>Ga0208905_1000295_pt1 | contig 25179 bp, 18 predicted proteins | sample AntAceMetag02UKS_FD_184776 | JGI IMG/M metagenome (GOLD analysis project Ga0208905, IMG submission 184776) | Saline lake microbial communities from Ace Lake, Antarctica - Antarctic Ace Lake Metagenome 02UKS (SPAdes) (version 2) | ecosystem: Environmental > Aquatic > Non-marine Saline and... | reverse complement strand
TAGAATATAATTGTATGTAATATTGCTTTATAAAAAGAATATAGCCAACTTCACAGAACAAAGTTTTTCAAAAAATAAAAATAAAATAAATAAATTTGCTATTGTTTATTAAAAAATTTTGTTGTAAAGGTCGTTATCTGATTTTATCACAATATAAACCTTTAGAATTGTAATACAGTTACTTAAAAAAATATGACTATTTAACTAATATTTTTTTTTAGAAAATTTATTTTATAAATTTGCCAATTCTTTGTAACATTAATAAAATATTATATGAGTTTTAAAATTATACTATTAGCCAAACAAGTTCCGGACACAAAAAATGTTGGCAAAGATGCTATGAAAAAAGATGGAACTGTTAACAGGTCAGCCTTGCCTGCCATCTTTAATCCTGAAGATATGAATGCATTAGAGCAAGCTATCAGAATAAAAGAAAGCGTTGAAGGTGCAGAAATAATTTTGCTGACAATGGGACCACCAAGAGCAGCAAATATTATACGCGAATCTTTATATAGAGGAATAGATAAAGGTTATTTAATAACAGACCGCAGATTTGCCGGATCAGATACTCTTGCTACTTCTTATGCCATATCACTGGCAATAAAAAAATTAGAACCTTTTAATATTGTTATTTCCGGCCGTCAGGCAATTGATGGTGATACAGCACAAGTAGGACCGCAAACAGCTGAAAAATTAAATATACCTCAAATTACTTACGCAGAAAAAATATTAAATGTAAATAATAAACAAATTACTGTAAAAAGAAGACTTGAAAGAGGAATAGAAATAGTTACTTCTACTATGCCTGTATTAATTACTGTTAATAGTTCGGCACCAAAATGTAGAGCAAGAAATTCAAAACTGGTAATGAAATTTAAACATTCTAATACTGATTCGGAATTACAAAACAAAACAATAAGTTATACAGAATTATATGATAAAAGACCTTATCTTAAAATTAAAGAATGGAGTGTAGATGATTTAAATACTAACCCCGAACGACTTGGACTGTCAGGCTCACCTACAAAAGTTAAAAAAATTGAAAATGTTGTATTACAACAAAAACAATCAAAAGCTCTTTCGGATAATAATAATGATATACAGGAATTAATGAAAGAACTAATTAATAGTCATATAATTGGTTAAGAGGGCTTCTATTAATAACTTTAGTATATTTCAGATAAAAAAAAATTTTAAATATTAAAATATTAACTGTGAATAATTTATTTGTATATTGTGAAGTAGCAGAAGATAATTCTATAGCTGATATCAGTATTGAATTATTATCAAAAGGACGCAGATTAGCTAATGAACTTAACTGCAAATTAGAAGCACTGGTAATTGGCAATAAACTCAACAAGATAGAAGAGCAATTATTTCCTTATGGCGTTGATATATTACATATAGCTGATGACAAAAGACTTTTCCCTTATACTACTCTGCCCCATGCATCAATAGTAAAAGAAATATTAAAAAAAGAGAAACCACAAATTGTATTGTTTGGTGCAAGCCCTATAGGCAGAGATTTAGCACCAAGAATAGCATCTTCTTTACGTTGCGGACTTACAGCAGATTGTACAAACCTTAAAATAGGTGATTATATTGAAGATAAAACTAAAAAACAATACAAAAATATTCTTTACCAGATTCGTCCCGCCTTTGGAGGAAATATAATTGCTACAATTGTTAATCCTAAAACTCGTCCACAGATGGCAACAGTCAGAGAAGGCGTTATGAAAAAAGAAATTTTTTCAGATAATTACAAGGGAATAGTAAAAAAAATAGATGTAGATAAATATTTGAATGATTGCGATTTTGTTGTAAAAATTATTGAAAGACATATAGAACAACAAAAAATTAATGTAAAAGATGCTCAGATAATAGTATCTGGCGGATATGGTGTTGGCTCAAAAGAAAATTTTAGTATTTTGTTTGACTTAGCTAAACTTATTGGAGCAGAAGTAGGAGCTTCAAGAGCAGCTGTTGATGCAGGATTTGCTGAAAAAGAAAGACAGGTAGGACAAAGTGGTGTTACTGTGCATCCTAAACTTTATATTGCCTGTGGAATATCCGGTGCAGTACAACATAGAGCTGGTATGGAACAATCTGTAAAAATTATATCCATAAACATTGATAAAAATGCTCCTATTAATAAAATAGCTGATTATACTATTACAGGCAACTTATCTAAAATAATACCTAAAATGATTAAATATTATAAGGAAAATTCTAAATAAATTGCCTTTTTGTTAAACTGTTATAAAAATGGCTGAAAAATAACTAAAGATAAATGATTTAAATGCTTATAAAATTTTATAGATATAGCATGGGGTCAATTCTTGAATCTTTTGACTGTAATGAAAAAGGCAAAGCAAGAAACCTATTAAAAGACAATGATTAACAGACACTACCAGAAATTGATTTTAATGAACAATACATTTTTGGATTTTTACGAATGACGATTATCAAAATAATGCCGCCTCTACGAGGCTATAACAAAAGTATAGCATATTGACATTACCATAATATCGCACCGATGGTGCTATTTTTATAACGAAAGTTAATAATAAAAAAGTATTAAACACAAAAAGCGCTTCAGACACGAAGTAGCACATAAACAAAAGGCAACATTATTGGTAATCAGAAATATGTAAGATAAATAAAGCCTCATAGAGGCGAAAATATGGTAAAATAAACAGAAAGGTCAAAAACAAAGTGCCGTAGGCACGATATTATAAATAAATACTAAATAAAGTCTCATAGAAGGCAACATTATTGGTAATCATGTTAATTCTCATGAAAAATGCACCATACAAAAGTAAAAAAATATATCAAAAATTAAATTCAATTAACTAAATAATTTATAATGTTTAATATTACTGCACTAAAGGGATATTTATTTCAAATAAAAAATATCAATTAATATATGACACTACCCAAATTTACAAATAAAAAATTAACAATTTAACAAAAAAAATGGCAAATCAGTAAGAATATTAAGATTTCAGAACTTAAAACTTGATATTAGAATAAAAAACTGAATATTTTTTTTACTCTCCCCTTTTGGTTCCCCTCTCTACTCGTAGAGAGGGGTTAGGGGTGAGTATAAAAACAAAAAAACAAAACAGCAAAATTTAGTAATTTAACAGTTTAACAATTTAACAATATTTCAAAACAAAAAAATCCTATATTGAACATTTAATCTTTAAATGAAATAATTTAAAACATTTTTTATTAATTTTAATTTTTAAACTTAAAAGTAATGGCTAATTTCTATACAGACAATCAGGATATAAAATTTCATTTATCACACCCTTTAATGGAGGAAATAGCGAAATTAAAAGAAAGAAATTTTGCTGATAAAGATAAATATGATTATGCACCTTTTGATTTTAAAGATGCTATTGATAGTTATGAAAAAGTTCTTGAAATTGTCGGAGAGATATCAGGAGAGACTATTGCTCCTAATGCAGAAATGACTGATGAGCAAGGTAATATTGTAAAAGATAATAAAGTAATATATGCACAAGGCATTATTGAAAATCTTGATGCTCTTAAAAAGGCAAATCTTATGGGATATACTTTGCCTCGTAAATACGGAGGTCTAAATCTCCCAACAACTACTTATGCTATGGCCGGAGAAATTATGTCAAGAGCAGATGCAGGATTTGTTAATATTTTTGGATTACAAGATTGTGGTGAGACCATTAATGAATTTGCTTCACAAGAGACAAAAGACAGATTACTGCCATTATTTGTAAAAGGTAAAACAGGAGCAATGGCCTTAACAGAACCTGACGCCGGCTCTGATTTGCAGGCAGTACAACTAAAAGCAACTTATGACCAGAAAAATGAATGCTGGAGATTAAACGGTGTAAAACGATTTATCACTAATGGAAATGGAGATATTTTATTAGTGCTTGCACGAAGCGAAGAAAATACTACCGACGCAAGAGGACTTTCTATGTTTGTTGTTGAAAAAACAGAGACAGTATTAATAAGAAGATTAGAACATAAACTAGGTATCAATGGCTCGCCAACATGCGAGATGATTTTTAATGATACCCCATCTGAATTAATAGGCGAACGTAAACTTGGACTTATAAAATATGTTATGTCTCTTATGAATGCTGCCCGTTTAGATGTCGGCGCCCAATCTCTTGGCATTTCCGAAGCAGCATATAGAGAAGCATTACAATATGCTAGTGAAAGAGAACAATTTGGAAAAAAAATTATAAAATTCCCTGCTGTTTATGAAATGCTTGCTAATATGAAAGCCAAAATAGATGCAATAAGATCTTTACTTTATGAAACAGCAAGGTTTACTGACATTTATAAAATATATACCTGTATTCAAAAAGAAAAAAAATTAGAACCTGAAGAAAGAAAAATATTAAAATATAATCAAAAACTAATTGATATTTATACACCTTTATTAAAAGGCATTGCAAGTGAATATGCTAACTCAATTACTTACGATGCTATACAAATTCATGGCGGAACAGGATATATGAAAGATTTTCCTGCGGAACGACTATATCGTGATGCACGTATCACTTCTATTTATGAAGGAACAACACAATTACAGGTAATTGCAGCTGTTAGAGGTGTATATAATGGCTCTTTCCTCAAAAAAATAGAAGAATATAAACTAATACATATAAATAAAGAATTAGAATATTTAAAAAACATACTTATATCTATGACTAAAGAATATTCTGATACTATTGAAAAAGTAAGTCAAACAAAAATTGAAGAATATTTAAGTTTCCATGCCCGTCGCCTTGTTGAAATGACAGGAAATATTATTATGGGATACTTGCTGTTGTTTGATGCTAACAGAGATAATAAATATGAACGTTCTGCACAAGTATTTATTAATAAGACAAAATCAGAAAACCTTGAAAAAGCTGATTATATCAATAGCTTTGAGATAAACAATCTTAATTCCTTTAAAATATAAAACATCCTTTATACTACACACGATGAGAGTTCATTTTATAGCAATAGGAGGAAGTGCAATGCATAATCTTGCTATTGCTTTACATAAAAAAGGATTTGACATAACAGGTTCTGACGATGAAATTTTTGACCCTTCAAAATCCAAATTAGCAAAATATGGCTTATTACCTAAAAAATCAGGATGGCATAAATCCAATATATCTGAAAACCTTGATGCTGTCATACTTGGAATGCATGCCAGAGCTGATAATCCCGAACTAATAAAAGCCCAAAATCTCGGAATAAAAATTTATTCTTTCCCTGAATATCTATACGAACAGTCAAAAGATAAAATACGTGTTGTTATAGGCGGAAGTCATGGAAAAACCACTATAACTTCAATGATAATACATACTCTTAATTATCATAACATAGCTTGCGATTATATGGTAGGCGCACAGCTAAAAGGATTTGATGTAATGGTAAAGTTGTCTGATAATACTAAATATATGATTATAGAAGGAGACGAATATCTTACTTCTTCTATTGATAAAAGACCAAAATTTCATATATACAAACCAAATATAGCATTGTTGAGCGGTATTGCCTGGGACCATATCAATGTTTTTCCTACATATAATAATTATGTTGAACAATTTAAAATATTTGTTGACTTAATTACAGATAAAGGAACTATTGTATATTGTGCAGAAGATAAAGAAGTATGTAATGTTATTGAATCAACACAAAAAAACATAAAAAAAATACCTTATTCTCTTCCTCAATATATTACAGAACAAGGAATAACTTATTTAATTAATAACAGAAAAAAAATACAATTACAGGTTTTCGGGAAACATAACTTATTGAATATCAATGGAGCAAGATATATCTGTAATGAATTAGGGATTAGTGACAAACAGTTTTATGAATCTATAAGTTCTTTTAAAGGTGCTTCAAAAAGATTAGAACTTATTGCAAAAAATAATAATACTGCTATTTTTAATGACTTTGCTCATTCACCGTCAAAATTAGAAGCAAGCATAAAAGCAGTAAAAGAGCAATTTCCTGACCGTAAATTAGTCGCTTGTATGGAGCTTCATACTTTTAGCAGCTTAAATAAAAAATTTTTAAAACATTATAAAAATTCTATGAATAAAGCTGATATGCCAGTAGTTTATTTTAATCCTCATGCTATTAAACTAAAAAAATTGCCTGCTATTACTAATAATCAAGTAAAAGATGCATTTCAAACTAAAAATTTAAAAGTATTTACCAACTCATCAAAAATGATTGATGAATTATTAAAAATAAACTGGAAAAATAAAAATTTGTTGCTTATGAGCTCCGGTAATTTTAATGGCATAAATCTTGAAAAACTTGCTGATAAAATAATCAGACAGTTATCCTGACTAAAAACAGATAAATTATTGGTATAGACGTTAAGTATATGGTTTGTGGCGGTTTTTGGAATACCAATTCTTCAATTTATCACACTATTTGTTTATTGTTAATTCGCTGATATTTAGCACTTTCTGCCCAATTTTTTATATTGCGTGTTATCTTAAGTGGCACTAATTATTTTATGAATCTCTCATCATCTTTTGTTTTTGAAAGTTTATGTACATTTTTTTCAAGCCATCCTATCTTATCTACTTTTTTTATGTCAAATTCCTGCACATAAGGTTTTATATCCAAAAGAGGAGTTCCATCTACAATATCTACATCATGAATATGTAGTATATTCTTTTCAATTCTTACAAGACGCACTACTGAGATGCCGATTGGATTTGGCCTACTTGGACCTCGAATTGCAAAGATTCCATGCACTTCACTATCCATATATGGTTGTACTTTTAAGGACGCTCTTTTGGATAAATGAAAGTGATATACCAAAATAATGTGAGAAAATCCATCCAAATCTTTTAAGCCCTCGGCATATTCCGGAAATAAAACAACTGTTCCATCAATATTTTTAGCACCTGCGGGTTGTATAGGTGTTCCTTTAGGTTCTTTAAACGGAGAATGAATAACCCCGATTGGCTTATACTTTATCTCGTTCATAATTTTTATACATATAATTTCTGACAACGAAGTTACTTAATACAGTTCCGTTAGCTTGTGTTATCATTTAATTATTATCTTTTTGTTTTCCGTAAAATTTTTATTAGATACTTCAACTATGTAAACCCCTTTTTTAAATTTTAAATCAAGTAGAATATTATTTTTTTTGTAATTATGTTCAAAAATTTTTTGTCCTTTTACATTAAAAATTGAAATTGTATAGTTTAATTTATTTTCTTGATTAATTTCAATATTAATAATGTCTGTTGCTGGGTTAGGATAAATTTTGACATTGTTATTCGTTTCAGTAATTGTTTTTACAGATGATGCTAAAGTTGTATCAAAAGCTTCAATGATAATGACACCTGCATTAAAATCAGATAAATATATTTTTCCGTCATCAGCAATTTCTATATCTTCACTACCAAAAAGATTTGTCCAAGTTCCTCTACCTTCAAATTTTCCTACTATTGGGTATGTATTATCAGATACATCAATAATAATTACTCCTTTTTTCTTGTCGGCAATATATAAATAGTTGTTTTTAAGTTCAATGTTGACTTCTGTCATATTTATATCAAAGATAGAATCAATATAAGTAAAGTGTGAACCATCCCAATTGTAAAATCGTATTGAATTACCTTTGCCTACTGCAACCATATTGTTTTCAATGGCAATGGAATTAATTTGACCTGTTCCGGCATTAATGGAATCAATGGTTAAAAACGAACTATCTTGAATTTCCGAAGCAACAAGATATACTGTTATGCTTGACGAGGTATCATTTTTAGAGCCGTAAAAAACGATATCATCTTTAATAAAAATACTTTTTGAATTATTTAATGTGTTGATTGTAGCTAATGCATTGCTATTTGCAGAAAATGGATCAAATAATGATATTGAAAACAAAAGAGAACCTACCACTATCCTTTTTTGTCCTGTATTTGAATAGGCATTATGTACTTCTCCTAAAAAATGTATATGATATACTGAATCCGGTTGTCCACCTTGAAGCCATGGTTTTAAATTATAAACCGTACCGCTTGACAAAATAAGCAGTGTGTCATTAATAAATTCAAAATCCCCAACAAATTCGTGACTTGCAGTATCAGTGTTTATGTTGAATATGTGTAATATTTTAGAATTTGTCATATACCCGTTGGAAAACATTAAACTATCTATATTATAAGCTGCTAGTCCCCATCCTTCGTGGGCAACCCATAAAGTATCGCCGCGCACTTTGCCTTTTTGTGTCCAACCACCTGTTGGTAAAAGCATTAAAGTGTCAAAAGGGATGCCACTTTTTACATTATTAATAGCAACTCCTAACCATTCAGAAGCAGTTGCCATATAGGGAGTTCCTTTAATTAGAGATACATCAAAATGCCATAAGCCTGCATTTATATAGCCAATTTCTTTTAATGTATCGGCAGGTAATCCCGTGGCATCAAAAATTGGAATATAAGATAAGGGTGCACCTTTAGATGTATCTTCAGCACAGCCGGTAGCAAGATATAAAGTATCATTTTGAATATCCATATTTTGAATATTTGCAGCAGCAATAATTGGAATTCCGTTAATATCATACGAGTCAAGTTTAGTTAGATTTGAACCGTCAAAATTTAAAGATATAAAATGTGAGGTTATTCCTAAATTACTCGAACTTCCACAAGCATATATAATACTATCATTTGTATCCGAGAATTTAAGTTTGCTTATTGCTATTATTGTTGAATCTTGCCAAGATGTAATAGGATTACTAAGATCGTTTTTGTTATATATTCGTATTTCCCCTTGCAATAATTTTTTTACGCCGATTGCAAAATAATTTCCTTTTTCGGCAACACAAAAAGCATTTCCTTGTAAAAATAAAGCATAAGGACCAATGTCGTATAAATTTGTAAATCCAACACCATCAGTATATTTAAGTAAAGTTACACATACATTAGTCGGTATAAATAATGTATCTCCAACAAGAAGCATGTCGTAAGCAGCTCTAGAATCAATACCATAAAGATATTTATGATCAATTACAGGTAAATCTTCCGAAGATAAATCAATGGCATAAACTCCGTCAAATGTAGCTGATACAAATAAAGTGTTATTATCGTATAAAATTGTTTCGGTTATTAAACCTAAAAATGGGCGTTTGCCTATAATAACCGGATTATTAATATCTGATACATCATATACCCAAATACTTGTACCCGCTCCCACAAACAATCTGTGAGACAGACTATCGTAATTAACATGATAACCTGAACCTCCTGGGGTTTGTCCAATTCTGTTTAAATCTACTTGTGCTTTTGTATTTACTGATAAAGCTATTAAAATAAATGCAATTATTGTTCTCATAATATTAAATTTAGATTCTTATTTTATAAGAATTTTTTTTGTTGTAATTATTTGCTTTTCATTTCTTATTTCAAAATAATATATTCCTGTATTAAGATTTTGTGTATTAATTTTAAATTTTTCTTTGTGTATATTTTTAATTGATTTTACGATTTGTCCCATATCATTGTATATATTAATCGTATATTTTTCATACTTTGGATTAGAAAATTCAATAGTTGTAAAATTTTTCGAAGGATTTGGATAAATATTTAAATCATTGGCTGAATAATTATTACCATTATTATAGCCGATATACACATATGTATTTTGGGATGTAGCAAGCAAAAATCCACTTGCTGTTTCAAACCACATTTTGTATAGGTTGGAATCGGTATCAAAAATCACATCCGGAGCCCAAGGTCCACCTGTATCTATGAGCGAATCATATGGCATTGTTCCAGTGTTAAATAATGGATTGTTCGGATATTTTGTCCAGTTTGTTCCATCGGAAGATGTTGCAAAACAAATACGCAAAGTATCAAATTTATATGTTACTGAGTTATAATCCTGTGAACTTGCTGATGAATACCACATTTCATAATGATCTGTTTTGTATATAACAGCAGGAGTTCCCAACCATGCATCATCGTAAGTTCCTGTATTACCATATGTCAAAACAGGGTTATTTAAGTATTTTGTCCAATGTATGCCATCACTTGAAGTTGCTAATCCAATTTGGACTTTCCATGTTAATGTATCTATTCCGTTATACCACATTTGAAGTTCTCCTGTTGAATTGTTAACAAGTATAGCAGGAGATTCAATCCAAGTCCAATCCCATTCGCCGTAATTTCCTTTTAAAAAAACAGGATTATTTGTATATTTTGTCCAATTTATACCATCTGTTGAAAAAGCAAAACCTATTGCCGAATGTGTTACGGCTTCATAATGTATGTAATTAGTATCGTAACCTATAGAATCGCCATAATAGTATAATAAATAGCCACTATCGACTTTAATTATTTCCGGTGTATCCAACCATTTTGAATCCCATTCTCCCTGATATCCCGTATTGATAACCATATCTGAGTATTTAGTCCAATTTACACCATCAATAGAATAGGCATACCCTATACGAGATTTCATATCGCCACCTACTGCTGAATACCACATTTTAATAGTATCGTTTTCAATTAAAACAGTAGGTTGGCCTACTGCCATAACATCATAAAATGCAGGACCTTTTGAAAAAACCGGATTATTAGCATATTTTGTCCAGTTTATTTGAGGATAAACATTAATAGTGCAAGTTAAAATTATTGAAATCATTATTGGAATAAGATTTGTTTTCATAGGATATTTTTTAAGTGGTCTAAAAATTCATTTTTTATTTATTATCTTTTAATAGTTTTTTTACTTCTTTGTCAAAATCGCTCTTAAACATTTTATCTTGAATAGGACGATATTTTTCAAACTCACTTTCTGCAAAGCTTTTTACAATTGTAGCTTTTACCTTTCCAAAATTTTCTAACAAATCTTTATTGTTAAACTGTAAAAAAGCATTTAGTTTTGTTGCCCAATCTTTCATTGTCATTGGGATACCGTTTTCAGCTTGATATTCTGCATAATCTAAATACATTGTAACAATACGGTTTAATGATTTAATCTCTTTTTTATTTAAATAATTTTTAGTTATTACTACATCTGATTTTATAATTTTCCCATTTGGTGCTTTTTTCCAAGTTGTTAACCCCATATAATCCTTTTTATGATTTGCTCTATTCAAAATAAGTTCGGCAGCTGTGTGTCCATGAACAGCAAAATGTAATTTGTTTTGAACATTTGCAAAAAAGTCTTTAGTTGTAGGACTTTTTAAATCATAATCTACTGCAGTAGCATAAATATCTGTTATTTGCTGATAAAAATTTCTTTCACTTTCACGAATATCCCTAATTTCAAGAATTAAATCCTTAAAATATTGTTTGCTTAAATATGCTCCATTTTTTAATCGTTCGTTATCAAGTATATATCCGCGAATTGCAAAATCTTTTAATACTTGAGTTGCCCATCTTCTAAAATTGCTTGCTTTTTCAGAGTTTATTCTATATCCAAGAGATATTATTGTTTCTAAATTATAATGTTTTGTATTATAGTTTTTACCATCTCCGGCAGTTATTAGGAAATTCCTAATAACTGAATTCTTATCTAGCTCTTTTGATTTAAAAATATTTTTAAGATGTTCGTTAATAGTTGCTATGTGAACATCAAAAAGTTTTGCAATAAGTTTTTGAGTTAACCATACATTTTCATCTTCTACTCTCACTTCTATACCGTCTGCATTTGCTTGAGATGTAAAAATCAAAAACTCAACTGTGCTGTTTCTTATTGTCAGTTTCTTTTGGCTCATTATTTTTTTTTGTTTATTATTTGTACAACTTTTACGGTTTTTTATAGTATTAAACTATGATAAACAATAAACCTATAATTAGGAAAATAACATTTGCGAAGCGCGGTTACACTTCGCAATAATTGTTTATTAGATAAAACATATTCCTTTTTCTCATCCACAAGATATTTATACAATTTCACAATTCTAACCGCAAAAGCATAACTCTTTTCCTGTATAACATTCTCGCTTTTCATAATTTCATCTTTATTCGTAATTCGTAATTCGTAATTGATTTATTCGTAATTATCATATTCGTAATTCGTAATTGATATTTCCGGCTCAACAATTTTCACCTCGTCATAAGTTAATTCGTAGAATTTGTAAACCATAATGTCTATTTTCTGTTCTTCGGCGGTGGTATCTTCGCCGAGTTCTTTTTTGGATATGATTTTATCAACAAGGATTTTGACAAATTTTGGTCGTGCGGTGGGCTTTTCGAGCGACTTGGCAATGTGTATGCAATTAGGGTCGGACATCTTCATTTATTTTATTATAAACCTTTTTCAACATCAACTCTTTCACTAAATTTCCAAATGATTTATTTTCAATGATTTTATCAAAAATGTCCTTATTTTGATCCATTCTGTCTATTAATTTCTTTATGAACATATCTTCAAAAGCATACTTGAAAGTATCAATTTTATTTGCTTTTGCTTGCGTTTGTAATTTCTCATCTTGAATTAACTCTTGTTCAATTTGGTCAAAGAATAGTTTGTCCGCTTCTTCAAATTCAGTTCCAAATCTTTCATTCAGAACTTCGATAATTTCAGACAATTTTGCTTTTTCTTCTTTTGCCCTTTTTATTCCTGCTTCACTTAATCCGTCTAATTCTCCATCTTCGCCTTTTACTAAATCAATTGAGCCTTCTTTTATTTTTTGTAAACGGTAATATTCCATTGCTATTTCATCATCAAGTTGCAAACTTTCAGACAATTCCCTTTTTGGTAATTTAGTTTGCAGAAGTTTAGCATAGGCGTAAAACTTTTCAAATTCAGGTTCTTTAAAGGGCATTATCTGCGCAAGGAATGAATATAAATTTGTCCACGTTCTTAAACTTTTTTTAAACTCATCTTTTTCTTCTTCCGTTTTAATAGATTTGTATCTGTCAACAGCAGGGTCAATATAGGCATAAAGCTGTGATTGGTCATTTATACTTAATTTACCTGAAGGCATAAAATAAATATTAGAAAAAGCGTTTATCTCTGATTGCCAATATACTTGCCATTCATCTAATTTTGCCTTTAAATCGTATAAATGATTTGGTTCCGGTTCTTCTGTAACTATTGTTCTTTCATAATAGGGTTGAAATGAATCAAATATTGTTTTTCTGTCGTTTACAAAATCTAAAATAAATGTATCATCTTTACCCGGTGCAATTCTGTTTAATCTTGATAATGTCTGAACAGCTTTAACACCCGATAGTTTTTTGTCAACATACATTGTATGCAACATTGGTTGGTCATAACCTGTTTGGTATTTATCTGCTACAATTAAAATTCGGTATTCATTTTGGTTAAATACTTTTGGTAGTTCTTTTTCACCATAACCGGTTAATTGAGGTTCGGAAACTCCATCAGGATAATTATCATCAATTACATATCCTGAAAATGCCACGAGTATTTTAATATCCTTATCATATCCGTTTTCTTTTATGTAGCGATTAAATTCTTCAAAATACCTTTTAGCAAGTTTACGGGAACTTGTTACAAACATTGCTTTTGCCCTGCCACCAATTTTTTTGGCAATAACTTGGCGAAAATGTTCAATAACAATTTCAGTTTTTTGAGCCAAATTATGAGGGTGAAAATTCACAAAACGCCCAATTGCTCTTGCTGCTTTCTTTTTGTTTAATGCAGGGTCTTCTTCAATGGCTTTTGAAAGTTTAAAATACAATTCATAATTTGTATAATTCTCTAATACATCAAGAATAAATCCTTCTTCAATTGCCTGACGCATTGAATATAAATGAAACGGCTTTGGTTTGCCTTCTTTGTCCTTTTCTCCAAAAACGGCAAGTGTTTTATATTTTGGTGTGGCTGTAAATGCAAAAAAAGAAATATTATTTTGTTGTCCCCTTGCTTCTGCTGATTTTTCAATTTGTTCTCTTATAAAATCTTCTGCTGAAAAATCATTATTTTCGCCATTTTCAGTTTTGTCTCCATTTGATGATAAAACTTCTTTCATTTTCTTGTGGGCTTCTCCTCCTTGCGAACTATGCGCTTCATCAATTATTACAGCATATTTCCTGTCAGGAATTTCTCCTACTTTATCCAGAACAAATGGAAATTTTTGCAAAGTTGTAATGATTATATGAGAACTTGATTTAATTGCATCAGCCAATTGTTTGCTGTCCTTATCTATTTTCTGAACAACTCCTGTTTTGTGTTCAAATTGGTAAATTGTGTTTTGTAATTGTTGGTCTAAAACCCTGCGGTCTGTTACTACAATTACGCTGTCAAAAACTCGTGCATCTTCTTTATTATGCAAACTCGATAAACGATAAGCCAACCAAGCAATAGAATTACTTTTTCCTGAACCTGCCGAATGCTGAACCAAATAATTTTTACCTGCTCCAGTTACTTTTGCATCGGTGGTCATTTTTCTTACTACATCTAATTGATGAAAACGAGGAAATATCATTTTTTCCTTTTTGAATGTTTTACCATCAATTTCTATTTCTTCAATTTGCAAGTGGATAAAACGCTGAATTATATCAAGCCAACTATCTTTTACTAATACTTCATTCCATAAATAATCAGTTTTATAACCGTTTAGATTTGGTGGATTGCCTTTTCCTTTGTTATGTCCTTTATTAAATGGAAGCCAATATGTCTTTTTACCGTCAATTTTGGTAGCCATAAAAACTTCTTCATCATCCACAGCAAAATGAACCAAGGAACGCTTTTTAAATGCAAATAACAATTCTCTGTTGTCTCTTGTAGTTGCATATTGATTTTTTGCATTTTCGGTGCTTTGGCCTGTAAAATGGTTTTTAAGTTCAATTGTGGCAACAGGAACACCATTTAATGAAAGCACTAAATCAACCGAATTTTTATTTTTTGAGCTATAATAAACCTGTCGAATTACTTTTAATTGATTTTTGTTGTATAGTTTTTGCGTTTCAGGATTTAAACCTGATTCCGGTTTGAAAAATGCCAATCTAAAACGCACTCCATAATCTATAAATCCATTGCGGATAACATCTAAACTGCCCCGCAAGTCCATTTCTTTATAAACTCTTTGGATAATACGATTATCTACATCAACGCCATGTATTGCAGAAATTTTTTGCCAGTTTTTGGGTTGCGTTTCTTGTAAAAAACTTAACACTTCGTATTTAAACATTCCCAATTCAGGACTGTAATCAGGTGCATTACCTTGTGTGTATCCGCCATTTTCAATTAATGATTGGATAATGGCAGTTTCAAATGTATTTTCTGTTGTTATTCTATTCATTTTCTATATTAATTTCCAGTCCAAAAAAGAAATTACAATTTGCTAAAATATTAAATATCATCTATATATGTGTTTTTCTTTTTCAATTTCTTTTTCATTTCTTTTTTTTATGCCATAAAATATGTTCTATTTTTAGAGGCGCCCATTGTTGTAAGTTTTTCTTCTTTCACCAACTTATAAATGGTCTTTCTTAAATCTTTTATGGTAACATCCGGTATTCTTAAATGAATTTCTCTGATGGAACTACCAGAATATAATTGCAAATCACTTTCAATCAATGCAATTAAACGATGTGTTTCGATAGTTTTTAAACTTGGTTTTATATTCAACTTAGATGACTTTATTAATTGTGGATTTATCAAATACTGTTTGCCTTTTCTTACACCCTGTGATATTAATATTTTTTGTTCTTCCAATTTTATAACATAAGAACGTAATCTGTCATCTTCTTGAATTTGAAGGTGTTTTATGAGTTCGGTTCCCAATATCTTTTTCTCTCTTGCAATAACTCCAAGAGCGATAAATTGTTTTTGCGACAACTGATAGTGTTGTGAAATATATTCCAAAAGAAAAACAACTTCTTCGTTAAGAATTTCAGAACTCTGAATAACTTTTGTAAAATCAAATCCTGTTTTTACAATAGGAAAAGGCTTATTGTCTTTACTATCTAATTCATAAATTAAATCATAACCCGAGCCTTCTCCTTCCATTAAATTCAAATCGTGAAAAATTCGAATTAGATGAGGGTTTCTGCGATGCCGACTATGTAGTATATTATTCTCGGTTATACCAATCGGTAAATTCCCAGGATTGGTGATTTCCAATTTATTGGGATAAACTTCAATAAAAATATCACCTGAAATAGTGTATTTTTTGTGGGCAATGGCATTTACCAATAACTCTCTGATTATTTCAGGTGCATATTGTCTGATTCGTTTTCGGAAAAGCCCCTGCGGAAATTCATAAAAATACTTCAATTCGCCTGCCTTTTCTTCAACATCAATAATCAGGTCTTTGGGATTTAGTTCATAATCATTCCAGTTTTCCTTTTTTATCTTTTCGCCATATTCGTCATAAACAATATATTGTATGGTGATAGGATAAGAAATGCGGCTTCGCATTTGTTCTGTGCCTAACCAAAGTGCTCCAAGATTGGTTAAATTACCATTGATGCTCAAATTATAATGTTCTATGATTTCAAAATTATCTTTTTGCCTTACACTTTCTTTTACCCTGTCAGATTTCCGAATGTCATCAACAAAAGATATGATGTTCTTCTCAGGAACTTGATTTATTTTAAAAGATTTCAATTCGACCAATTCCCATTGGAAAGCATTTTTTTCGGCTGCAAGACGTGTTACATCTTCACCAGAAATGGGATAGCATTTGTCTTGAATACGCATTAATATTTTTCCGCTTGAAGTTGTTGCAATGGTACGGCTGGTTTGAAACACTTTAAAATAAAAATATTGTCCACCATTCTCGTGTTTTTCTATATTAGCATCGCCCAAACCCACGCTATCGGTTAGTGAACGTATTCTTGACAATACATCGTTTACCATTTCTTGTGTGATTTTTTGGTTTGCAGGTGGAAGCTTGTCATTGTTTTCAATACCAATAAATAAACTACCACCTTGCGAATTAGCAAAACATACACAAGTTTCAGCCAGTTCTTTAAAATTGGCTTTTGTTCCAACTGCTTTTTTAAGGCTTTTATATTCAATACTCATATGTTCAGTTTCCATAATTCAAATTTAGTAAAATCAATTCACTTTCACTTTTCCTGTTACAACTTCCGAAATAAGAGAAGTTTTATATTCTTTAAGCAATTCAATCAGCTTTTTAGTATTTTTAAATTTGGTCTTTATTCGTTCAGTTTCATTATTGATATATTCTACGATACTGCTTTGTTCTTCAATAGGTGGGCAAAGGATTAGTGCTGAATTAAATTTATCTACACCTAAACCATATCTCGTAACTCCATTAGCTGAAACTTCAAAATATGATTTTAAAAATTGGGTTTGAATAAATCTAAATAAAAAAGCACCATTTATTTCTATTGGTTTAATATGAGTTAAATGATAACCACATACAACATTCTCAAAATCTTCAACAACAAGTGCAGGATTTCCAATATCATCAGGCGTTTCAGAATCTTTTGTTGCAATAACATCTCCTTTTTCAAGTATGAATTTTTCTATCTGACTTTCAGATGCTGTTGCTTTCATAAAGTCTAACTCACTATTGATAAAGTCATTTTTATAAATATCCACATAATTACACAATAAAACTTCATATTCTCCGTCTTTGCTTTTTTTGTCAATATTACTGGGATTTGCTTTTGCTAGATACTTCAACTTTTTCACTTCCCAATGCTTAGGTACTTCTCCCAACCAATCCATGCCGCTATTTTTAAGTTTTACATCAGGATTAATCCCTTTTGTAACTGCTTGGTTAATAATAGCTGTTTTTTCTTCTTCATAAATTTCAAGCAGGCGTTCTTTTTGGGCAATAAGTTCGTCTATCTCGCCTGTTTTACGGTCAAGGTAGTTGGCTATGGCGGTTTGTTCTGTTTTTGGGGGAATTACAACACCAATGTTTTTAAAAACATCTCTACCAATTATTTGTCTTGTTGTTCCTTTTGCTTCCTTTGAAAATTGGTTTAAAACAAAATTGTTGTTACACAAATATTTTCTGAATACAATATCAAAATCTTTTTCAAATTTTAATCTTATGACGTGATAACTATATACTGTATCTGGTAATTCTTCAATTACTAATGCTGACAAACCAATTTCATCAATTGTTTCAGAACTTGGTGTGAAAACTAAATCTCCTATCTCTACTTGATGAATTTGTTTTTTTGTTTCAGGACACGAAACAACCATATACTTTTTATCATTAGTAAGAGTTAACTTCTCATTTCCATAAACATCAGTGTAATTTATCATATTTACCAGTGGCTCGCCTTTTAAGGTTTTTTTATCAATTCCACTTGCTGAAAACTCACCTTGCCAACCAAGTTTTTCAAATTTCCAATGCTCTGGAATTTCACCAATCCAGTCAAAACCACTATCTTTGTATTTGTCGTATCTTTCCATTAGTGCAATACTTTATTTTCAAGTTCAACAGTGGTTTCTTCCAATTTTAGAATTTCATTTTTAATATCAGATAAAGAGCGTAAAGGTTTAAACTCATAGAAGTATTTCGTAAAGTTTATTTCGTAACCAACTTTGGTTTTGCTGTGGTCAATCCAAGCGTCAGGCAAATTGGGTTTAACTTCTTTTTCAAAATATTTTTCAATTGTTTGAGGAACAAGTTTTTTGTTTTTATCTAATTTCAAGAATGGAATATTTTCGTAATCTCTTAAACTTGTGTCTGGGTTTGGCTCTTTTTTGCTGTTACGAATTATTTTCCCCTTTTCATTTCTTTGTGGTTCTTCCACAGTAATTCGGTGGTAAGCAAAAAAGTCATTCGGATAAATTTTTACAAATTTGTTTTCTTCAAAATCGCCATAAAGTTTGGTTATAAAGCCAATTCCTTTTTCATCTCCGTTTTCTGCAATTTCTTTTCGTTTGTTTCCAAGAGTTGGTATTTTCTTATCCCAAAAGCGGTTAAAAGGCAATTCGCCATTTACTATTAATTCTTCGTCTTTTTGTCCTGTGGCATTAATCAGTTGAATTTTGCCTTTTCTTTCTTTGCTTTTTTTGTTATTTACAATCCATACATAAGTTGCAATACCAGTGTTGTAAAATAGTTGGTCGGGCATAGCAACTATTGCTTCAAGCATATCGTTTTCAATAATCCATTTTCTGATATTGCTTTCTCCGCTTCCTGCTTGTCCTGTAAACAAAGGCGAGCCATTAAAAACAATTCCTATTCTTGTTCCGCTTGATTTCATTTTAGAAATCATATGTTGTAAGAAAAGCAAAGAGCCATCGTTTATTCTTGGTAGTCCTGCACCAAAACGCCCAGAAAACCCTTTGTTCTCGCTTTCAGATTTGATTATTTTTTGTGCTTTTTTCCAGTCAACACCAAAAGGCGGATTTGAAAGCATATAATCAAATTGCTCATCTTCCAGTCCGTCAACAGTAAAAGTATTTCCAAATTTTATATTTGAAGGATTTTGTCCTTTTATCAGCATATCTGATTTACAGATTGCATAAGATTCAGGATTTATCTCTTGTCCGAAAACTTCCAGTTTTGCTTTTTTGTTGAAACTATTTAAGTGTTTTTCTCCAATTGAAAGCATTCCGCCTGTTCCGCAAGCAGGGTCGTAAAGTGTTTTTACAATCCCTTCTTTTGTCAGCGTTTCACTATCGGCATTAAAAAGAAGATTTACCATTAACTTAATCACTTCTCTTGGTGTAAAATGCTCTCCTGCTGTCTCATTTGATTGTTCAGAGAATTTCCTAATGAGTTCTTCAAAAACATAACCCATTTCCATACTTCCCATATCGGCAAGGTCAATCTCAGCAAACTCTTTTACAATAAGAAAAAGAATATCAGATTTAGGGTCATCCATTCTTTCTATTTGGTCGTCAAAATTGAAGTATTCAATTATTTCTCTGGCACTTGCTGAAAATCCATTTATGTAATTTCTGAGGTTTGCAGCAACCTTATCAGGTTCTGCTTTTAATTTCTCAAAGTCATATTTGCTTCGGTTGTGAAAATTATGTCCTGCAATATTATTTAGGATTAAATCTTTTGCCCTATCAGATTTATCTTTTATTCTTGGCAGATAGTCTAAAACCTTTTCCTTTGTTGGTTTTAATACACAATCTAATCGTCTTAAAACAGTCAATGGCAAAATTACTTTTCCATAGTCAGATTGTTTGTAATCACCACGTAAAAGGTTCGCTACTTGCCATATTAAATCTGCTTTCTTTTTAAAATCTATCATTATATTTTCCTTGTTATTAAAGTCGTCTAAATTATAAAATCCATTTCTGTATATCGAAGAAGTGGGGTGGAAAGATTTATGCTCTTTTGGTTTTTTCGAGTCGGCTTTTTTGTGTGTTGGCAAAAACCAAATGTGCTATTTGTGCGTTGGCTTTTTATTCGCATGGCATACAACGTAATAGTGTTTTAAGCGAAAACCTGTGCTGAATTTATTTCAGTATTCAAAAATACGTAAAAAAATTGACATAAAGTAAATAATTATAAAAAAAAATGATTAAAAGCAATAAACTGAATTTTGTTTAAAAATAAGTTGGACTGAACCGCGGTTGGAAAAATCTACGGGTATTCTATAAATTGTTTTTATGTTTGAAGTTGGATTTTTTAACATTTTTTTCAAAAATTTTGTTACGAACATAACAAAATCAGACAAAATATAAATAAATTGTTTTTTCCCATTCTAGTATATTAAATTAAACAATTGGATAAAAAATAACTATCGCCAAACGCGGTTTAGTTCAACGTATAGTATAAGAATAGTAGCCGACTGTGTGGCACTTTACTGTCAAGTTACATAAAAGTTTGAGCGGGCTACAAACCTTGAATTTACTACTATCTCGGTAATTAAATATAACACGTGTTATGCCTTTGTGCTTTCTAAAATTATGTAAAAAGATTAACTTCTTTAGGTTGATGCTTTCCATTTTTTTGCTGAATAAAATCAAGCCGATATTCGTCTTTTATTTTTCCGTTATTTTCAAATCTGTCTAAAATCATTTGATAATATTCAGAATGTAACTCACAACTGATAAAATTTCTCTCTAAATTTTTACAAAGCACTAATTCACTACCACTACCACCAAATAAAATAAAAACATCATCGTCTTTTTGTGTACATGATTTAATAAGCATTTCTACAAGTGGTAATGGAATTTGGCAGGAATGAAAAGTTTTGTCCTTACTAACATTTTTTACTAAGTCAAAATAAAACCAACTGTAAGGCATTCGCCCTATTTGACCTGCAGCAATTCGTCCTTTTATTCTTTTATCGGTAGGATTTTGATATGGTACGGCAACATTATCTTTATAAAACTTATTGTCCTTGCTTTTTGTAGCGTGCAAAATTGACCGATGGGCAGTTGTGAAGCGTCTCGGACTGTGTCCAACATTGCTGTTGTAAATCCAAACATACTCTTTAACATCAAAAGCATTGTCATCTAAATATTTTACTCTCAAATTTGCATTTTGTTTTGGGTAATTCATCATAAATAAATTTCCCGTTGGTTTAAGCACTCGCAAACTTTCTTTTGTCAATTCAATATACCAGTCAATATATTCATTCCATTTTGTTGTGTAATTTTTCCCTGCATAGTTAATACCAACATTATAATCAGGATCCCCATAAACCATATCTAAACTTCCGTCAGGCAAATCTTTTAAAATTTTCATAACATCTTCATTGAAAATTTTATTTCTAAAACTATTTAATCTGTCGATACTCATTTTTATTTTCTAAATACGGGTTTAATTGTTTCACTAATTTTTTATTGGAAAGCACACAAATTCCTCTTGTTTTTGTAAACATTTGTATTGTAGATGTAATCAACTTTACATCAATAATTCCTTTCTTTTCTGTCTTATTAATAATGTCTAAAATAAAATTGCTAATCATCAGAGGTGCACTCAGTACCGTTAGAATTGTATTTACTCTACCAACCTTATTGTTGTATTTTACGAAATCGGGTTTGTCATTTACAATATGATATTTTACATCTTCATTCCATCCAAGTAAATCTATAAAATGCAAGTATTCTAACAATCCTATTTCATTTGTTTTAAACTTGTCCATAAATCCGTCCTTCAAGCCAAACTCAATTTTTTCAATATAATCTGATATTTCATTAGACGGCAGGTATCTAAATTTACCTTCTTTTATTTCTTTATGGTCTATTAGAAAGCAATTACGATATAGTAATACTAAAACTTTTTTGAAAGTAATTTGATTGATGATGGAAATTTTAATTAGATATTCCCAAATTTTTTCAAATGCCCAATTCTCCGTTTCACTTATTCCATTTGCACCTACATTAGGCCACATATCATATACATTCGGTTTTTTTCTTAAAGTTTCTTTTCCCGGTTTAAAAAAGTATGATTCTTTACCGTTTGGCAAAGTAGATATTATATGTTTTATAGGATTTTCAATTGTCCCGCTTTCAAAGGAAATTGCTTCTTCAATTCTTTGTTTTCTATGAAAAATAAAATCTTTGCTGCTTCTAAAGATTTTTGTTTTTATTATATCGTGTTCAGACATTATGATATTTTAAAAATGTACTATTATTTAAAAATACAAAGATAGAAAAATATGTTTATTTTATGTAGTTAAATTATTCAATATTCCTACTTTCTTGGCATGAGGCATAACGGCCACGCATATGAATAGTGGTAGGTTGCGTGCTGTTTCATTTTCAAGGTACAAGAAAGCTGGAACGGGTTACAGGCTACCGAACTCCTAAAAACCTCACCATTATTTATATGCGGTGTTGAACTAAATCCCGCAAAGGCGGGATAGCCAGAACCATTTCGTTGCAAATATAGTAAAAAGTACTGAATGGGAGAATAATTCTCCCCATAAATTAATTTAATAATTTAAAATTCAGTACTATGAAAACAAAAAGATCAAAGATCGTTGATGATGCCATCCATACGGTAGATGGCTTTGTAAAAGTATTTAAAGTAATTCATCAAAACACAGTACTTCAAGGGAAGAGCCAAAGTACTTTTGAGAACTACTTAAGAAGAATTGCCCTGATAAGCATGCACTTTGGGCAACTTCCCGAGAACGTTTCCGATGATGAGATTAATGAGTATCTCACTGCCTTAGCCTTATCCTCTGATTCACCTTCTAGAAGTAGCTTTAAACATATGGTTTACGGGCTGCGCTACTATTTTAGACATATCGGTCAAAACAAAAGAGCCATTAATCTGCCTTCACTTAAGAAGGATACAAAGTTACCAATAATACTGAACCGCAGCGAACTTCGTCAATTATTTAAAGCCCCTGCTTTACTTAAACACCGAATAGTCTTAACTTTAGCCTATTCTGCCGGTTTGCGTTCCCAAGAGTTAATTAATCTTAAGCTTGCTGATATTGATTTTGAGCGAGAGACTATTCACATCCGCCAGAGCAAATACAAAAAGGACAGGATTGTACCTCTGTCAACATATATGGCCAAAGGCTTAAAAAAACATATTGCGGTAGAGCATCCTCATATTTGGCTTTTTAACGGTAAAGAACCGAACGAAAGATATAGCCGTAAGGGCTTAAGCTGGGTAATGCGTGAAGCTTTAAAAAAAACAAACATCCAAAAGCACGTCAATCTTCATTCGCTTCGCCACAGTTACGCCACACATTTATTGGAAGACGGTATTAATATAGTAATCATCAAAGAATTATTGGGGCACGCTACAATACAAACTACCATGATATATTTGCATGTTGCTCAATTGCCTCATACACCGCAGCATAGTCCACTCGATACTCTGTATCCAACAGCAAAATAATGAATCATCCTAAATATGAGATTGCTCAGATTATCGAACAATTTGGTAATGAGTTTAATCAAAAGCATAAACCCAATACATGGATACTGCGAACCTTAAATGCTTTAAGAATTTGTCGAACTTCTGCCCTTGGCGGTCATAAAGAACAATGTGATAATTGTGGTAAAATTCGCATTAGTTATAACAGTTGCCGTAATCGGCATTGTCCTAAGTGTCAAGCTTCAAAACAAGCTTTTTGGGTTGAAGATGTATCTAAGAGAATAATGGACACAAAATATTTTCATATTGTGTTTACTGTTCCTGAAGAGCTTAATGTCATTTGTTTGCTCAACAGTAAGCTGTTTTACAAGACTTTGTTTTCAAGTGTTTGGCAAACTTTGCACACCTTTGGCTACACACATTATGGTGTAGAAAGTGGTACGGTTGCTATACTGCATACCTGGGGGCAGAATCTTAGTTTACATCCTCACATCCATTGTCTTGTTCCTGCTGCCGGTATCTCTCTTTCAGGACACATAAAAAGAATCAGTAAAAAAGGCAAATATCTGTATCCAGTTAAAAAACTTAGTGCTGATTTTAGAAGCATGATGATGAAAAATCTTAAAAAGCAGCTTTCAAACTCTAATCGTCTTCCGGAATATCAATCAATAATTGATTCTGCCTGGGCCAAAAATTGGGTGGTTTTTAGCCAACCCTCTTTTAGCGATGCTGAGCATGTTATTAAATATCTTGGACAATATACGAATCGGGTAGCCATTAGCAATCAGCGTATTCAGAATGTTGATGCTAAAAATGTAAGCTTCTATTACAAAGATTATCGTGATAGAGGTAAACGTAAATTAAACACCTTGACTGGAGTTGAGTTCTTGCGTCGCTTTAGTATGCATATTCTCCCAAAAGGCTTTGTTAAAATCAGGTATTACGGGATTTTGAGTAATCGCTTTAGCAATAAGATGGCTATGTATCGTAAGCCTCAAGCAAAAAAAAATGCAGAAACACCACAGCAACGATTTTTGCGCCTATCCGGTTTTGATATCTGCCAATGTCCTTACTGCAAAAAAGGCAGGATGCATACCATTGAAGTTCTGCCACGAATACGTTCACCGATAAAATTCCTAAACCCAAAACAAAAAATATTAAAGTATAGAAAACAAACGATTAAAACTCTTGCGAAAACAGGATAGGGATTGTATTGCCTGAAGATTAAAGATAAAAAATTAAAAGCGATTATTTTAGTAATAGTAAATAAAAAATGACATTTTAATAAGCAATAAATTTTAAAACCTGCTATCAATTGCAGCTCATTCCTTTCATTAAAAAAATAATTTCCCTGAAAATCTCTATTGAAAACCCATAGATTATAAATTTTTCTCCAAATTTAGTTCAACATCTGCTTCAATCTGGGTGCTGCGCACCGATTGAAGACTATTTATTAGCAACTGTTCAATTCTGTCTGTCATTTCAGTTTT
>Ga0208905_1000294_pt1 | contig 25255 bp, 21 predicted proteins | sample AntAceMetag02UKS_FD_184776 | JGI IMG/M metagenome (GOLD analysis project Ga0208905, IMG submission 184776) | Saline lake microbial communities from Ace Lake, Antarctica - Antarctic Ace Lake Metagenome 02UKS (SPAdes) (version 2) | ecosystem: Environmental > Aquatic > Non-marine Saline and... | reverse complement strand
AACATCGTGGTGATGAACTGGGCCATGTTCAACTGTGCCACACAGATCCTGGTCCCCCGCCTTGATATCGATGAACTGATGGGGCTTCTGGCCAATTTTGAGCAGATTACCTTCTTTCCTGCTGTACCCACATTGATCACCGCCCTTGTCAATCACCCCAAGGCCACGGAGTTGAATCTGGCAAAGAAGCTCGGGATGTTGAACTCCGGTGGCGCACCCATGCCCGTGGAGCTTATCGAGCAGATTCAGGATATGGGGATATTCTTCAACGAGGGATACGGGCTGAGCGAATCTACGTCTTTAGGGATTTCAAACCCCACGCTGGGCCTCAAGAAGGTGGGAAGCATCGGGGTACCTGTCACTGACAATGATGTGCGCCTGGTTGATATTGAAAATGGTGTGGAAGATGTCCCACAGGGTGAGCCGGGGCAGATCATAATGAAAAGTCCTTTTATCATGAAGGGCTACTGGGATAATCCTGAGGAAACAGCAAATCAGCTTCGCGATGGATGGCTCTACACCGGTGATATAGGCCAGGTAGACGAGGACGGGTATTTTTTTATTGTAGACCGGAAAAAGGACATGATTATCGCGAGTGGCTATAACATCTATCCCCGGGAGATCGATGAGGTCCTCTACCAGCACCCGAAGATACTGGAAGCAGTCGCCGTCGGGATACCCCACGATTACAGGGGGGAAACGGTCAAGGCATTCGTCGTTTTGAAGGAAGGGGAAAGAGTAACTGAAAAGGAGATCCTCGACTTTTGCAGAGAAAAGCTCGCCGCGTACAAGACCCCGAAGAGTGTGGAGTTCATGGATGAACTTCCCAAGTCTGCAGTGGGCAAGGTTCTTCGCAAGGTATTACGGGATGAAGAGGTAAAAAACAAAAAAGTGTAGGGGCTTAGCCCTTTGATAATTCATGCTGTCAGTTTGAAGGTGGAGTTTTTCATCTAAATTTCGGCAAGCAGGGTTTTTGCGTCAGCAGCGATTCTCCCCGATCAGGACAACGGCCCCCACCATAACCAAGCCAGCGAACGGCTGTTGTGACACCTCATATCCGGCGAATCTTCAGCGGCACGACATACGCGCAAGCGTCCTCCGAAATGATCGACCGATAATTTATAGAAAGCAGACCCTTGTTCTGAACGTGATGAGAGAAGCCCGCCCCGAAGGGCAGGCTTCTCATCGCTATGCCATGGGCACAACGCCGTCGTCACCGGGGCTCACACAACCTTATTCCCCCCGCGGATCTTTCCCCGCACATCGTTTACTCTTCGGGTCGATTCCGGGAAGTACGGCAGAGGCCGGAACATTATACGTTGGACCCGCGTTGCAGCATTCGTCATACCAGTAGTAAGGCGGAATATTGAACGACACCTGCTGCTCCTCGGGCGGCACAAACTCGGCAATCCTGAATCCCTGAATTGCCCTGTGATCACAGGCCCGCATCTTATACATCCTTCCGGAAACCGATCGAAAGACATCTCCCTCCCAGATGGGAATAATTTTCTCGGGATCGGTGCTCCCGGCTCTCTCCAAAACACTCAAGAACCAGTAAAGCCCTGCTTGCCACTGACCGAGAGTACCCCCAGGATGTCTAAAAAGGGGCGTATTGTAAGGGGCCGATGCCTTTGTCCATTTCTTCCAGTTATCGTTCCACGCTTTGTAATACTTTACATAATTGGAGGTTATAAACGCGGGACCACCCCCAAGGTCAGAATGCTTGATATTGATCAGGTTCTTTGTCCCTTCTATTCCCATAACGGTCAGCGAATTCGGCTCGTCAACAAACAGATTGCAAATGGGGATATTGAGACCCATAGCCCGCGCCTGTTTCAGGAGATTACCACCATCGGGCAGCCAATCGCCCGTCCAGATGGCCTCGGCTCCAGATGCCTTGACCTTCGTCAGGTAAGGGGCAAAATCCGTTTCAAACAATCTGTGGTAGTCTTCACCTACTAACTCCGCCTCAGGATAGTACTCCTTAAGCCCCTTTTTAAATCCCTCCGCCATGCCATGACCGAAAGAGTAATCCTGGCAGATAATATAAAACTTTTTCTCCTTCTTCCGGATCTTCCCAAGGTAATAGGCCATGCCACGACCAATCATCCCGGTGGTAGCTTCAGGCTGAAAGGCATAACGGGTGAAGTTTTCGGCATCCATAAGGACAGGGGCCAAGGCGCCTACATTGATGGATATGACCTTGTGCTTTTCTGCCATAGAGTTCTGGATCTTCATCATGTTGCTTCCACTTGTCCCGATAAGGGCAACAACCTTATCCTTGAGGATCGCTTTTTCTACCGCAGTTCGACAGCGATCCGGTTTGGACATGGTATCCACCTTGTACAGGGCTATTTTCTTCCTTTTGCCGTCCACCAGAATTCCACCCCGGCGGTTAATATCGTAGGCGGGAAATGTCATGCAACCCCATCCGAGATCACCATTGAGCGCCCCAGGGCCTGAGTGAGGCCACACAACACCAATCTTGATGGTATCTCCCTTGGGGTTCTCCCATTTGGAAGGATCGAAACCGCTCATGTCTGCCATCTTGTCGGAATCAAAGACGATATTCGGCTTACCAAAGATCGCCTTTTCTTCAGGCGTGAGGATCATCTTATCCATATATCGATCCCAGAACGCCTGGATATGTGGATCCGACAACTTGCTATCAAACAACTTTGCAGCCGTACACGGGCCGCTCATAAACAGCAACACGATTGATACCAATACTCCCACTATCAAAATGCGTTTACCCAAAATCTTCATAGCTACTCCCTCCCTTTTTTTATGTATTTCCATTAAAAGATGACCACACGACGAGACGGATACTCACAATCTTTCCGTTTCCAGTGTCCATCCCACTTCCCCTTTTCCCACTGAATCTTCCGGACCTTAGGGAACTACCCTCCTTATGCTTCAAGATATTTTCCAAGAATCTCCTGGTTACTGTTAAGTTCCTCGATGGTACCACCGTAGCCAATATGAGCCTTACCCATCAGATAGACCCGCTGGGCTAGTGATAAGGCTATTTTCAGGTTGTGCTCCACCAGCAGAATAGCTACCCCTGCCTTGTGTATTTCCGCCAGGATGTCCCTCACCTCTTCCTTCATCTTGGGCGCCAGACCCTCCGTCGGTTCATCCACCAGCAGGAGGTGGGGGTTACCCATAAGCGAGCGTCCGATGGACAGCATCTGTTGCTCTCCTCCTGATAATAAGCGACCCTGTGAAGCGTGCCGTTTTTCAAGCATGGGGAAATGGCTGTATATCCTTTCGACGGTCCAGACATTGGGATTCTCCGGATCCTCAAACCTTTTATTCTTAACTCCCAGCATGAGATTGTCGAACACCGACAACTCGGGAAAAACCCTCCGCTCTTCGGGAACATAGCTGATTCCCTCTCTGGCTATCTTGTAGGGAGGGAAACTTGCGATATTCTTTCCCTTAAAGAGAACCGATCCTGACCGTGGGCTCACCAGCCCCATGATCGTCTTGAGAGCAGTGCTTTTACCCATCCCGTTACGTCCCATCAAGGCAACGAGCTCGCCCTCGGCGACATTGAGGGTGACATTCTGTAATACATGGCTTGCGCCATAAAAGGTATTCACCTTGTCTACTTCTAGCAGCATGTAATTTACCCTTTCCTCTCAGCTTTGATTAAACGAGAAGGCTTCACAATTCCCTACATCCGGAGTGGAACACCGCGGCATGAAGCCTTTCAAAAAAGACGGCTGCCACATCCAAAATCCCCATAACCTCAAGCAACGTGCAAATCCCCTAAATATGCATCCTTGACATCCTGGTTCTCGCGAATATCCTCAGGCAAACCTGTCGCCAGGATTTCCCCGTAGTGTAAAACCGTAATCCGATCAGCAATGGAAAATACAACATCCATGTCATGTTCGATAATCACCGTTGTCTTTCCCTCGGTGAGTTTCCTCACCAACTCGACAGCAGTTTTCGTCTCCTCCTGAGACATACCGGCAGTGAATTCATCCAGCAACACAAGATCCGGGTCCGCGCCGAAAGCCATGGTTATATCCAGCGCCCTCGACTTGCCATAGGAAAGATTACAAGCCAATACATCTCGTTCATTGCTCAAGTTGACTTTCTCCAGCAGATCTTCCGTCTCGCGAGTGATCTCTTTCATTTTGTCCACGTATCTGAACAAATTATATCGAATCCCATACTTCGCCATGACAGCAAGCCGAAGATTCTGGAAAGCCGTCATATTTTGAAAGGTACTCGTAATCTGGAAGGATCGTCCCATTTTCATGCGGGACAAGTGGTGCGGTGTCATACCGGTGACATCCTTCCCCTTGAAAAACACGCTCCCCCCGCTCGGCCGATACGTACCGGTTATCGTATTGAAAAGGGTTGTCTTTCCCGCACCGTTGGGGCCGATTATCACATGGCGTTCACCCTCCGCCACCTCCAGGTTTATATGGAAAAGAACTTTCAAGCCACTGAAATCGTGATACAAATCTTTGGTTTCCAGGATATTCATGCTGTCTTCTCCTCTTCCACGCTGCCGGCCCGCCACGCAGCCCACCGCACGCGCAATACCGGGACAAGGCCCATAAGACCCATGGGAGTAAACAAAACCGCGAGTACGAGGATTGCCCCTATCACCAATTCTATCCTATCCGTATATTCGGACACGACCTCCTCCAACAAAAAGAATATTCCGGTCCCCAGGATGGGGCCAAAAAAGCTTCCTATCCCACCCAAGATGCTCGCAGTGATCGGTGTAAAAGATACCATTATACCAAACTGGCCGTCCGCGGATACCAAATTGGAATAAATCGCATAGAACGATCCCGCCACACCTGCAAAAGCCGCCGATAGCACATAGACCAGGCCTCTCGACAGAATTGTTTGGTATCCCAGGTAGTTGGTCCGTTTTAGATTATCCCGAATTCCCTGCTGAACCTGGCCAAAGGGCGTCTTCGTAAAAAACCACATCAGCCACAGGCTGCCCCCCAGGAAAATCAGCGCCAAGTAGTAGAAATTCAACGATCCCGGCACCATACTGATCGATAAGGGGCCAAAGATTTCCACCCCCGGTGTCGGAAAGTTCCCGATCCCATCTTCTCCACCGGTGATACCCCTCAATTTCAATGCCAGCGTGTACATGAACATACCTAAGGCCAGATGAACCATGGCAAAGGCCGACCCGCGCACTCGAGCTGCGACGGGAGAAACCACCAGGGCCAACAATACTGATGCGAGAACACCGATCCCTATAGCGGGTAAGAGGGATATCCCTTCGATATGCTTCAGGGCCAACACGGTCCCGTATCCGCCAAAACCGAAAAATATCGCATGGCCGAAACTCATCAGCCCCGTGTAGCCTAACAGCATGTTCAGAGAAACCGCATATACGGCGAAGATGATCATGGTAATAAACAGGCCTGTGTAATAAGGACCGAGCATCTTCGGCAACGCAACGCAGACGAGAGCGAACAGAAACCACAATATAATTTTAATCGTTGTCTTAGTCATCATGATCTTCTATCACCCCGAATAGTCCCTGCGGCCGTATGGCAAGAACAATCGCCATGAAGCTCACCATCAGAACCGGCGCTAATTGAGAAACAAATTGAATGCCATAGGAGTGGAGCAGTCCAAAAATAATGGATACAACAAAAGCCCCGAGCAAACTCCCGAATCCTCCTGTAATGACTACTATGAAGGCATCCATCCCCACCTGGTCAGCCAGCCCAGGAAACACCGTAAGCATGGGCGCAACGACCACACCTGCAATACCCGCCAGCCACGTTCCGAAACCGAATACAAGCGTGAATACCACGGGCACATTGATACCCAAGGCATTCACCATATCACTATCCGACACGGCCGCCCGGACAATCTTCCCCACACGTGTTCCGTATAAAACAAACACCATGAGCAGGCCGACCAGGAAGGTGATACCAATTACAAACAATCGATACACAGGGTACTGGATATCCCCTATTGACACAATGCCCTTCAATAATGGTGGAGGTGCAACCGGAAGGTATGTGGTGCCCCAGATCTCCATGACACCTCCCAATATCAGCATCATCACGCCCACTGTCAAAAGCAGGTGGCCCAAGTGCCCCTGGGCGTAGATCCGTCGGAGAATGAACCGCTCCAGTAAAACGCCCAGCATCGCCAAAAGTAACGGAGCCAGAAGAAATGCCAGCCAGTAGCTCCCCGTCAGGGACACAATCTCGTAACAGAAATAAGCTGCGAGCATGAAAAAAGCCCCGTGGGCCAGATTCAAAATACTCATCATGCCGAAGATGATGGTCAATCCCGAGGCAATCAGAAAAAGGATCGCGGCGTAGGCTAAACCATGAAGACCTTGCGCCACATACATTGCGGTTGTTGAATCCATCAGTTCCCCCCTCAGAAATTTTTTGGTTCTTTTGGAATAAGAGTTGAGTTGTTTTTGTTGAATATGAACGTTTTTTAAGCACTGCTAAACAAAACAGCTCCTCGTATACACTAACACGGCACCCGATCCTGCCCCAGCGGGGGCAACGGACTTCTTTGTATTATGCACAACCCTGCGTGGACCTTTCGGACCCTGGCCATATCTCCAGACAGTAATCCGGGGTTTTATGCGACTGGATGAATATATGAGTAAGAGTTGAAGGGAGCCCCCATGATGCAATCCGGGCTTTCGAAATGTAGACTACTTCTCGATCAAGGTAATTCAGCATCGCGGATTCTCACCCCTAGGGGCCTATCTTGGTAAAGGAAACCCTTGCGCTAATGAAACACCACCCCAGCAATCAAACATGTCAAGTGGCATGCCGGACTCGATCTAGCGTCAAAACCAATGACGAATTTACGCTTTAGAATGCACAATCACCCACAAATATCATAAATAGGCTAGCTAATTTTATCCCGACGGTCAAGAAAATAATCGGTTTTTCGTACAGCGGTCGTGACATGTCTTGTCCACAAACCATGTCTTCACGGTGCAATCAGGCACCAGTGTTCCCTCAAGCTGCACTGTGGTTCAGAGCACATTGACGGTATTTCGGCATTTACCGAGACATTATCATGCCAGGCTACATCTTGCCCCGCTGTTGGGCCCGTTTGACGACACTATCGATGGTTAGTTCGGTCGCCACCTCTCTGCCCATAGATATCGTGGGGGCAAACTGTCTAACAAAGTCGATTTCCCTGTCAGTTGGCCGCTCTGTCTCCGATAATTCGGGAGAGACCTTCAGGTCCCAGGGAACATCGTTTCTGACATCATCCACCGTTATCCCAGGGTGGATCTGTGCTAGGTACAGTTCCTTCGTTTCAGCATCAAACCTGAAAACACCCTTGGTAGTGAGCAACATCGACGGCCCCGAATCTTGGGGGAATAGACCCGAATCGTTACGACTGTTACCGCCCGTAAGGTGACCCGGAGAGGTCAGGTAATCCAGTTTCTCCACGAACTCACCGCCAAGCATGGTGAGGACCGTGTGCCCCGCATAGGATATGAAGTCGGCGGCCCCCCCCGATCCAGGGAGCCTAAGCGTGGGGTTGTAGTAATCACCGATGCAGGTGGTGTTCAGGTTGCCGTACTTGTCGATCTGACCGACGCCCAGAAAGCAAACATCGACAAAACCGCGGTAGGTCATGGTAAAGGCCGAGAAGAGATCCGTGGCACAGGAAAACCCCCGGCACGAATGCGCGTCGGCTATGTGGTTGAGGGAAACCAGGGGCTCGAAATCGATGATCCCCGACTCCATCATCAAACTCGCGTGGGGGGCGTAGAGGGCCTTGGCCAGGGCGCCCGCCGCGGTCGGCAGACCCACACCGAGGATTACGTTCTCATAGTCATTGATTTCCTTCGCACAGGTTATGACCAACAGTTCGTTCAGTGTGTATCCCTTACTCATAGAGCATCCCCCTCTCTTTCATAGTCTTTTCCATCTCTTTCAAGGTAATGCCCATTGCCCTCTCTTTTCCGTTTTCATCCCAGGCCGAAGTGAATGCGGAGCCATAGTTGGCCGGTGTGGAATAGAAGGCCTTGGCTCGAATATTGTCGAGCATTCCCAGACCAAATTTATTCGCGTAATGATCGAGATAGGCTTCCCGATCCTCACAGCCGTATACCCACTCGTCCATCCAGGCCTTGGCACCATCGGCCGTCGCGTTCTCCTGCATGAACATCCCGTAAAAGAAGCGATCCATGTTGTAGTATCCCAGGACCTCCGTGGGGTGAGCGCCCCAGGGGACCTCGACGACGGCGTTGACCCGATATGCCGGGATGATCGTAAAATGAGGGCTTGCCTGGATCACATCATGTTCGACGATCTCCTCACAGGAGACAATGATCTTCTTGCTGCACAGGGCCGCGGCGGCGACGCTCCCCATCGAACCCCAGTACTGTGCGTTGCCATACCGGTCGGCGCGCTGGACATGGATGATACAGGTATCTGGATTGACGGCGGGAACGGTGAGAACCTTCTTCCCCGTATAGGGGCAGGTGATGACCCGGTACTTGTCCTCACCCATGAACCCCCGTTTTGTAAAGAGATCGGTCGCCATGACCCCTTCGAAGACCTGCATAAAGGAAAACCCGTGCATACCGGCCACCAGACGGGCATTGTAATTGAAGTTCGTATAGTCTTCCCACTCAAGGGTACCCGCCTGCATGGCACGCTGAACGGCGCCACCTCCCTTCTTTCCCCCCGAACGCAGGACGTAGGTGCTGACCAACCGATCCACACATCCCGCGTTGACCAGGACATCCACATCGAGAATACCCGACTGAGAGTAAAGTGTGAAACCTTTCTTTTCCTGCCGGCAGATCTCGTAAACAAATTCACAGCAGGTTCCCACCGTGTAATTGCCGATAATCAACTCCTCACCATCGACGACAAACCGGCTGATTGCCTCTCTGGCAGACATCACCTTGTTTTCGTTGTTATTGTTCGCCATATCCCCCCCCCTTTTTTGAGATCGCAAACCCGTCCCGCCCCATCAAGGGCGCCATTCGAAACATCCCCCCATGTGGGACAAGATCACCCGGAAGGAACAAGATTCCTGAAGATCCTCCCGTCGGGGGCATGCTCCTGGACTTCATCCCCCTCAAGGACTATCCGCGTCATGACCCCCGCTATGTCTTTCTCCCTTGTCGACTCGAGAACATCATTAATCGTCTCGAAGCAACACAGCTCCTCCAGTGTCACGATCGTGGGAACCACCATATGGAGTCTTTGCTCCCGGTATCCTTCGAGCGCCTTCGCAGGCGTTATCCAGAGATGCTTGGTCAGCTCATCCCCATCATGGAGGGCCTCCTGCTCGGGAGGCACCTCGGCTACAAAAAATCTCGTGTCGTAACGAATCGGTGACAACTCCGGTGTAATCCAGTGAGAAAAATAGTGCAATCGATCAAGGGCAAGCGTCAACCCCTCCCTGTGGAGTACCTCCGTGAAATCCAATTCACCGCTGTGAACGCTTTTACGGTACGACAGGAACCGCCGGTCGATATCGTCGGAGTTGAAGGAAAGAAGGGTCCCGTCTCTTTGGCATGCAAGGAGAAGCCCTACCTCTTCGAAGGTCTCTCTGATGGCCGCGACCCAGATACCCATGGCCCTTTCCGGAAGCGACACGCCGTCGAGCGCGCCTTGCGCCCTTGTCAGATCGGGCTCACCGCAGAAATTCTCAATATTTGGAAGGCAGTCCTCCTCCTCAATCTTCCCACCGGGGAAAACATATGAGCTGGGGACAAAGGCGCTCCTGGAATTCCTGAGGGCCATCAGGACCTCGAACCCTTTACCCTCTCCATTTACTTGACGCAACAGGATAACCGTTGCCGCATCTGTTGGCGTAACTGCCATTCCGATCTCCCGACTCACGCGCCACGTCCCTCCGTCACGCGAATAAGCGGTTCATTTACATGATGAACCTTTGAAACAAAGGACACCCCCCAATCCCTGACGGAACCGCCGGGAGGTGATTCACCTAAAACCCCGGGATTTAATCATGTTCATTTTTTTGCCCCGGAGTCAAGCAATGTCTGATAATTGCAAAAGCTTCTGTTACTATCCAAGGTCATATCAGCAGGTTCTCCTTTGAACTTTTCGCAATGTGTGCTACATGTTTCGCGAGAGTTCCCTCACGGGACTGCATAATATATCATATGGTTAGGATCTTCATTGCTACTATCGCAAGAAAGGCGTCACAGCCTCGTCCCCATCTGGGGGAAAACTCTTTTCAGACAAGGAGAGATACAATGAACACAAGCAAAGTAACGGTCCCGAGGGGAGAGTTTACCGTACGCGATTCCGGAAATATCGACGGTCATCCCGTCGTTATGATACACGGCTGGCCGGAGAGTTCCTACTGCTGGGAGACCGTCCGGCCCTTTCTGAAAGACACCCTCAGGGTTGTGGCCCCCGATCTCAGAGGTCTGGGAGACAGCGAGCGGACGATGGAATCACACCTCTATCAGAAGATGGAGCTCGCGAAGGATATCGTGGAAATCCTTGATTCTCTCGAGATCAGGAACTTTTTTCTCGTCGGACACGACTGGGGGGGCGTCGTCGCCCAGGAGGTGGCCCTCGCTATTCCGGACAGGGTCAAACGGTTTGTCCTGATGAACATTCCGGTGATCAATAATGTGAAAGGAAATGCGGAGGCCCTCGAGATCATGCGTTCCCGAAATTGCATTCCCTTCTGGTATCAGCACTTTCAGCAACAACCGGGCCTGCCTGAGGCAATGATCAGGGGAAATGAGGAGATCTGGATCCGCTACTTCTTCGGGAAGGCGGGGAGGGAGGGGATAATCTCCGGTGATGCCATTCGAGAGTATATCCGATGCTACCGGATCGAGAACACGCCGGCCACCGGCGCCGGTTACTACCGGAACATGCGATACGACGGAAAGAGATGGGCGGGGCTTACGGGAATGAAATTCCCCATGCCTAGCCTGTATATCCACGGCAGTGACGACACGGTAATTATCCCCGCATACCTCAACCACATCGAGGATTGTTTTGATACCATCGAGGTCTCCACGATTGAGGCGGGCCACTTCGTACAAGAGGAAAAACCGGAAGAGGTTGCCGGCCTGCTGAATGACTTTCTGACCGTATAACAAATTTTGATCTACAACGATACGAAAGGAAGAAATACCATGGTTTCAATCGAACCGACCGGAGATCAGTTGCGCCAGCTGCGAGACCTGCCCCATGAGGGGCCAATCGTCATGCTCAATCTGCTCAAGTTCAAACCGGACGGCGGGGCGGAACTATATGACCAGTACTCGGATGTCGCCGGACGGCTGGTTATAGAATTGGGCGGCAGGATTCTTTACTCCGGCACACAGAAGATGCCCGTTATCGGTCACGAAGAGTGGGATGCCATGCTCCTCATCGAGTATCCCTCACGAGCGGCTTTTCTCACAATGACCAACGACGAGAGATACCAGTCCGCCGCCCACTACCGGAACAACGCGCTGATCGATTCGCGTCTCTACGCCCTGGAGACAATTCCTCCCCCGAAGGCGTAAAAGGAACCATTAGGATCATTCCTCTGCATTCATAAAGAGGGGAAAATCAGGGAATACCCGTTTCTATTTTACAAGAGTCCGGCCGATCCGGAATGCCTCTTCGAGAAGTACCGTATCATCTCGTGCGGGATTGTCATGGCTGTCTGCATGAATAATCTGTCCGACCGGTATCATACCAAGGCCGGTGCCCGTCATTCCGGCAAGCCAGCTGATCGACCGTTCATACTGGTTCGGATCGGGGGCGCCTTGGGAGACGGCCAGGGCATAGGTCTTCCCCGGCGGAACCATTGACTCGTAGCCGCCGTCAGGCCTGTTCGCGTAGAGGGAGTAGACCCTGTCAACAAACAACTTCATCTGGCCTGCAAGACGATACATGTAGATCGGACAGCCGACGATGATGCCATCGCTGGTCTTTATGGCTTCGAGATGTTCGCTCAGGCCGTCGCGCTGTTTGCAGAACCCGGGGTTGTCGCGGCAACTGAGACACCCCATACACCCCTTCATATCAATGTCGTGGAGTCTCACCTCCGTCGTTTCGGCACCCTTTGACCGCGCACCCTCAAGCATCGACCCGATTATCGTTGAAGTATTCCCCTGCTTCCGGGGGCTCCCATTGAAAGCCAGAATCTGCATGTACCCCTCTTCTTTTGTGTTTCAATATCATTTTGAATGTGCCAACCGTACCTTTCAGGATAACAACGGCCGTAAAGACACGCGCCTTCTTTTCGAGCACACCTCATAGCATATATCGATATGCCTGACTATCGGAATTAATGAAGCGGGTCCCGCCGCATCGCAGCGGGACCCGCTTTCCTGATGTTTATGTGCGGAGAAATCTGTTACTTTTTATCCCTCTTTCTGAGTTCGGCCGGATAGACATAATTTTCCGGTTTCCCCATTCCGGCTTTCTCGAAAAGCCCTTCATTCTCAGGGCACGAGCCTCCCAAAAAGACGACCTTCCCGTCGTTCTGGAATTGACCCATCACCTGAATATATGCACCGGGATAGCTCACGTTTGTGGGATCAGCCGGATCGACCCTCATCTTGGAGTGGAAGAAAGGCCCGATCCGCTGCTGCTGGTAGGCCATCGTACCCATCGAATAGGTGGTCTCGGTCGTCTCCATCGCCTTGATCAGCTTGTCGATATCGTCGACGCCCCCCGCGGTCTCGATTACCTTCTTGATGAAGTAGATGTCCGCGTAGGCAATGTGAACGTGAACCTGGGCCGGAATATTATGTCTCTTAGCCAAATCCACGAAAGGGATGGTCTTCTCTGTCAAAGGAAGCCGGGCCTCCGTAAAGGCACAGATAGCTCCCAGGCCCTTTCCGCCGGTCAGCTTCCAGAAATCCTGGGTCTGTGCAACACCACCGTAAAGGCAGATGGGGATATCACGCGCGGCCGAATCGGCCCACTGCTTGGTAAAGGATTCTACATCGGTGAACCAGGAGCTGACGTAGAGGATATAGTCGGCCTTCTTCCCGGCCATCTGCTGGAGGAGAGGCAGGTACATCGTCCCGCGCGGTTTGACCGGCTTGCTGTAGACAATCTCGTACCCGTATTCTTCGATCATATCCTCCCAGCGCCCGTACCCTCGTGCAGGATCCCCATTACGAAAGGGCTTGCTCCATTCGAGGTCCTCCCAGAGGATGGCTACCTTCTTCATACCCGGCAGCATCCGAGGGTATACGTCTCTGAAAAAATATCTCATCTGGGCGTACTGACACACCTCCGGATCGTAGTCACGGAAACAGAACTTATACTTTTCGTAATCATCGACGACCCGGTCGGTCAACTCCATACCCAAGGCACCGTTGAATATCATGATGTGCGGATAGTCCTTGAACATGGACGCCGCGCTCTCCTGGGCGGCAAGGCAGATCTCCGTCCTCCCCTCGACAAAGATGAACTTTGCCTTCTCTTCGAGGAGCAAACGGCGTGTGCCCTCTACCGTCAAGGACGTAGCACCCTTGTTGTCGGCTATGACATACTTCAGCGGACGTCCAAGTACCCCGCCCGCCTCGTTGATCTCCTGAACAGCCAGCTTCTGGATAGCCATACAGGGTCTCGTACCCGGCGAAAGTACCATGCCCGCGTAACCGATCACAATCGGCTCTCCCGACGGAACAGCGCTCATCCCGGTGGACGCGAAACAAAGCGTCAGTGAAAGTGCTGCGACAACAAACAAGCCAAATCTGAATCTCTTTACCATTACCTTTCCTCCTTTTTATAGTTGCATTCTTTTTTATGATTTTGCCCGCGTGCCGACTCCCCAAGGGCATCGCTGGTTTCAAAGCATCAGTTCCCGATGGGGACTAAAAATGTTCCATAAAAATCGGCAACCGTATCACAATTGGAATAATGTGGGATGAATTATCAGTGAAGTTTGCTGAATGGCCATTCACAAGGTCCGTCAACGCGCCTTTGACTGGCTGTCCTGACACCGTGAAACTCTCGTTGTAGAAGGATGAAACGAATATCATGGACCCCCCCCCGGGCAGTATAGATATCGTCAACCAGAACTAGTAGAAGATCGGGGCTTCCATTCACAATCAACAGCAGAGAGTGTATGATTCTTGGGAAGCTTCTCCTGCATTTTACTTTCCTAGCTTGGTAGCATGTCCGGCCTTTCCCTGTCAAGAGAAAATGGCTATTCCAAGCGGCGGGACACCCCGTCTCGGGCTTACACAAGGAGATGGTATCCACGGGTATACCGATTCGCTCCGCTCTCTGGTGTTAATTCTGCTTGCACTTTTTATTGCATCAAAGACTTATAAAAAGTGAGCTTCATTAATTCGACCTGCACCTTGTATCGCGCCAAAGGCTTATACAAGGTGGGTCAGCCACAGGTATACCGATTCGCTCCGCTCTCTGGTGTTAATTCTGCTTGCACTTTTTATTGCATCAAAGACTTATAAAAAGCGAGCTTCATTAATTCGACCTGCACCTTGTATCGCGCCAAAGGCTTATACAAGGTGGGTCAGCCACAGGTATACCGATTCGCTCCGCTCTCTGGTGTTAATTCGACCTGCACCTTGTATCGCGCCAAAGGCTTATACAAGGTGGGTCTCATTAAAAAACGGGCTCCACTGCTGATACAGCGGAGCCCGTTTCAGGAACTAACTGTTATGTTGGCAGAAGAGGTTACTTCTTCGCTCTCTTTCTCAACTCGGCCGGGTACACAAAATCTTCCGGAGTACCGGTGCCGACTCTCTTAAAGATATCTTCGTTCTCTTCGCAGGAGGCCCCTGTATACTGAATCCTTCCGCCGTCCTGGAACTGGGCCATCGGCTGTATAAAGGCGCCGGGGTATTGTTTGTTCAAGGGATCAGAGAGATCGACCCTGATCTTGGAGTGGAAATAGGGTTTCACCCTCTTCTGCTCGTAGGCCATCTTGCCGAGCGAATAGGTCGTCTCCGTCGTCTCCATCGCCTTGATCAGCTTGTCGATATCATCCACGCCGCCCGCGGTCTCGATCACCTTTTTAACGAAGTAGATGTCCGCGTAGGCGATGTGAACGTGGATCTGAGTCGGGATCTTGTGCTTTACGGCCATCTCCACGAAGGGAATGGTCTTTGGCGTCAGCGCAAGGCGGCACTCAGTAAATGAACCGGCAACGCCCAGACACTTTCCTCCGGTCAGTTTCCAGAAATCGGCCGTCTGTGAGACGCCGCCGTAGAGATTGACGGGGATGTCACGCGCGGCCGAATCGGCCCACTGTTTGACAAAGGATTCCGTGTCGGTGAACCAGGAACTGACGTAGAGAATTACATCAGCCTTTTTCCCGGAAATCTGCTGTAAAAGGGGCAGGTACATCGTCCCGCGCGGCTTGACCGCCTTGCTGTAGACGACATCGATATTGAATTCCTTTTTCATCATCTCTTCCCAGGGCGCCATGTTCAGATAATCGATTCCCTGGCGCCACTGCTTGGTCCACTCGAGATCTTCCCAGAGCATGGCTAACTTTATTCTTCTTCCTTCTGTTTTCGTGAGCATCTTGGGCCATTGCTTCCAGAGGTATCTCATCTGGGGGTAATGGGAGGGCTCCGGATCCCAGTCACGGAAGCAGAACCTGTACTTTTCGTAATCATCGACAATCCGTGCCGTCAGCTCGGATCCCATGGGACCGTTGAAGATCATGATGTGCGGGTAGTCCTTGAACATGGACGCCGCGTTCTCCTGGGCGGCCAGGCATATCTCCGTCCTCCCCTCGACGAAGATGAACTTCGCCTTGTCTTCCATCAGAAGACGCCGCGTGCCTTCCACCGTCAGGGACGTAGCACCCTTGTTATCCGCGATCACATACTTCAGAGGACGACCGAGAACCCCGCCCGCCTCGTTGATCTCCTGAACCGCGACCTTTTGGACAGCCATGCAGGGTCTTGTCCCCGGCGAAAGTACCATGCCCGCGTAACCGATCACGATAGGCTCTCCCGACGGAACGGCGCTCATCCCGGTGGACGCGAAACAAAGCGTCAGTGCAAGTACCGCAACAATAAACAAGCCAAACCTGAATTTCTTTACCATCACTCTTTCCTCCTTTTTTAGTTGCATGCTCCACATATGACTATTACCGCCTATCCTTTTCCCAAAGGCATCGGGGTTCACAAAATCGGCAAACGTAGTACCATCATGGTGATGTGGGATGAGTTATCAGTCAAGCTTTCTGAATGGACACGCACACGACCAAGTAAAGCAACATGCATGGGTTGTGCTGGTACTGTGAATCTCGTAATACAGCAGGATGAAACGGATACCATGAACTTCCCCCCCAGACAGCAAAGATATCGTCAACCATAACGCCTTGTGGATCAGATCCCCTTGATGCTCAGTAGCATAGATTTATTGGAAAGCCAATCCGGCGTTATGTACTGTGTTTGGTAACATGTCCAGCAGCCCCCTGTCAAGGGGAAATGCGCGCCCACTATAATAGAAAACGGGCCCCGCTGCGATACAGCGGAGCCCGTTTCGGAAATTAACTATTATGTTGGAAGAAGGACTACTTCTTATCCCTCTTCCTCAACTCGGCAGGCATGACCCAATCTTTCGCCGTACCGGCGCCAATCTTCTTGAAGATCCCTTCATTCTCTTTGCAGGAGGCCCCTATGTACTGCATCTTTCCATCATTCTGGAACTGCGCCATCGGCTGGATATAGACGCCGGGAAGGGTCTTGTTCAGGGGATCGGAGAGATCACATCTGATCCTGGAGTGGAACCAGGGTTTTACCCGCTTCTGCTCGTAGGCCATCTTACCCAGCGAGTAAGTGGTCTCCACCGTCTCCATCGCCTCGACGAGTTTTTCGTAATCATCCACGCCGCCCGCGGTCTCGATCACCTTTTTAACGAAGTAGATGTCCGCGTAGGCGAGGTGGACATGGATCTGAGTCGGAATCTTATGTTCCCTGGCCATCTTCACGAAGGGGATGGTCTTCTCCGTCAGGGGGAGGTCACAATCGGTAAAGGAACCGGTAACACCCAGGCACTTTCCGCCGGTCAGTTTCCAGAAATCATGGGTCTGCGAAACGCCGCCGTAGAGATCAACGGGGATATCCCGCGCGGCCGAATCGGCCCACTGCTTGACGAAGGATTCCGTGTCGGTAAACCAGGAACTCACGTAGAGGATATTCTGGGCCCCCGATCCGGCGATCTGTTGGAGGAGGGGAAGGTACATCGTCCCTCTCGGTTTGACCTTCTTGCTGTAGACAACCTTGATCCCGAAGTCTTTCTCGATCATCTCTTCCCAGGATGGGAAATCGAGGGAGGGGATACCTTCCCGATATGACTTGGTCCACTCAAGATCCTCCCAAAGGATGGCCATCTTCGTGATGCCCCCGGGGAACCGATCCGACCAGGTGTCTCTCCAGAAATACCGCATCATGGCGTAATGACCAGGCTCCGGATCCCAGTCACGGAAACAAAACTTGTATTTCTCGTAGTCATCGAAGACCCGGTCAGTCAGTTCCATCCCTTGGGGACCATTGAATATCATGATGTGCGGGTAGTCCTTAACCATGGCCGCGGAGTTCTCCTGGGCGGCGAGACAGATCTCCGTCCTCCCCTCGACAAAGATGAACTTTGCCTTTTCTTCAAGGAGCAGACGACGCGCGCCCTCGACACTCAGTGAGGTAGCACCCTTGTTATCGGCTATCACGTACTTCAGGGGACGACCGAGTACCCCGCCCGCATCGTTGATCTCCTGGATCGCTATCTTCTGGATAGCCATACAGGGTCTCGTTCCCGGCGAAAGGACCATCCCCACATACCCGATCACGATCGGCTCTCCCGACGGAACGGCGCTCATCCCGGTAGACGCGAAACAGAGCGTCAGTGCAAGTACTGCGACAACAAACAAACTAAACCTGAATCTCTTTACCATTACCTTTCCCTCCTATATCTTTTTTTAGTTGCAACTATCGTTGCATGTTATCCATTAATCATCCTCGCACACACCTCCGCGGACATCGTGTGGTTCAGAGCGCCCTATCGGGGCACAAACCCGGCAATTGTCCTAGTGTCATGTCAACCTTGTAATGTCGTAAAGAATATGGTATATTTTCTTCATAATCAACCTGGGAGGATTGGATATGAAGAAATACATTGTGACGTTAACCGAAGATGAACGTAACGTTCTTGGCGTACTTGCTTCCAAAGGCAAGCACAAATCACAAAAGATCCTCAACGCCTTGATTTTACTTGGGTGTGATGAGGGAAGGCATCAGGTAAAACGTTCGACCAACGAAGATATGGCTCGTGTCCTGAACATAAGCATGAAAAAGATCGATCGCGTGAAGAGACGATTTGTAGAAGAGGGTTTTGATGTTACCCTCAACGGGAAGAAAGGAAGCCGCGTTTATGCCAAAAAAGCAGACGGAGATTTTGAAGCCCATCTGGTTGCATTGAGTTGCAGTGAACCGCCCGAAGGCTTTGCGAGATGGTCTTTGAGGTTGTTAGCCGACAAAGTTGTCGAACTCAATTATATTGACAGCATCTCCCATGAAGCGGTACGCCGTGTTTTAAAAAAAACGAAATCAAGCCCTGGCAACGGAATGAATGGGTGATTCCACCGAAACAAAACGGCAGTTTTATTGCAAACATGGAAATGGTGCTGGACGTTTATAAACGTCCATTTAATCCACGATATCCAGTTGTATGCATGGATGAATCTCCAAAGCAGCTGATTGCTGAGACAAAAGTTCCCATTCCTGCATCGCCTGGACAACCAGCCAGGCATGATTATGAATACAGGCGTTGCGGCGTGTGCAATATTTTCATGGCCTGCGAGCCACTGGCAGGAAAGCGCATGGTGAAAACCACCGAAAGAAAAACCAGGCGGGACTGGGCTTCTTTTCTGGAAGAAATCGCAGATCAATACAAAGAAGCGGAGAAAATAACGCTGGTAATGGACAATCTGAACACACATACCCCCGGATCGCTTTATGAAACATTTCAACCGGATAAGGCAAAAGCATTATGGGACAGATTCGAATTTGTGTACACCCCGAAGCACGGGAGCTGGTTAAATATGGCTGAAATAGAGTTGAATGTGCTCACGGGGCAGTGCCTGAACAGAAGAATCGATGACATCGCGGTTGTCAGGAAAGAAGTACGGGCATGGCAGGAGTACAGAAACAACAAGAACGCGAAGGTAAATTGGCAATTCACTGCTAAGAATGCCCGGATAAAACTATCACGGCTTTACCCGACACTTGAGAGTTGACATGACACTAGCATCATATTGGCATGGAATGGTGTGTCGATGGAACGGTTTGGATAGCTCTGCGAAAGACGCGTTAAAGCGCCTTCCGCAAAACGTCGTTCCACCACGGCGAAACCCGCCGCATAGCAGGACAAAACTGATACCACTTACTTCCCCCCCGGATAGTGAAGATATCGCCAACAAGAGTGTTGGGAGGTCTATTGCTTCAAATAATACTCAGCAGTAAAGAATACTTTATTCCCGAGGCCCAATGAACAATAAGCCAGCCTTCTTAGTCACCTTACAAATATTTCGTTTTTACGTACTCGTTATCCTTCCCTATATCACAGGAAACCCACTTGATCTGCGGAGGCGATTCGGACATCTTGGCGAATCCGGACGTGATAACGAATTTTCCTACCGTCTCATCCTCAACTTCTTTAAAGGATTTCCGGATCGCCCACTGCTGGTTCTTCACCGTATCCTCAGGCGTCATAACCTTCATGACGATAGGTATACCACCCCCGCGCCATTTGGACCGAGCCGCCTTCAGGGCGTAGCCTAACGCCTTGGCGGTCAGCTCGTCGGCTGTATACTTCATCGTCTCTATCTCGATCTGATGGTGCAACTCCAGCGCCTGCTCGATAATATCGGGGATACGGTCCGGCGTATACCTGAAATCGTCTTCAATATCCCATCTGTTGAGAATCTTCAGCAGGGCGCGAAAATCCTGATCCCTGGGCGCCGCGATCGCTACCAGACCATCCTTGCATTTCCAGTGACTGTAAGGATACAAAATGAAATCGAGCACGCCGATTCGAGGCCGCGGCTTATCCCAGGTATAGCCGATGGTAGCGGGGAATCCGGTCATCGATGAGTACGCGTCCATACCGGCGATGTCGACCATCTGGCCTTCGCCGGTGCCCTGACGATGCAGAAGCGCCATCATCCCGCCCAGGGCAGCACTGAGACCCGTGACATACCACCCCATCCACGCACCCGCCTTCAAGGGCCAGCCGTAGGGTTCCGGCTCGTCCTTGAAATCACCGATCTGAGCCGACAGACCGGAGCCGGTCTGGGTCGTTATGTCCGTATCGGGGAAATTGACAAACTCCTGGGCCTTCTTCGTATACTGCCCGTACGGTGTAATGGCGATGTAGATCAGCCCCGGATTCTTTTCGGAGAGCTGCCGGTAGCCGATCCCCCAGGAATCCATCTTTCCCGCCGGAAAGGTTTCGATCACAACAGCCGCCTTCTGAGCCAGAGCGCCAAAGGTCTCACGATCCTCCGGGCTGTTTTCGAGGTCCAGTGTCATGTACCGTTTATTCCGCCCTTCCATCATGAAGGGGATACCGACACCCTTGACGTTTTTCCCGTAGGGCGTCATCTTGCGGCAGGGATCTCCCCCGGCAGGTTCAATCTTTATGACATCCGCACCGAATTCGGCAAAGAAGCTTGCAGCTACGATCCCCGAAAAATTCGCCGAACTGGCATCGAGAACCATGATATCATCGAGAACCTCGGGACGCCCCTCGGGCGTCTGAAGTTTTTCAACCGTTTCCTTCCACACCGAGACGTTCGCACCACTGCTCGAATATCGTGTATAGATCTTTTCTTTACCCTTCTTTTTGAATAAGCTCATCTTTTGACCTCTCTGCCGTAGTTATAGATGGGATCCTTATCAAGATGGTAATAGAGCGGCGGTTTCAGTCCCGGTCTGTCATCTCCCGTTCCTATAACCTTCTTTTCCTCAAGATCGGTCATCTCCGCTTCCGTCAGCCCGAGGAACTTCATCAGAACGAGCCGGTTGTGATACCCGAGAGGACGGGCCAGCCACTTTGTTCTCGCCGGGGTCTTGCTCAGGCGCGCCGAGGGACCGGCTATGGCAAGTTCACCGTACATCTCATCGTTGAAAAGGATCACGCTCCCGCGCTCCCGCCGCCATTCATCGTCACAGATCATCCTGTCGGTCGCAACCTCGGCTGCGGCAAAACCCTTATCATTGGCGAGCGCTACGATCTCATCACAATCCTTCGTCTTGATCCAGTCACCGACAATAGCCCGCAGAGCCTCGGCGTTTTCCTCCTTCAGGGCCTCAAGATAGTCGGAAAACCGATTGTCTTTGAGGAGATCTTCCTTTCCCATCGCGTTGCAAAGCCCTTCGAACTGTTTTTCAGTTGCACAGGCCAGCCCCAGGAATTTTTCATCGCGGGCCTTGAAGATAGACGCGGCAACCATTGAGGGGTCCGCATGACCCGTACGTCCCAGCGCCTCCCCAGTCACGCTTTTATACGTAAAGTTGCTGAGGGTCCGTATCATCGAATCCGTCTGGGAAAGATCGAGATACTGTCCCTTGCCGGACTTGTTCCGGTAATAGATCGCCATGGCCAGAACCATGGCCGCCATATTCCCCGGGACAAAGTCGCCCAGATAGTCGGGAAGCTTATAGTATCGGTCCGTTCCCGGGAACCCGTTCAGACTCAGAACCCCGCTGGCCGCCTGGGCAAGGAGGTCCCACCCCGGGAAATAGCGCATGGGGCCGTACTGACCATAGGTGGAGCAACTCAGATAGATGAGCTTGGGGTTGATCTTGCCGAGGGTTGAATAGCCGACCCCCCAGGCCTCTGCCGTCCCCGGCGCGAAATTCTCAAGGACGATGTCGGCATCTTTCACCATCTTGTAGATCAGGTCCTTCGCCTCTTGGCGCTTCAGGTCCAGGGACACAAAATATTTATTCTGGGTAACAAAGTGCCAGATCGGGTTTGAGTGTTTCCAGTATCTCCCCCAGTAGGTGGCCGGTCGCCAGAGATCTCCATAGAAGGGAAGTTCCAGCTTGATTACCTCGGCGCCATAGGTGGCCAGAATTCTCGATGCCGTGGGGCCGAAGATCACGTGCGTGAAGTCCAGAACCCTGAGGCCCTTAAAAACCTCCGGCTTTTCACTTTCGCCGGCTGGATCAAACAGTTTAGCGGTATACGAAAAATAGTCTTCCATAGTTTATCTCCCCAAATATGCCTTCCTCACGAGATCACTCTTTATGAGATCTTCGGATTTTCCCTCCATGACGACCTTTCCGTCCTGGATCACATACCCCCTGTCGGCCAGCTGGAGTGCCCTGAGCGCGTTCTGCTCGGGCAGCAGGATCGTAATCCCCTGCTCCCGCAGCCTTCCCAACGCCTCGAAGACCCCATCCACGATCACCGGCGCGAGGCCGACCGACGGTTCATCGACCATGATGAACTTGGGATGCGACATAAGCCCCCTGCCGATGTTGAGCATCTGCTGCTCGCCACCACTGAGGAGCCTGGCTTCCTGGTTGGCTCGAGACTTCAGTATGGGGAAAAGTTCCACGACCCATTCCATGGCCTCATTCCTGTCCTTCCAGGCATCGCCCGGATAGGCCCCGATGAGAAGGTTTTCCTTCACCGTCAGATAGGGAAACACCCGGTGGCCCTCCGCGATATGAATGACCCCTTTTTCGACAATCTCGTGGGGGGACTGACCGGTAATATCACTGCCCTGGAATATAACCGTCCCTGAAGTTGCCTTCATAATCCCCTGGACAACGTTCAGGATCGTACTCTTGCCGGCCCCGTTCGATCCCAAGAGGGTTACTATCTCGTCAGGACGTATGTTAAAGCTGACGTCGTGTAGTACGGGAAGGTTCCCGTAGGATGCGCACAGATTTTTTACCTCAAGCATAATTCCTCCACCCCTTACCTAAGTATGCCTCTACCACCGTGTCGTTATTGACAACCTCATCGGGAGTCCCTTCGGCGATCTTCTGACCGTACTGGATTACAACAATTCGGTCAGCCGCCTCGACGAGAACTGCCATGACGTGCTCGATCCAGAAAATCGTCAGGTCGAACTGCTCCTTCGCCTTGAGAACCATCTTGACCGCTGTGCTTGCCTCCCCCGGATTGAGTCCCGCCATGACCTCGTCGATAAAGAGGACCTTTGGCGTCGTGGCAAGTGCGCGGGCAAGTTCCAGCATCCGCAGCTCAAAAAAGGTCAGGTCCTTGGCAATGATGTTCCGCTTGCTGAAAAGACCGACAAACTCAAGGTAGTGTGTCGCATCTCCCGCCGCGTCCTCAAAGCTCTGATTCTTCCGGTTCTTCCCGCAGATGCTGGCGACATCCACACTCATGAGCGCCGTCAATTCAGGGAAGGGCCGCGGGATCTGATAGGTCCGGGCAATGCCCTCATGTACCCTCTTATGGGGGGGCATCTTGGTGATATCCACATCGTCCAGGATAATCTTGCCGGCATCCGCCTTCAGATATCCGCCCATGACGTTTACCATCGTGGATTTTCCCGCACCGTTGGGCCCGATAAATCCCAGCGTCTCCCCCTTTTTGATAGAAAAGCTCACATCATCAATCGCGACGAGACCGCCGAATCGCTTCGTTATATTTGTGCATGTTAGAATCTCCGACATTATGTTCTTACCTCCGCACATGAATTTGTGGCATGTATTCCCGGTAGTGCCGCCTCCGGTAAAGACCGAACAGCCCCTCACCACGCGGAAGCACGAAAAGGAGAATCAGAAGTATTATCGGGAAGGCAACAGGTTGGAAGTCCCCCATGACTCTGATGAGAAACTCCTCAAGAAAGGCGACAAAGTAACCACCGGCAACGCATCCAAAGATCTGCGCGCGGCCGCCTACCATGAAGACCAGGAGAATCTTGAGCATATAGGTCAAGGGCAGGTAGGTAATACCCGAGAATGTCCCGAAGTAATGGGCCATAAACCACCCCATTACGCCGATCATCGCGGAGGCGCCGATAAAGGTAAGGATCTTTACCAAATTGATATTGACCCCGATGCCGTGAGCCACCTCTTCGTCGTCATTGATGGCCGCCATGATCAGACCATACCGCGATTTCAATATCTTATTGGCAATCAGCAAAAAGATGAGCATAATAGCAGCCGATATGTAGGCGGCGGCGATAAAGTTGAGTTTGGCACCGCCGAGGTCAAAAAGCAGTTCGATGCCGAAGAGCCCCACGTCCCCTTTGAAGAGCCCCGTCCATATGAACGTAACCTCCAAAAATACGAGAGGGAGGAGGAGTGTCAGGAGTACATAGTACAGACCCTTTGCCATGATTACCAGAGGACTGAAGACAAGCGCGCAAAACGCGGACATAAGAACCGCGAGGGGAAGAGTCAGCCATGGACTCAATCCCATGTGAATACTGAGGAGTGCCGCCACATATCCCCCGACGCCGATGAAGAAATTGGGGCCGAAATTGATCCGTCCCGTTCCGACTGTCATCAGGGACAGGGGAATGGCGATGGCCGCGTAGATATTGGCCGACACCATCGTATTGACAAGTCCGGGGCTGAGGAAATAGGCAAACGCCGGGAACAGGATCAGGGCAAGCGTCCAGTACATGGTATTCCGCCAGTAGCGGGGCTCGATCATCCAATCCCACTTCTTCCCCTTGGCCCGAATAACGATCCGATCTCTTTTGATTTCAACGTCTACCATATTGATTCACTCCTTGCGATTCCTTGGGGTCGTACTATCAAGATCACCATAACCAGGACCAGGGCCGACAGGGTCATAAACCGCGGTTCGCCCACCACAAAACACATGAGCGCGTGGTCAATCCCGATCAGAAAAGCCGCGATGATAGTGCCTTTGATATTTCCAAGCCCCCCCAGCACGGCGATCAAGATCGCTGTGGTCATGTACTGCCATCCCATAGCCGGCTCCACGGTCCAGATCGGCGCGATGAGAAGCATGGCGACGATGACCGGTATCAGAACAAGCATCATGGTTAAGGTGTACAGTTTTTCAACGTTAAGTCCCACAAATTGGGAATTCAGGATGTCCTGGGACAGAGCCCTGACGGCGAGGCCTGTCTTCGTCTTGATAAAGAAGAGGGCGAAAAGGCCCGTCATGACAAGGGCTATTATCGATGCCAGGACGAGCTGTTTCGGGGCCACGGCGAGACCAAGCTGGAAGATGCCGTCCATCAACGTCGTATCGAGATAGACTCCCTCCTGGATCGGGTAGCGCCACGCAGCCAACTGATCGACAATCAG
>Ga0208905_1000293_pt1 | contig 25320 bp, 21 predicted proteins | sample AntAceMetag02UKS_FD_184776 | JGI IMG/M metagenome (GOLD analysis project Ga0208905, IMG submission 184776) | Saline lake microbial communities from Ace Lake, Antarctica - Antarctic Ace Lake Metagenome 02UKS (SPAdes) (version 2) | ecosystem: Environmental > Aquatic > Non-marine Saline and... | reverse complement strand
TTTAAGGAATTACAACAGGAAAGTCAAGATTAAATTGTAAAAAATCAGGTTCTCCCAAAATATATGACAGAAAGTCAATATAAGCATCAGTAAATTGAAATTTGTCAATGTCATAATATTTTTCCGGTAATGGACGATTACCAATATCTCCCATATCTATTGAAGAAGTATTAAATTCTTCCAATTCTTCAAGTTCTACAATTTTTTTTAATACAGGCATTCTGCCATAATCTTTTCTTATAAGTAAGTCCATAACCTTGTCAGCAAGAGCTATTGTCAGTTGTCGGTCATATCTGCGGCATTGTCCTGAGCGGGCATAATATCCTGTTATTTGTGATCTTGCATCAATGCCAAGTTTATGTGATATCTCAGAAGATATAACACCACTTATTCCACCAAATCGTTGATGCCCATATTCGTCAAGTTCTGAACTGGCGTGGACAACATCAACTTTTTCTTTTTTATCATCATACCATCTCACACCTTCTGATACAGCAATCACTAAAGTTTTTTCCGGAGAATTTTTATAAGTTTTTTTTACAGTTTCAAAAAACTGTTCTTTTCTTTCTTTTGTTATTTCAAATTCAGGCACTAATGATAAATCGGCTCCGCCAAAAGTTGCTGCTCCTGTCAGCCATCCTGCATCTCGTCCCATTACTTCCAATACAATAATTCTTTCATGAGATTTTGCTGTTGTTCTTATCCTTGCTGCAAATTCTTTTATTGCTTTAGCTGCTGAAGGAAATCCCGGACATACTACAGCTTCAATTTCTTTTCCTTTATAATAATGTATGGACTTTGTCCGCAAATCATTATCAATAGTTTTTGGAAATCCTATTACAGGAATGCCTTGTGTTTCATAAAGTCGTTTTGCTGCTCCATTGGTATCATCACCACCTATTGTAACTAATGTATCAATTTTATACCTGTCAAGATTTTCTAATATTTGCGCAACTCTGTTTTCAGGATTCTTTTTTGTAGGAAAAGGATTTGTTCTGCTTGATTTTAAAGCACTGCCACCATGCCAGCCATTATAGGGCTGATTAGTCAAATCAACAATATCTCCATTACCTAACAGGCCTTTCCATCCTTTTTTTATTCCATATACTTTATATCCAAGCAATACAGCTCTGTTTCTTACTGATTCTATACTTGAATTAACAGCGGGAGTATCTCCTCCGCCAGAAAGAATAGCAAGCGTTTTGCCGCTGAAAAGTTTGTGTTCTGCTTTCATAATCTTATACTTTTATTATTTTTATAAATTTAAAACAAAATTATAATTATTTTTATAAATGAAACATTCATAACAAAAAATTTGTTGCATATAATTATTCTGTAAAATTATCAAAAAAAAATTGCTCATCAAATCATATTACTAATTTTGTGTTTAAATATTATTTTATAATATGACAATAAACAAATATATATTTTTATTAATATTTCTGAATATTATTGTATTTTTTTCTTATGCACAAGAATATTCTGTAAAAGGCAGGGTAATTGATTCAGATACCAAAAAACCGCTTGCTTTTGTTAATATTGTTATAAATAACGAAAATCAAGGTGGCACAACAGATATTGACGGCAAATTTTATTTGAGCTCTTATAAAAAAATAGAACTTTTAAAACTTAGTTATGTTGGATATAACAGTCTGACATTTCCTGTAAAAGATGCATCAAAAAATTTGCTTATAAAACTTAAACAAAAACAAGTTGAGTTGTCAGAGGTAATAATTGTTCCCGGCGAGAATCCTGCAAATGGTATAATCAATAAAACAGTAAAAAACCGTGATATAAATAACCCTGAAAAAGTTCATTCTTTTACATATACATCTTATAATAAGATGATTTTTACATCAGATATGCAGCCAATAACAAAAAAGGACTCTTCTGAAACAGATTCTGTTTATATAAAAACAAAAAAGTTTTTTGATAAGCAACATTTACTTTTAATAGAAAGCGTGTCAAAACGTAAATTTTTGTATCCTGACAAAAATAATGAAAAAGTCATAGCTTCAAGAGTTTCCGGATTGAAAAGTCCTCTTTTTACATTGCTTGCTACACAAATGCAATCTTTTTCGTTTTATAACGAGTATATGAATGTTCTTGATAAAAAATATCTTAACCCTGTAAGCAAAGGAAGTATTACTAAATATTTTTTTCTTATTGAAGACACTACATACAGAGATAAAGATACTGTTTTTATTATTTCTTTCAGACCAAGAAAAAACAAAAATTTTGACGGACTTAAAGGTGTTCTTTATATTAACACTAACAAATATGCTATTCAAAATGTTATTGCCGAACCAGCTTTAAAACAAAGCGGTATTGGAATTAAAATTCAACAGAAATATGAATTTGTTGCTCACAAACAATGGTTTCCTGTGCAGCTAAATACAGATTTAATATTTAATAATGTTGCGGTTAACAGATTTAAGCTTATTGGTAAAGGCAGAAGTTATATTAAAGATATTGTTATTGACCCGGAGTTATTAAAAAAAGAATTTGATAACACAATAGTTGAAATGGAACCTGATGCCACCAAAAAATCAGAAGATTATTGGAACAAATACAGAGTAGATACCCTTACAGCAAAGGAATTAGAAACATATCATGTTATTGATAGTATTGGCAAAGCTGCAAAATTAGATAAAAAAATAAAAGGATTACAAACTTTTATGACAGGAAGAATACCTTTCAGATATGTGGATTTTGACATTGATAAGATATTAAATTATAACGAATACGAAGGATTTCGCTTAGGCATAGGAATACATACCAACAAAGATATTTCAAAGTTTTTTAGTATAGGCGGATATTATGCTTATGGATTTAAAGACCAGCAAAATAAATATGGCGGAGATATAAATTTTTTAATAAATAAAAATTCTGAACTCAACTTAAAAATTTCTTATATAAATGATATAGACGAAAGCGGTAGTGTTAAGTTTTTTGATTCTAAATATTTAACTAATGATATGTTTAGAATGTATCTTATAAGACAGGAAGATAAAATTGAGCAAAAAAAAGTGTCGCTTGGCTTTAGAACTTTACAATATCTTAAAGTGAACATATCTTTAAATCAAGATGCGAAAAATGTAACTAATAATTATCAATACGGCACAAAAAAGGATAATGTAAGTGTGCTGTTAAATGAATTTAATTTTACAGAACTTTGTTTTGGATTTAGATATGCGTATAAAGAAAAATTTTTGAAAATGCCACAAGGGAAAATATCTTTTGGTACAAAATATCCAGTATTATGGATGCAATATACAAAAGGATTTAATAACCTTCTGTATGGAGAATATAATTATAACCGCATTGATGTTAAAGTCAAAAAATCCTTTTATATCAAGAACTTGGGCAAGTCATCTTTTCAACTGTTTGCAGGATTTATTGATGGTGATTTGCCTTATTCTAATTTATATAATGGCAAAGGAAGTTACAGGATATTTACAATATATGCTCCAAATAGTTTTTCAACTATGCGTATGAATGAATTTTTATCCGACAGATATGTCTCTCTTTATTATGAACACAGTTTTGGTAAACTGCTTTTTAAAATCAAAAAATTTGAACCTGAAATTGCTGTTGCTGTAAATGTTGGTTTTGGCTCTTTGAGTAATAAAGAAAAACATTTTAACATTTCTGTAAACACTATGGAAAAAGGATATTATGAATCCGGATTATTAATAAATAATTTATTTAATATGGGATTATATAATATTGGTGTTGGTGTCTTTTACAGATACGGACCTTATGCTTTATCTGAAACAAAAGATAATTTTGCATATAAAGTTACTGTTGTCTTTCCTTTTTAGCATAATTTTTTTCATCTTTATGCTAAAATTTTTTTAATATAGTCTGTTATAGTAAATTTATTTTATGTATATTTGTAAAGTTTATTCGCCTGAGGCGGATGAAATCGCTTCGCTAGTTCATCATGTTGTTAATGGTGTAATGCTTCACCAAAATGATAACTTGCTTAATTTTGTAATTTTTAAAAAAACAAAAATATGAAGCAAGAGTATGATGACAATCTTGATACCAAATAGGTGTTAGATTAAAAAGCCAAAATCATCTTCAGAGCTTAATTCAATTGGTTTTTGTCCTTTTTTAAAAAGCCGGGCATTTTTTTCACCAATTAGCTTTATTGAACGTTCTTCAATGTGCAAAATTGTTCCTTCACGCAATCCCAGAACATAAATATCAGGATTAGCTTCAAGATATTCTTCTATTCTCATTTCTCTTGTTTCCCCGGCATGCCCTTTGGGATTAGCATCAAGGTAATGAGGATTGATTTGGAACCGAACTAAATTGAAAGCATTAAAATTCTTGGGCTGAACAATTGGCATATCATTGGTTGTGCAAATAGTTGGGCATGTAACATTCGTTCCTGCACTCCATCCAACATAAGGTATTCCTTTTTTTACCTTTTCTCTAATGGCTTCAATTAGCAGATTCTCTTGCATCATTTTAATTAGTTGAAATGTATTTCCGCCTCCTACAACAATAGCTTCTGCATTATTAACAGCTTCAGCAGCATTATTGTATCTGTGTATTGGGTCTATTTCATATCCTATTTCATTAAAACGTTTATTCACTTTTTTGGCATAATCATCAAATGAAAATGTTACTGCAGCGTATGGAATAAATAATGCCTTTTTTATTTTTTGATGCCCTAGATTATCAAAAAATTTTTTGATTTCATATTTCGGATAATCAAGATATTCTTCTCCTGCATTGGTTGAGTTACTTATCAGCAATAATCTCATTTTATTTTATCTCTCTTTTAAAAACATATCGTGTAATAAAAATTCCTTTTCCATCGCCTTTCCCTGCATCACTTTCTACACCACTGGCAACAAAAGCAAGTTCCCATCCCTGGTTAGCCATTTTATTTAATTTTGATGTAATAAGAGCATCATTGGAAGCTACATTTTGAAAATTGATACCAACACCACTATAAAAGTTTAATAATTTAGTTTCGTCAAAGGTGTTAATTTTAGCATCTGATCGATTAACATCACCTTGTTTGCTTTTTTTACCATCAATTCTGGAAGTGGTAAAATTATCAACATTCAAAGCTTGTTGACCGGCAACAATACGTGAACGACCAATTCCCATAGGAACAATTGATTCAATAGTTGTAACAATATTATACTCATATTTTTGAGCAAATATTGGAAATACCATTAAAAGTAATGCTGAAAGAATAAATAATTTTTTCATAATATAAAATTTAAGTTAATAATAAAACTAAAACAGAATTAAATATTTAATTTTGCTTTTGCAAACATACAAAAAAAATATTATACATAAGCAAATAAAAAATTTTAAGGTTTTTATAAAGTACAAAAATTATAATTGACCTAATCTGAATTATTCATAAATTAAATGATATATTATGAACTTAGTGAACTTAACAAAGCAATATCACGAAGTAATTAATCAGAGTTAAATAAAGTTTTACAGAGGAAATATAAAAATATTAATAAAAATGGATAATATAAAAAATAAAATAAAAAAATTATCTTCTGAATATTTTTCAGAAATAGTAGAGATAAGAAGACATATTCATTCAAATCCTGAATTAGCATTAAAAGAGTATGAAACTTCTGATTATATTGTTTCAAAACTTAAAGAATATAATATTCCATACATACAGGGCATTGCCAAGACAGGAATAACAGCATTGATAAAAGGCAAAAGAAACAGTTCATCTAATGCAGATAAAAAAACTGTTGTATTGCGTGCAGATATGGATGCTTTGCCAATAGAAGAAAAAAATGATGTTGAATATAAATCAAAGAATGCAGGTATTATGCATGCTTGTGGACATGATGTTCATACAGCATCTTTGCTTGGTACAGCAAAAATATTAAATAATTTACGCAATGATTTTCAGGGAACTGTAAAACTTATCTTTCAGCCATCAGAAGAAGAGTTTCCCGGCGGAGCTTTAATGATGCTCAAACAAGGAGTGTTTGAAAATATAAAAGTTCATAAAGTATTCGGACAGCATGTTTATCCTGAATTAGAAGCAGGTAAAATAGGCATAAAAAAGGGGAAATATATGGCTTCTACTGATGAAATTTATATTACTGTTAAAGGCAAAGAAGGACATGCTGCTATGCCTGAACAAAATATTGACCCTGTATTAATTGCTGCTCATATTATTATTGCTCTGCAACAGATAGTTACTAAATATTCAAAACCTTATGTGCCAACAGTTTTATCTTTTGGCCGTTTTATAGCACAAGGCAAGACAAACATAACACCTGATAAAGTAAAATTAGAAGGAACTTTCAGAACTTTTGATGAGAAATGGAGAAATAAAGCTCATAAAAAAATAATAAAAATGGCAAAAAAAATAGCCGAAAGTATGGACGGAAAATGCGAAGTATGTATATCGCGTGGTTATCCTTGCCTTATTAATGATGAAAAAACCAGTGCTCATGTTAAAAAATATGCTGAAAAATATCTTGGAAAACAAAATGTCGTTGATTTGGATTTGCAAATGATAGCAGAAGATTTTGCATATTATGCACAACTGGCACCTGCTTGTTTTTATCGCTTAGGCATTGGAAACAAAGCAAAAAACATAACTTCAAATCTGCATACCTCAACTTTTAATGTTGATGAAATATCTCTTAAAACAGGTATGGGACTTATGGCTTGGATTACTGTTAATGCGTTGCAGGAAAATAATTAAACTGTTAAACTCTTAAATTGTGAAGACACTCCGAAAAGTAGATATTTGCCTATTTGTCATTCTGAACTTGTTTCAGAATCTATTGATATTATTGAAATTAGAGATTCCGAACTAATCCTGAAATGAGTTCAGGATGACGTTATTCGGAATGACATAATTTTGACTTTTCGGAAAGGATTCAATTGTTCAATTGTTATATATTAATTAATTTTTATTTAGATTTTTATGTATTTTTGCTTGCAAAATGATTTGTTTTAAAAAAATATAAATTTTCAAATATTATGAGAAAAATTATTATTATTTTGTCTGTTTTAATGTCTGTAAGTTTTGTTAATTTAAAGGCACAAGATGATGTTAATTCAAAAATAAAATGTTATAATACAGGAATTGGGCTAAGAGGTGGCTTTGGATTTGCAAAAGGTTTGACTGTAAAGCATTTTTTAAATAGAAATACAGCCGTTGAAGGCATTTTGTCTTCTTGCTGGAACGGGTTTGCTGTTAACGGTCTTTATGAGAGACATGCAAATGCATTTTATGTAAACAGGTTAAACTGGTTTTATGGTGCAGGCGCACATATTGGCTTTTGGGAAGATTTTGGTGAAAAAGGTAAATCATCCACAGTAATAGGCATTGATGGAATTATAGGATTGGAATATTATATTCAGTCAATACCTTTTAGCGTGGGAATTGACTGGAAACCAGCACTAAATCTATTTGGAAATTCCAGCTTCTGGCCAGACGGAGGAGCAATATCTGTTCGGTATGTATTTTAATAAAACATTAATTATTTGCACAAGCCATAGTAGCAATACTTACTTTTGTTCCGGGAATTTGAAGTAAAGCATTAGCACATGCTTCAAGAGTAGAACCTGTTGTTATGACATCATCAACCAAAAGAATATTCTTATCTTTTAATGTTTCTGCATCTTTTATTTTAAATATTTCTTTTACATTTTCCCATCGTTTATAACGTGATTTTTTTGTCTGGGTCTCTGACGATATATTACGATATAAAATATTAGTATTTATATCAACATCCATTGATACAGATAATCCTTTGGCAAACATTTCACTTTGATTATAACCTCTTATTCTTTGTTTTTTAGGATGTAAAGGAACAGGAACTATAATATCAGTATTTTTAAATAAAACAGAGTTTTTTAACTCAATACCATAAAGTTTTCCAACGAAAATTCCTATTTCTTTTTGTTTATTATATTTTAATTGATGAATAAGGTGTTGCACTTTGCCGGCTTTACTAAAATAATAATATGCGGCTACTGATTCAATATTTACACGTCCCCAAAATTTTTGACTTACAGGATTATCTTTTTCAAGATGAAAATAGGTCTTAGGCAGGTGATAAAGGCAGTAATTACATATAATTTTTTCGTGTTTGTATAAACTATTTCCACAAGCCATACAAATACGGGGATAAATAAGAGATATAAAATCGTCTAATAACAACATAGATTAAAATTGTTTAACAAAAGCCAACTTGTATGTTTGCAAAATTATATAAATTTATTAATTAAAAGAAAAAAGAGTGAGATTAGGAATTATAACAAAACAATCATTGAAGTATGTTCCTGAATATAGATTTTTCATTCTGAATGAAGTAAGAAAACTTATCGTTTTTTTTGTTTTTCCTTTATAAAAATTTAATCACATTTTTTTTATACCTGTAATCCAAAAATTATATGTAAATTTGGATACAATAAATTTATTTTATATAAGTTTACAGATAATTGTAATTAAAAATATAAATTTGCAAAAAAAAATATTATAAGATGAAAAAATACGATAAATTATTTATTCAGTTACTTTATATATTTCATACGTCTGCTATGCAAGCATTAGGGAAAGTTAAAAATCCTGTTACCAATAAATTTGATAAAAATTTTGAGCAGGCAAAGCAGTCCATTGACATGCTTGAAATGATAAAAGAAAAAACAAAAAATAATCTTTCCAATGAATTATCAGACACTCTGAACTCATTTTTAACAGAAATACAAATGAATTATGTTAAAGAAATAAATAAAAATTAATTAAAAAAAATGTAAAACAATGAATACAGAAAAAAAATCAGATAACATAATAAATAAAAAAAATGCAGATAAGAAAAAATCTGATAATAAAGTTTACAAAATAGTAATTATTATTCTTCTTTTAATAATTGCTGTTTTAGTTTACCTGCTGATTACAACAAAATCAACTGTAAAAGAAGTTCTTACAGAAAAAGAACAGATTAGTACAGAAAAACAGAAATTACAGTTAGAGCTTAGTACATTAATATATAAACATGACAGTATTAAAATATCTTATGGTAAACTTACTGATAAATTATCAGAAAAAGATAGTGTTATATTAGCTAATGCTCATGAAATACAAAAACTTATTGCTTCGCAAGCTGATTACAGACGTATAAAAAGAAAAATAAATAGGTTGCGGGATATTACACAAAGATATGTTGGACAAATAGATTCGTTATATACAGTAAACAAAGTCCTTAAAACTGAAAATGTAAAAATAAAAAGTGCTTATAAAAAAGAACAGAAAAAAACCAGTAAATTAGCAGAGGATACAGCATATTTATCTGAAAAAGTTGCTACAGCTTCTATTCTTAAAGCTTACAATGTTAGTGCAGCAAGTATAAGATTGAGAGGTGGTAAAAAAGAAATATTTACTGATAAAGCTAAAAAAATAGAACAAATAAAAATATGCTTTACTTTGGGTGAAAATTTAATAATTCCAAACGGAAAAAAAACTGTTTATATCAGGGTAGCAAGACCTGATAACAAAATTTTGGTTAAGGGAAATGAAGATATCTATTCTTTTACTGACAGTAATGGTAAAAAACTCCAGTATTCAATGAAAAAAGAAGTTGATTATCAAAACAAATCAATATATATGTGTATGTATTGGATAAAAAAGAGCACAAAAGAAAGTGCTATGATTGGAAGATATAATGTAACTGTATTTGCTGATGGCTATGAAATAGGGCAGACATACTTTGAATTAAAATAATTGACTAATTTAATCCGCTATTTTTTATAATAGTGCTAATCTGATATAAATGAATTCGTTATTTGGACTTCGGCGAGTTTGGTATATACAAACTCTATCTTATCAGATACATCTTACCAAAACCTTTTGTAAAATATTTATTGATTCCTTCTATATTGTTTTTTTCAATCTCTTTACCATGCAGATTAGTGAGTACTCTGTATAGATATACACCATTGGCAAGTTGGTCACCATACTCGTCTTTGCCATCCCATGCATATTGAGTAATATTTCTTCCTATATGAATAGGTCCTAATTGGTCCTGATTTATTTCTCTTACAATTTTACCTGTTATTGTCATTATCTGAATTTTAAAATAAGTTGGTATTTCACTTCCTGTTAATGTAAATACAAAATGCGTTGCTGTTGAAAAGGGGTTAGGCCAGTTTAATACTTGTGTGATAGTTGACTTATTAATTACTTCAAAAGAAATTTTATAGTCATAATCATATAGACCGTAAATATTGCCTTCTCCTTCTCCTGATATGTTATCAGACCTGTCTTCTGCCTGAATAAATAATTTATAAGTGCCATCTTCGGTAAATGTAGGATTATATTCAATCTTACAAGTATTATTTGGTAATGATGCAGGAATAAATTCCATTATTTTTACTCCGTTTGTATCAAAATATATTCTTTTAGGTGTTGAAGATGATGGTGACTGAATAAATATTCTAAACAATGAAGTATCGTCTAAAGCCAAAAATTTATTCTCATCATTAAGTGTTATTAAGATTTCGGGTTTGGCAGAAACAATATCGCCATCAAGAATATGCACACCATCAAAAGTAACATCAAGCATAGGATTTGTTTTATCAACATCAACAAAAAAGTAAATACTGCCAATATTATTAAAATGATATTGTTCAAGCTGGTCATATAATCCTGTTGCAGTATCAACAGGGTTAACTTCTATCCATAAGCTATTAAGTCCTGACAAACCATTAACAGGAGCAAAAACAGTATCAATAAGGATATCTCCTGAAGGATGAGGTCTGAGTTTTTTGTAAGATATAGTATGCATAATTCTATCTTTATCAATAATCCAGTAATGAACTAATAAGCTATCTATGAAGTCATAATCGCTAATATTATGAGTTGCGGTTGAAAATATTATCTTTTCGCCCTGGTTAATAGTATCTTTGTAAAAACTATAATGAATACAAGGGTCAAGGGCTGTTTCAGGAACTCCGTCATAAATCACCTGCCATCTATCCATTTGTGAAGGAGTATGCATAGAATCGTCTCTCATAAATGCAATCAATTTCATATAAGGATAAATATCAGCATCTATATGGTCGTATAGGTTGTATATATCTCCTGAGTCAGGAGGTAATCCTTTAAGAGTGCTTATAGTATCTATATCACCTGATAGTTTTATTCCTATAACACTTAATAGGACTGAATCTGTTGGCATTCCTTCAGCACTATGTTGTCTCCAGTGTAAAGAACCCCATTTAGATGCAGGTCCTATAAGTTCAGATTCAATAAATCCTTGGTTCCAGTTTGTTGTAAAACTATCTGTGAGGGTTATTATAGACTGTATAGAACCACCAATTTGTTCATTTGCATCACCTATATTATCTCCTTTTTTGCCAAAAATTATATAAGGCATTTTATTATGGATAGTTCTTATATAATTACTTCCAATAGATTCAAAGCCCTGATAAAGTTCTTCGTCATAATCTTCTGCATAGTGATTTTCGTGGCTGTAAACGAGTACATAATAACCTTGTGGTATTGAGTCAAATAAATTTTCCATCAGGTCTCGCCATCCGGAATTGCCTGAATAAAAATCAAAACATGCTACATCAGTATTAAGGTGACAATGGACATTACCAAATTGTCCAAATCCACTGTAAAGATTATGGCTCATCCATGGTTCTCCATTTACAGGGTTAAAGACGGCAAACTTCATACCACCTTGTTGGTCACCAACACAATTCCATGTGTCAAGAACACTTCCGTTAAGTTTAAACCATTCTTCATTCCAAGCTATATATGGATAATATCCTGTCTGGACAGACAAGGATTTTATGTCATTTACAAAATCAAATTTTCGTTCAGGTTTATTATATTTAACATATTGGTATCTGTCGTTTTTAAACTGAAAGAAATGTGCTTGTCCCCAACCTCTTTTGTCTTGTATATACTGAAAAGAGCTTTCTCTCCAGTTGTAAGAGCTGGTGATGCCTGAATCTACACTTACATGCCAGTAATATACAGTGCTGTCAGTAAAGATTATGGGTGGCTTCCATGTTACTACACCACCCGAATGATTTATAGTTGTAGAATTTATAAAAGGACTATTAAAAGCATCTGTTGTATCAATTTCAAACACATAATCTCTTGGAGCGGAAAAAGGATCTCCTGTTGATGCCTTTAATGTTATAGTATCAGTAGGAATAATAGCATATTTATAAGGATATACAGGCACAATATCAGCAGATTTTATAAGTAAGTTTACTGTTGTAGTATTATTAAAAAAGTTATCTGTTTCATCTATTTCATCAAATACATCTAATGTAATTTTAAAAGTGTTAAGTCCTAAACCGTTTATAAAATCAACGGATAGTTTAAAAGATAAAGTATCTTTAAAATAAGTAGCTTTTATTTTTTTCAGATATGTTTTACTGGTAATTCCGTCAGGGAAAGTTCTTATTACTTCAACTATAAAAGAATCATTTACTGCTCTTCCTATATTTGTAGATATTATATTGATATCAAAAGAATCAATTTCACTGGTAACATTTTCAGGAGTAAAATATACATTAGGCGGAATAATCATATAATCAGGTTTGTCATGAGAATTGATGATTATTGCCGGGTCACCATGCAAGGTCATTTCAAGGGCTATTTCTTTTATGTAAATATTGTCAGGATTATTGATTTCATTGGTTTTAATAGTTTGCCGGATACATTTACCAACAGGTTTACCATAATTAAGATAGCTTATGTTTTTATAAAATTCTTTAGAATAAGTATTTAAGTAAGATGTTGCTGCCGCTGTAACAGAAGCTAAAAATCCTATCATTCCTTTATTTTCAATCAGCATGAATGCTTCGCTTGAGCTTTCTCCTGTACCAAATATGTCTCCTGCCCAGCAAGAGTTTGCTAATAAGAATGGATATTTGCCATAGTTATTATATTCTGACGGATTATCTATACTTTGGTCAAATCCTATGCCGGCTGCGTGGCCAAAGAAAGTCATAAGAGAGACACCGTTATTGATAATATCTTTTAAAGAATCTGACAGATTAAATTGTATAGGAGCTGATGAAGTTTTAAGAAATGTTCTTACAAAACCGCCAAATAAAGTATCTTCAATAATATCTTTATATTTATTAAGGTAATAAGCAAATGTACTCTGTTGTAATAAATTAGCTCCACCTCCGAAATGAAGTATATTTTTCATCCATTCTTCGGGTTGCATTTGTGCTGCTTCATATAATATGACTTTGTTAAGATATAATCTGACATGGTCAAGGGTTTTGGCACTTAATCTGCCTGTAGGAATTGCCGGATAATATAAAGTATCTGTTATTCCTGATGTAAAAAGAATATCAGAAGGCGGATTTCCAAATGTAGGTACTAATGTATTATTAAAGTAATAACTGTTTTTACGATATTTAATGGCTTTATATGACTTACCTATCAAAAATAAATGTTCAGGTATATTTGTAAAATTATCAATAGCATAGTGAAGGAAGTTGCGTATAGCCAAAGGATGTTTTCTTATACCATAAGAATACTGGTCATATAAATCGTCAATATCTACAAGTAAAGTTTTGTATCCTGTAGAGTTTCTGTAATTTTTATAATTAACACATTCTGTCCATAAACTTTTATGAGTAATAATTATATAATCTGAATTTATATTTTCTCCGATTGTATAATCAGTAAATTTTGCATAATTGGAAATATCATCTGATACAGGAGTTACAGAGTTTATAATTGTTGTCTGATTTTCAGAAGTAAGATAGCATGTTTTTTCTAATCCTGTATTAGGTATTAGTGCTGAATAATAGCTTCCGTTTTTATTAACTTTAATTCTTTTATGATTAGTAAGGTCATATAATCGTGCTGTATCATCTGTTTCAATGTTAAAGTTACTAAAGTTTAATAAATCTTTTGGCTGTGCAGAATTTGGTATATAAAGATAGTAATTTGATAAATTTTCAAGATTAAAAGTATGTGGATATTTTATTGATATATATGCAACAGTGTTTCTGTCAGCTTGATTTCCATATATAGATATAGAAGAGAACAAAAAACTTGTATTTGGATTATCAAGATTATCAGGAGAAGTGGTATAATTAAAATTTCTTGTCACATAACCTTCGTAAAGCGTGTCTATTATTATATCAGCAAACTGTACTTTAAGATGGTGGTCAGGGTTTAGTCCTGAATATTCAGAAGCACCTATAACAACAAAATTGATACTGGCATTTGGCCCGGAGTTGTAAACATTTGTAGTATTAACTTCCCTTGTAATGCCACCACCCATACTAAATCCATTGTCAAACCATCCTTCGCCTGATGTATATTCAGGATCTGTTACGCCATAGTTATTGGTTTTTCCATAAAAATATCTGTTAGTATAGTCCTGTCTTGATATTTTAAAGAAATAAGATAAAGGAGTATATCCGCTAAAATTTACATCATTTTCAATTAACATTCTTTTGTTATTAATAGAAGAATTCCATGTCAGATAATAAGTGGCTGTATCTGTGAACAAACTATAATTTGTGTTTACCTGAGAAGATGGAGCATCATATAATTGAGCATCAAGCCAGCCATCATTTTTTTCAGCATAAAATTCAATATAATCATTAGTATTGAAAATACCATCATTTTCGCCTTTAATATAGATATGTTGTTCAGTGCCGTTATTAAAAATCTGGAAACTTCGCGGGTCAAAAGAACCTGTTGGTATTCCTGCTGTTATTAATGCAGTATAATTAATACGATAAATGCCATTTTTACAAACATTGATTTTATAATATTGCTGAGAATAGTTTATCCATTCATTGCCATAAGGTTGTGAATATGAATAACTTACTAAAAAAGTAAAGAAAAATATAAATATGTAAAATAGTTTTTTCATAAGTTTATATTTTAGTAATTAGTTGACTATTAATTAGTTAAATTTTTAAAAAATCAAGATGTAGAACAAGCAGTTGCCTGTTAATTTTTGCTTATTATTCCATTTAACAATTTAGCAATTTAACAATATTTTTTATTTTTATAACTCAAAACTTGATACTGATATTTTATTTATATTAAATTTTAAAGAGAATACATTTGAATATAGAGCAATAGAGGTGTTTCCTATATCAGTAAGTGCATAATCTATTGTTAATATATTTTTAATTTTTATTCCTATTCCTAAGTTAGGTTGGAATGTTTTAAATTTTTTTCCGGTTATATCTGTTTCGTTTTGTATGTTACATATTCCTCCTCTTACAAACAAAAAATCATTATATGATAGTTCTATTCCAATACGTGGGTCAATATTAATTGTTTTGTCTGAAACAAGTACATTTCTTTGTCCGTCAAAAGTAAGATTAAAATCAGTAGCAATAAGAGAATATATTTTCTTATGATAGATATTTATTTTTTTACCAACTCCCAATATTAGTTGTGGCAGGGTTACTTCTAATGAGTTTTCCGGTATTTCATTTCCTGTTATAGAAAATGTTTCTTTCATTTTATCGTTTAAGTCAAAACTCCATGCATTAAAAGTAGATGTAATATCTTTTCCAAGCACACCAAATTTCCAGTTATTTATATCATATTGAGCTCCTATATCAAAGCCAAAGCCCCATGCATTAGCAAAATCACCGGCTTTACGATGGATTATTTTTGCATTTGCACCATATCTAAAACCTTCAAAATAACTTTTTTTACTATATGAAAATAAGAATCCATAATCAGCAGAAGAAAAGGACTTGATTTTGTCATAATTTATATTACCTTCACTATCAATGAGTTCTGATGTGTCAGGAATATCATCAATACCAAATCTGATAAAAGTAAATCCCAGAGTGCTTGTAGCATCAATACGTGCTGATATAGCTCCATAATCGTATTTGGCAATGCCTGCAAAATATTCAGAGTGCATTAATGCTATTTGAACAGAAGAAGGTGTAAGAGACAATCCTGCAGGATTCCAGTAGCCGGAAGTAACATCATTGACAATAGCAACATTTGCGTTTGACATTCCTAATGCTCTTGCACCTACGCCTATTGACATAAATTCATTGCTGTATTTAGGCGTCTGAGCATATAGGTATATACTAAATATAAATAATAGAAAAGATATAAAGTATCTTTTTAGCATGCCTTTTTAGTTTTATTAAAAAAATAAAAGTAATAAAATTAAATTTACCGTAAAGATACGAAATTTTTATGGATTAGTCAAATATTATTTAAAAAAAATTAACATACTAATCTGACTATATTATATATAATGTAGTGAAACCACTATATACTGCATTACAGGACAGACACAACCAAAATAAGCATATTAATCTATTGAAAGTTGTAATTTTTATTATTTAGCATAAGTAGGCATGTATTGCAATATATGCCTGCAAGATGAACAAACTTTATTTATATTCCTAATTTTTTTCTAATGTTTTTAGGTATAGCATTTTTGTTAACAATAATAGAGATTGTTTTGTATCGCACAAATGACTCGGAAGCATAGAAATATCCTTTATAATCATTACCTCTTATTTTTGTTCCCCATGAATTTTTTACTTTATAATATTTTGTGCCGTTTTGATCACTGGCTATTCCTATTATATGCATTCCATGGTCATCACCTGTTGTGTAATTGTCAAATCCCTGTTGTCTTATTTTTTGAGTAATTATTTTTTCTTTTCCCGGCTCCTCAAAACTATATAGTTGTTTATCTTTTTCTTTGTCAGTTAGTTGGTCCCATTTTGTTTTTGCCGAATCTGACATATTAATAGTATCTTTTTCAGGGACAACAGCTATACCATTTTTAAAAGAGACCCCTTTTTCAGAGACATCACTTGCCCATACTAATGAATAGTCGTTATTTATGGCATTATCCATAACCTGCTCAAGTTCATCCAATGGTATGTTATAGACGTTTCCCGATGACCAGTTATCGGGTATTTCTATTATAAATTTTTTGTAAAAAGGATGATGGGTAAAAGAAGCAATTTCAACATAATCATCAGGATTTAAGCCAAGTTGTTTTGAAAAACTTTTGGGAGTATATTCTTTTTCTTTATATGTAAAAGTTTTTGGTCTTTCTCCTAAATATACGTTCAAACTGGCATCAAAGGCATTATGCCACACAGGAGTAATTTTTTTGTTTTTATTTTTTATTACAGCATCTACTATTCCTTTTAATACAACGTCCATTTCACTATGAATATGTTTTTTTTCACCTATATTTAGTCCTGTATATACCTGTTCGGGGACAATACCATAATCTCTAATTACATCTATTACATCGTGTGATTCGCCACCCGCGGCAAATGTCATATTACCGTGCATACGGACATATTTAGTAGCTTTTTCTGAGTATGTATGCCATACTATAAACATCTCAGACAAATCATATTCTCCTTTTTCCATTCTAATAAGTTCTGTTTCAATGAATGAAATACCGGCAAAGCACCAACAGGTTCCTGAACGATATTGATTTTTTACAGGTGTTGTTTTTACCTGTTTCTTTATTGTAAAAATGTATTCTTTGTCTGTTTTAGATGTATCTTCCTGTGCATATATATTATTAAGAGCAAAGGAAAAACTAAATAACAGCAATGTGAATATTAAGCTGTTTAGATTGATTTTTTTCATAAGAGTAATATTTTTAAAATGAGTTTTAAATTTAATTAATTGAAAGCAAATTTATATAAAAAAAATTTATTATACATAAATATTATAAAAATGTCTAAATATTATTTTGAGGTGCTACATAAAATAGTATCTTATCTGGTTGGATATTATCCTACGGGGTTTACCCTGTTGGTGAAATTACCTACGGGGTTAATGCAACGGTATAAACAAATAAAAAAAAGGAGTATCTCAATCAATTGTCTGATGCCTGATGCAAAATTTTTAAACTTTGAATTTAGTAAATCAAAGACATATAAGCATCAACAACACCTTTGCCTTCTCTTAAAACTGTAAAGTTATCATCTCTGCAGTCGATAACTGTTGAAGCTTCATTGCCACCATATCCGCCATCAATAACAATATCTGCAATATCTTTATATCTTTCATAAATTAGTTCAGGGTCTGTTGTATATTCTACAACTTCATCTTCATCATATATTGATGTTGACATTATTGGATTCCCCAGTTCTTTAACAATTTCTAATGCAATATTATTATCAGGGATACGTATTCCTACTGATTTTTTTTTGCTTTGAAATAATTTAGGTACTTTATTATTTGCATTAAGGATAAAAGTAAATGGTCCGGGAAATGTTTTTTTCATTAATTTATAAGTTGATTTGCTAAGCTGTTTTGTATAATCAGATAAATTGCTTAAATCATAACATATAAAAGAGAAATTTGCTTTTGAGATATTTATACCTTTAATTTTAGCAATTTTTTCCACGGCCTTATGTTTAAAAATATCACAACCTAATCCATATACAGTATCAGTTGGATATATTATTATACCTCCGTCTTTCAAACATTCTACAACAGTTTCTATATGTCGTGGATTGGGGTCCTTGGGATGTATTTTTAATAACATTAATAAAAAGTTTTATGTTTATAATTTGAATTTTAATGCTTTATAACATATAAATTTATAAAAAAGGGTAAGTTACTTATATCGCACCGCTACAACCATTTTACCCTTGCTTCCTTCCAGACCTGGGGGAGTTAAACAGGAGCTAGTCGTATAAGACTTACCCTTTGCAAAAATAAACATAAAATTATAATCAACAATAAATTTTATCTTTTTTTAACAAAAATGTTTAAATTTATTATTTTTGCTAATCAATTTTGTGATTACTAAACTATAAAAACATCACAAATTTACAAATTTAAGACAAAAACATATTAAAAATATTCGTGTTTATTAGTGTATTCGTGGCTGTATTCATTTTCTATATAAAAAAAACAGCATATTAATATAGATGAGTATCTACTTAATTTTTAATAAAATTATGACCAAAGACAAAACACTTTTTTATAAATCAGCTCTTTATTATGGTCTGATGCTCGGACTTGTATTAATCTTATTTGATATTATATTATGGAGCACACACCTTAAAGAATCTACTATTATTCATAATTTAAGTTTAATAATTATTATAGCCGGAATTGTTATTGGAATTAAAAAATACAGAGATAAAATTAATAATGGAATAATATCTTACAGCAAAGCATTAGGACTTGGAACTCTTATAATTTTTATTACTTCTGTTGTTTTAGCTATTTATTATTATTTATTTTATACTGTTATTGATACTGAAGCAATAAGTAAAATTATTGAGTTGTCTGAAGAAAAAATGATTGAAACAGGTTTAGATGATGAGCAAATTGATATTACCTTAGAAATGACCAAAAAGTTTACAACTCCTTTTATGTTGTCAATAGGCACAATTTTTTCTGTTACTTTTTGGGGTTTTATATTCTCTCTTATCATTTCTTTGTTTTTAAAAAAAGAAAATAATCCTTTTAAAAATGATAATATACAAGTGATTGATTAAAAACATATTTGAATAACTAATATTAATATTAAAACTAATGGATATTTCTGTTGTAATTCCTTTGTTTGACGAAGAAAAATCGTTAAAAGAATTAACTGACTGGATTGTTAGAGTGATGAAATCAAATAATTTTTCTTACGAAATAATATTGGTTGATGATGGAAGTAATGATAATTCATGGAAAGAAATAGAAAAGATTACTGCAAATAATAGTAATATTAAAGGAATTAAATTTAGAAGAAATTATGGAAAGTCAGCTGCCCTGAATAAAGGATTTGAATATTCCCATGGTGATGTAGTAATTACTATGGATGCTGACTTACAAGACAGTCCTGATGAAATACCGGAATTATATGAAATGATTAAAGAGCAAGATTATGATTTGGTGTCAGGTTGGAAAAAGAAACGTTATGATTCTATCAATAAAACAATACCATCAAAATTTTTTAACTGGACATCAAGAAGAATGTCCGGAATAAAATTACATGACTTTAATTGTGGGTTAAAAGCATATAAAAATGAAGTTGTTAAAAATATAGAAGTATATGGAGAGATGCACAGATATATACCTATTATTGCTAAATGGGCAGGATTTACAAAAATAGGTGAAAAAATTGTTCAACATAAGAAGCGAAGATATGGCTCTACAAAATTTGGCATGGAAAGATTTATAAATGGATATTTAGACCTGTTATCTATCAATTTTGTGTCTAAATTTGGCATAAAACCAATGCATCTTTTTGGAACAATCGGAACATTAATGTTTGTTATAGGATTTTTATCTGCTGTTTGGCTTGGCGCTCAAAAGTTATATTGTATAAGTCATGATATTGAAGCAAAACTTCTAACTGACAGCCCTTATTTTTATATTGCATTAGTAGCAATGATAATAGGCACACAATTATTCCTTGCAGGTTTTCTGGCTGAAATGCTCTCAAAAAATTTACATGATAAGAGTAAATATTCAGTAGAAGATAAAATAGGAATAGATAATAAATAATATAGTAACTATTCAAGTATAGGGAAATAAGGTATAGGGTATAAGGGAATAAGGAAATAAAGAAGCACAAAAAGATTTTATAACACTTGAAGCATGGTAAAAAGCAAGGTTATTGAAATTGTTCTTCTATAAAGAAGTTATTCGGCATCTTTGATAGAAGATGCTAAGGTAACTCTCAATAGTTATATTAAATTTGTTAAATCTCAAAAATAGATAGGGATATGAGGTATAAGGAAATAAGGAAATAAAGAATATTGAAATAAGGGCTGAGTGCGACTACTATACCCTATACCTTTATACCATATACCCTTATACCTAAATAATAATAAAAATTTTATACCTATACCTCGTTGGATCAGGCATCTCGGTCAGGCGCCCGACTGATGCCTGACGGGGTGAATAATTACATAATCTATTATGGGAAAAATTATTAGTTTCTTAGTTAGAAATATACCAAGAAAATATCTTATCAGATTTAGTTTTTTGTTTAGCAGATTAATTCGTATATTTTATATTGGCAATAAAGTAGAATGTCCTATATGTGGAGGACATTTTAAAAATTTTTTACCTTATGGCGTTAAAGGACGCAGGAATGCTCTCTGCCCTAAATGTTTATCTCTTGAACGACACAGATTACTTTGGCTCTTTCTGAAAAACAAAACAAACTTTTTTACTGAAAATCTTAAAGTATTACATGTAGCACCAGAGCAACCTGTTTATAAGAAGTTTAGAAAAATGAAAAATCTTGTCTATACAACAGCAGATTTAAATTCTCCCATTGCAGATGTTAAATTAGATATACAAAATATCCCTTTTGATGATGATAGCTTTGATGTAGTAATTTGCAATCATGTATTAGAACATGTTAAAGATGACAAAAAAGCTATGTCTGAAATATTTAGAATTTTAAAAAAAGATGGATTTGCTCTGTTACAAGTGCCTATTGATGTAAACAGAAAAAAAACTTTTGAAGACCCAACAATTACTGACCCTAAAGAGAGAGAAAGATTATTTTGGCAAAAAGACCATCTTAGATTATATGGAATGGATTATGCTGATAAACTTAGAAATTACGGATTTACTGTAAAAGAAGAAAAATATACACAAGAAATAGGTAAAAAATTAGTTGATAAATATAGATTGTTTAATAATGAAGTTGTATATCTATGCAAAAAATAATTTGATTTATTATGACATTTTCAATTATCACTCCTGTATATAATTGCTCAAACCAAGTGAGAGAATATCTTGAAAGTTTATCCAAACAAACTTACAAAGATTTTGAAGTGATAATTGTTGAAGATGGCGATAAAGACAGAAGTGATAAAGTTGTCCAATCTTTCTCTGACAAACTTAATATCAAATATTTTTATAAACAAAATACAGGTGTCAGCTTTCGCAGAAATTATGGTATCACTCATTGTTCCGGAGATTATTTTATCTTTTTTGACTCTGATTGTATAATCCCAAATCATTATATGGAGCTGATAAATAATGAGTTAAGCAATGATTTTGTTCACGCTTATGGCGGACCAGATAAAGCCCATCAATCATTTTCAACAATGCAGAAAGCCGTAAGCTATTCTATGACTTCTTTTTTTACAACAGGCGGTATAAGAGGCGGAGAAAAAAAAATTGATAAATTTTATCCAAGAAGTTTTAATATGGGATTTTCAAAAAAAGTGTTTGAAACTACTAATGGCTTTCCCGAAATAGCTATGAACCCAGGCGAAGATATGATTTTAAGTATTGAAATTGTTAAAAAAGGATTTAAAACAAAATTAATAAGAGATGCTTTCGTGTTTCATAAAAGAAAAACTAATCTTAAAAAATATTTCAGACAAATATATAAATTCGGTTTTGTAAGATATCCAATATCTTTACTATATCCCGAGACCTTTAAAATATTTTTTATATTACCAGCATTGTTTGTATTTGGAAATATAATTTTAATTTTACTGGCAATATTTGTTCATTATTTATTTTTAATCCCGATTTTATTATATATATTTACTGTTTTTATAGATTCTTTTATAAAAAATAAAAATCTAAAAATAGCGTTATTGTCTGTTATAACAAGTTTTATACAATTGTTTGGTTATGGACTTGGCTTTTTTATTGCTTTATGCAAAAGAATTATGTCAGGCAAAGAAAAATTTTTATATAAAGCAAAAAATTTTCACGATTAAATGAAGCATAATAAGTATGAATATTATTAACTTATAAATTATTTAACAGGTAAAATTATAAAAATATGAAAAAAGATATGGATGTTGTTATATTATGCGGTGGTAAGGGTTCAAGATTAAGTGAAGAAACAGTAAGAAAACCTAAACCAATGATTGAAATAGGAGGAATTCCAATATTATGGCATATTATGAAAATATATAGTCATTTCGGATATAAACATTTTATCCTTGCTTTAGGTTATAAAGCAAGCTATATAAAAAATTATTTCTATAACTTACGAATAACAAGTAGCGATTTTACTCTTAACCTGAACCCGAAACAAGAACCTGAGTTTTTTAATTCGCCTGAAGAAAAAAACTGGGAGATAACATTTGTTGATACAGGAGAAGATACTCTTAAAGGCGGAAGAATTAAAATGCTTGAAAAATATATAAAATCAGATAACTTTCATCTGACTTATGGAGATGGCGTAAGTGATGTGAACATAAAAAAATTAGTTGATTTTCATAATTTTCATAATAAAACAGGAACTGTTACTGCTGTCCATCCGCCTTCAAGATTTGGAGAAATTTCCTTAAAAGGAGATAATGTTATAGATTTTGAAGAAAAACCTCAAATGGATTCAGGATATATTAATGGCGGTTTTTTTGTTTTTAATAAAAAAATTATGTCATATCTTACACCGGATAAAAATTGTGATTTTGAGTTTGGCCCTCTCCAAAAACTTTCTAACGACAGACAATTAAAAGCTTTTAAGCATGATGGATTCTGGCAATGTATGGATAATATAAGAGAAAGAAACTATCTTAATGATTTAATTGTAAATAATAATGCACCATGGATAAAAAAATAAGGAGATAAAATATTCATGACTAAAGAGAATTAAAAATGTATCAGTCGGGCGCCTGACCGAAACAATTATATATCAACAAATTACAAAAATATAAATACATAAAAAATTATGTTTGACAATATTTATAAAAACAAAAAAGTTATTATTACAGGTAACACCGGCTTTAAAGGAAGCTGGATAACTCTTTGGCTCTTGAAATTAGGCGCTAAAGTTTATGGTATCTCTAAAGATATTCCTACAGAACCATCAATTTTTAAAGAACTTGATTTACAAAATAAGATAACTTATTTTCAAAACGATATAAGAGATTTATCTTGTATAAAAAAAATTGTAAACGATGTAAAACCCGACTTTTTATTTCATTTAGCTGCCCAAGCTATTGTCTCACGTTCATACAATGACCCTATTGAAACGATTTCTACCAATGTATTAGGCACAACTAATATTTTAGAATCTTTGAGAAATTATAATAAAAAATGCTTTGCAATAATAATTACAAGTGATAAATGTTATGATAATGTAGAATGGTTATGGGGATACAGAGAGTCAGACAAATTAGGAGGGAAAGATATTTACAGCGGCTCAAAAGCTGCTGCTGAAATGGTTATAAAATCATATTATCATTCTTTCTTTAAAAAAGAAAATTCTAATATTAGAATTGCATCTGTGAGAGCAGGAAATGTTATTGGTGGTGGCGACTGGGCTATAGACAGAATTATTCCTGACTGTGTCAGGGCTTGGAGCAAAAATAAATCAGTAGAAATAAGAAATCCATACTCTACAAGACCATGGCAACATGTATTAGAACCTGTCAGCGGATATTTGGCTCTCGGAGCAAAACTTTATAAAGATAATAGTTTGAACGGAGAAAGTTTTAACTTTGGTCCTTTCTCACATTATAATCATACAGTTATAGAGATAATAAAGGACTTAAGTAAATACTGGAATAAAAACAAAAAATCAGAACTGTATAAAATAACCCGTTCTCCTAAATTTCACGAGGCAGGTCTTCTTAAACTTAACTGTGATAAAGCATTAATACATCTTAAATGGGTGCCTGCTTTAAATTATGAAAAATTAATAGAATTTACCGGCTTATGGTATGTTAATTTTTATTTGAACAACATTAATATGTTTGATTTTACTTTGTCGCAGATAAATGAATATGAAAAAATTGCTTATAATAAAGAAATTCAATGGACAAAATAAATATACAGGGAGTACTTCTAACACCATTAAAAAAAATATATAATCCCAAAGGCGATGTGTTTCATTGTATGAAAAAAAAAGATAATGGCTTTGCCGGCTTTGGAGAAGCTTATTTTTCAACTGTCATTTTTAATGATGTTAAGGACTGGAAAAAACATACTAAAACAACTTTAAACCTAATTGTCCCTGTTGGAAAAATCAAATTTGTTTTGTATGATGACAGAGAAAATAGTATTTCAAAAAATCAATTTTTTGAAATTGAACTTTCAAAAGACAATTATAAAAGATTAACTGTCCCGCCTAATATATGGATGAGTTTTAAAGGCATTGGTAATAACTTAAACCTATTATTAAATATTGCTGATATTGAACACAATCCTGAAGAATTTATAAGATTAAAACCAAATGAAATTAAGTATAATTGGTAAAATATAGGTTCAAAGAAAATAATAGGGGAAGTGAGATTTAATTTAGTATATTTGTACTATTGAAAAAGAGACGATATTAAAATATTTTGTAACCATTCATCACCCAGTATTGCAGAACTGAAAGATAAAAAATATTTATTTTA
>Ga0208905_1000292_pt1 | contig 25327 bp, 25 predicted proteins | sample AntAceMetag02UKS_FD_184776 | JGI IMG/M metagenome (GOLD analysis project Ga0208905, IMG submission 184776) | Saline lake microbial communities from Ace Lake, Antarctica - Antarctic Ace Lake Metagenome 02UKS (SPAdes) (version 2) | ecosystem: Environmental > Aquatic > Non-marine Saline and... | reverse complement strand
TCGCCTGTCACTATCTCCTCTGGCAGGACCGCTCGGAAGATATGATGGAAATCGCCGGGGAAACGTCGTCCTTTATGTTAGGAGGTGTTAGCAACCTCTTTTCGCACGACGAGACGTGAGTATTTAATCTACTGAATTTTTCCTCCCACCTTCGCATCTCCGTCATAGCTTACCAATGTGTAGCCCTTTCCTTCTTTATCGGCGGCAAGGAGCATACCGTATGATTCCACGCCCATGATCTTCGTCGGTTTCAGGTTGACGACAACGGTTATCTTTTTTCCTATCAACTCCTCGGGCGTATAGTCCTTCCCCATGCCGGCAACAATGGTTCTCTCTTCACCGACATCGACCTTCATCTTGATGAGTTTGCTCGATTTCGGCACCATTTCGGCCTCTAAAATCTCGGCAACCCTGATATCTATTTTCATGAAGTCGTCGAAGGATATCTCTTCCTTCACGTCGGTCAGTTTCCTCTCCACAGGAGCTTCCTCCTTTTCGTAGGTGACACGCGGAAAGAGGGATTCACCCCTTGTGAGGGAATTGCCCGCCGCAAGCCCGCCCCACTGTTTCACGCTCTCAAAATCCTGCGATTCCCGATTCTCGATGCCAAGCCTCTTCTGAATCTCTTCCGCCGTCTCCGGCATGAAGGGCATGATAAGGACCGCCACAACCCTGAGGGCCTCAAGAATATTGTACATGATGGTATTCAGACGCGCCGCGGCCGACGGGTCTTTTGCCAGTGCCCAGGGTTCCCGTTCCACGATATATTTGTTCGTCACGTTGATAAAATCCCATATGGAAATGAGCGATTTATGAAACTGCAGGGCCCTGAAGGATGAATCAACCTCCGTAAAAAGCCCCTCTCCCTTTTCGATAAGGACACCGTCTTCGCCGGAGGGTTCTCCCCCTTCGGGGACCTTTCCGTCACAGTATTTGACGGCCATGGAAAGGGACCTGCTCACCAGGTTTCCCAGGTCATTGGCAAGATCCGAGTTTATCCTCTGGACAAAGCCCTCTTCGCTGAAGTTGGAGTCGAGGCCGAAGACCATATCCCTCAGGAGAAAATACCTGAAGGAATCAAGGCCGTACTTGTCTTTCAGATCCAGCGGTTTTACCACGGTACCGCGGCTCTTCGACATCTTGCTCTCTTCGATATTCCAGTAACCGTGAACGTTCAGGTTATGATAGGGGGCAATACCGGCCGCCTGAAGCATGGTGGGCCAGTAAATCCCATGGGGTTTCAGTATATCCTTCGCGATAAGATGCTCTACGACGGGCCAGTAAGTCTTATACTTATCGCCATCGGGATAGTCGACACCGGTCAGATAATTGATCAGGGCATCAAACCAGACGTAGGTGACGTAATTCTCATCGAAGGGGAGGGTAATTCCCCAGGTAAGCCTCGTTTTGGGCCTCGATATGCAGAGATCCTCGAGGGGTTCACGCAAAAAGGCGAGGGCCTCGTTTTTGTACCTCTCGGGCCTGATAAAATCGGGGTTGTCCTTTATATAGTTGATGAGCCAGTCCTGATACTTGCTCATCTTGAAGAAGTAGTTGCTCTCCTTCCTGTGCTCGGGCTCCGTCTGGTGATCGGGACATTTTCCGTCCACCAGTTCCGATTCCCGGTAGAACCGCTCGCAGCCCACGCAGTAAAACCCTTCGTATTCGCCGAAATAGATGTCACCGGAATCATAGACCTTCTGCAGGATGGACCTGACCACTTTCTTGTGATTCTCGTCGGTGGTCCTGATAAAATAGTCATTCGTTATCTTCAGCTCCGGCCAGAGATCCCTGAACTGGGCGCTGATTTTATCGGTATACTGCTGCGGAGTCTCTCCCGCCTCTTCTGCCGCCTCGGCCACCTTGTCCCCGTGCTCATCGGTGCCGGTCAGAAAATAGGTGTCACGACCGGCCATACGGTAATATCTCGCCATCATATCGGCCACTATCGTCGTATAGGCATGGCCGATATGGGGTGAGGCATTGACATAGTAAATAGGTGTTGTTACGTAAAACGATTCCTTCATTGTAGTGTTCTCCAGATATAGTGATAGCTCAGAGCTTCTTCTCCATAATATCATGGACCGAAACTTCGATTTCTCTTTCCTCTTCCAACCTGACGACAACCTTCTCTTCAAGGACGTTTTGCCGTATCACCTTGCCCCGCCCTTCGGGGGTATAGACGGTTTTGCCGCACTTCGGTATGTTTTTCTTTACTCTCGCGTAATCGTCGTATTCAAAGGCGAGGCAGCACATGAGCCTCCCGCACAGACCGGATATCTTTTCCGGGTTGAGAAGCATGCTCTGCTCCTTGGCCATCTTGATGGATACGGGTGCAAAGTTATTGAGGAAACTGGAACAGCAGATTTCCCTCCCGCATATACCCATACCGCCGGTTATACGGGCCTCGCTCCTGACCCAGATCTGCCTGAGTTCGATCCGTGTCCTGAATTTCTGTACGAGATCCTTGACGAGTTCCCTGAAATCGACCCTGTTCTCGGCGATAAAGTAAAAAATCATCTTGGTCTTGTCAAAGAGGCGCTCGACGTCGACGAGTTTCATCGGGAGGTCCCGTTCCTTTATCCGTTCCGCACAAAAGGTAAAGCCCTCTTTTTCGACCCCGATGTTCCCCTCCTCGACTTTCAAGTCATCGTCGGTGGCCTTTCTAATCGCCTTTTTCAGATTATCGGGCAGTTTGTCCTCAGGCAGGGGCATGACTTCCGCTACAACCACACCGATGGCAAGGCCGTTTTCGGTATTCACGATTGTTTTATCGCCCTTATTGAGATCCACATCGGTGGCGTCAAAGGTATAGGTCTTCCCCTTTTCCTTGAACCTGACGCCGACGATGTTTTTCAACACCTTTTTCTCTTCCATCATCTCACACCGGATCGGGGAGAGTCTCCCCGTTATCAAAAGCCGCTCCCCGGAGCTTAAACATCATTGCCTCCAGAGTCAACTGCCTGTTTGCGTTTCGCTCAATTGCGCTGTATGCCTCTTTTATCACCCTTATATTCTGAAGGATATCCGCCCCCGACATTTCACGTGAGCCTTTCCTCGTCCTATCCACTATATCACGGTGGATCAGGCCGTCAACATCATCCGTTTCTTTATATACCAGGATATCCCTGTACCAGCTCTTCATTATATCGAGTTTTTCAAGGACCTTTTTCCTGTCATCGCCCAGATAATCCACGAAGGAGAGAAACTCCAGGGGATCTTTCGATGCCTTCGAATCGGAAATCCTCTCTATGACCCCGTTTTTGAACGAGAGATAGGATTCCTCTTTCATCTCCAGCGCCCTTCCTATACTCCCCCCCGACGATGCGGCGATTAAACGGGCAGCCTCTTCATCCAGCGAATGCCTATCCATGAGAAATGAGGCAATGACATCCCTGTCGAGGGGATTGAACCTGAGTCTCTGACACCGGGAGACTACCGTTCTCGGGAGTTCATGGGGGCGCGATGAAATCAGTATAAGAATATTTGACGACGTGGGTTCTTCCAGGGTCTTGAGAAGGGCATTGGCAGCGGGACCGTTCATTCTTTCGGCATCAACAATGACAAAGACCCTTTTATCCCCCTCAAAAGGCCTGAATTTTATCTGGCCTTGGAGAGCTCTCACGGCCTCTATCTTGATAAAGAATCCTTCCGGTTCTATCAGAATAAAATCGGGGTGATTTCCGTGATCCATCTTGACACAGGAAGAACAGCTGTCGCAGGAATCGAAGCCTTCCTCCCTGCAGTTAAGCGCCTTCGCAAAGATCCAGGCGGTGGTTTTTTTCCCCACCCCCTTCATCCCATGAAAAAGATAGGCATGGGAGATCCTCCCCCGCTCCATGGAACTTTTTAAAACAGCCTTCTGCCGTTCCTGACCATATATGTCGCTAAAAGACATCTCCCTGTTACGACCCCTCTATGAGCTTAGCCACAAAGTGACAGACCTCTTTCGCCACCTCCTCCACCTTTCGTGACCCGTCGATAAGTCTGATCCTGTCAGGTTCATCACGCAAAAGGGAGAGATACCCGTCCCGAATCCTCTGGTGAAATTCCGCTTTCTCCCTTTCGAAACGGTCCTCCAGAGAGGCCTTCCCCGTCGGGGATATCCGGTCCTTAATCCTTTCCAGTCCTGTTGCAACGGGGACATCAAAAAGAAGTGTCAGATCGGGTTTCAGGGATTGCGATGAAAAACTGTTTACAGTCCTGATAAAATCGACGTCTACTCCCCGTCCGAAACCCTGATAAGCAATGGTGGCATCGGAGAAGCGGTCGCAGAGGACCACCTTCCCCTCGCTCATCGCCGGGAGGATTACTTCTTCTATATGCTGCGCCCTGTCTGCCGCAAAGAGAAGAAGCTCAGCCTTTTCGGCTATATTGAGAGATATTTTGTCTAAGAGAATCTGCCTGAGCTCGCTGCCGAGCCCCGTTCCTCCCGGTTCCTCAGTGATAATGAAAGGAACTTTTTTCTTATCTAAATAATCCCCTGTTATTCCTATCTGGGTAGTCTTTCCGGAACCTTCAATTCCCTCAAACGTTATAAATAAACCCATTCATCTTTTCCTGATTCTTTCACGGGGGTATCAACAAGAAAGGAATATCCCTTTTCGGTCACCGACAATGTACCGGCAAAACAGAAAGTTTTATTACTTTTCGTCCCCCGGTATTATAGCCTCTACCGGACATATATCGGCGCAGGCGCCACAATCGGTGCAGAGATCGGGATTGATTATATACTTATCGTCCCCCTCACTTATGGCATCTACGGGACACTCATCCTCACAACTGCCGCAGGCAATGCACTCATCAGTAATTACATAGGACATTTCTCGATATCCTCCACTTTTATATAAATATAATAGGAACCTCGGCTGGTACGTTACAAAAACCGCCGCAATTCCAAATACCTGAAATACGTTTTTACCGCTCTCAATGAGGCATCTGCGTAATCATTTTCTTTGAAACGCTTTTCGCCAACTTCGAGCTGTCAGGCTTGAAAAATTTATATTTTTTCACCTTATGGTGTGCCGCCTTCCAGATTATCTTGCCGCTTGCGGCATCCACAAGGTCCATACTGAAACCAATCTTGGCCACCTTGTCATCACCTTCTGTAGTGTAGGCCCAGAAATCCACGGTAACCACAAGGAGGGCGTCAACAGCATATATCTCCCCGATCTTCCTGCTCAGTTCGGGATCGGAATAGCTTACCTTTTCGAGCTTCATGAGATATTTGTCGACAATAGCTTTGACCCCGACGTCAGACGCCATTTTTTCCTGAATTTTTTTCTCTGAAATGACGTTTGAAAACCACTTCTTCTCCGAAAGAACCTCTGTTACAATCGTATCAGCGGTACCCTTTACCTCGGGATATCCGCCGGCCCTCACCTCAATGATCCCAACAGATTTTGGATGGAAATCCTCCGCACCCTTCATTGTCTTGGAGTATCGAATCCCTCCGCAGGATGAAATGACAAACGTCAGTGCGATTATAATTATCAGACCAAGGAATTTCTTTTTCACCGGCATACGCCACCTCGGGGCACTACAAAATATAGGCACCTATACAATACCAGAGAGACACGCAAAGACCTGCGATGATATAGTTCGTCTCCAGGAGTCCCTCAAGAACAATGCTGTAAAAACGAGCCTTTCTAACACAAAGTTTCAAACAAATCCATATATAAAATAGGGATGCCAGGAGGGCAAGGCTCATGAATGACGAGTACCCGGCAAGGGTAAGTGCGAGCAGAATGCCAGCCATAACGAAGGAAATGATCCGCAGCAACCTGCCCATACCCTCCTCCCCGATGATAACGGGTATTGTTTCCCGTCCCACGAGCCTGTCGCTCTGGATATCCATTATATCGGAAAGCGCAGTCTTGGAAAACACAATTGTAAAGACAACAAGAAAGGTCACCGCCATATCGGGTGTTATCGTGAGGCCGATACCGATCTGTGGGAGAACGGCGATCACCGCGGCCCAGGCGGCGGCGGTGAATATCTCCTTCGAACCGGGCAGGTCCCCCAGTTTTCCCAGGCCCCATCCTGCAGGAAATATGCTGATATTGTAGAGCAGCCCAAGACAGGAGATAGAAACGAGGAGCACAAAGGGTGCCGCGCCCGTGAAGGAGGCGAGCACAACCGATACAGCAAGGCACAAAACGGCAATGGCGAGATAGGTCTTTTTATTCCTGTGATAGGGTTTTCCCCTGAAACTCCCCGCGACTCTCGCGGATTTGCTGAACTGCACCCTGTTGATGATATGCATTGCATAGACATAGGTGGCGGCAATAAGGATATTGAATACGCTCGGCCTCAATCCCTGAAGAAGCATACTTGCGAAGGACAGAAACCCCGCACCGATTGCCGTATAGATGTCCGTTCTGACCAGAAATATCCAGAGGTTGTAGAGAAACCTCAGTTTTTTGTGATCCTTCTCCTCCTGATAATGGGCCAGATGGTCGATAACACCGTCGGTGATCCAGTTGGGTGTCGATGCCCCGGCCGAAACGCCTACCTTTTCATAGCCTGTTAAATCGATTTCCCTCAGCTCATCTGCCGTTTCGACATGAAAAGTGGGGGTCCCGAACTGTCGTGCCGTCATTGCGAGCCGCTTCGTATTTGCGCTGTTTTTGCCGCCGACGATAATGATCCCGTCCATCTCACACGAGAGATCACTGATCTCTTCCTGCCGCTTCTCCGTCGAATCGCAGATGGTATTAAAGACCACCACATGGCTGTACTTTTCCCGTATTTTCTCCACGATCTTTTTGTACTGATCGGTATTCTGCGTGGTCTGGGCAACGACGCATACCTTGTCAAAGAGCGGCAGTTCATCAACCTCATCCCTCGTGCCCACGGCAACGCCGTTCCCGTAAGAGTATCCGAGAAGCCCCGCGATCTCGGGGTGTTCCTTGTCACCGGCAATAATAATCGTATAGCCGAGGGACGCATGTTTTTTTATGATGGACTGGACCCGCGCCACCCGGGGACAGGTCGCATCAAATATCTTCAACCCCTTTCTATTGATCTTTTCCCTCTCCTGTGGTGATATTCCGTGCGCCCTCACGACGATCGTCCCCTCATCAACCTCGTCGATATCAAAGATGGGGACGATCCCCCGCCCCTTCAGGAGTTCAACGGTCTGGGGATTATGGATAAGGGGGCCGTAGGTATAAACCTTTTCATCCCCTTTGCTCTGGGCGATATCGAGAACGATATCGACCGCCCGTTTCACGCCCATGCAGAATCCCGCTGTTTTTGCCAGTTTTATTCCCATCGGTTCATTCTACCGCTCAGTCTTCGTTTTCTTCCGATGACTCCGTGCCCGCAGAGCCGGAGCCTTCGTTTCTGGCATAGAGGAAAAATTCCCTGTTTCCCGCCGGTCCCTTTATGGGCGATTCACAGGTTCCCTCAATCCTGCAACCGATCTCGCGAGAAAAGGCTATTATATCGTCAACAACCCTTTCATGAACCTCAGGGTCCCTGACGACTCCCTTTTTCCCCACATCAGCCTTACCCGCCTCAAACTGCGGCTTTATGAGGGCGAGGATGATTGCTCCTTTTTTGATAAGGTTTACCGCCGCGGGGAGCACAAGCTTAAGGGAAATGAAGGAGACATCGATCGTTGCGAGGTCGATTTCATCGTCGATACCGTCACCTGAAAAGTAGCGGATATTCTCCCGCTCGAAAAGGACCACCCTCTCGTCGGTTCTCAGTTTCCAGGCAAGCTGACCGTACCCGACGTCAACAGCATAGACCTTTTTCGCCCCCTCCTGAAGGAGGCAGTCGGTAAAGCCGCCGGTGGAAACACCCACGTCAAGGACAACCGAGCCTTTCGCATCAATCCCGAATTCCTCAAGGGCGCCTTTCAGCTTCAGTCCTCCCCTGCTTACATAGGGGTTATCGTCACCCTTTATTCGTATCTTCGAATCAGTCGACACCTGGGTGCCCGCCTTATCGACAATTGTCTCATCCACAAGGACGGCTCCCGACATGATAAGGGCCCTCGCCCTCTCGCGGGCCTGTAAAAGCCCCCGTTCAACGAGGAGCCTGTCCAGCCGTATCTTCTTTTTTTTGGAGTTCATAGGTGGCTATCTAATGGTCATCCGGATCGCTTGTCTTCAACACTTAAGCTTGACCAGCATCCGGGCGGCCCTGGCAATGCCTTCTTCATCGAGGCCGTATTTTAATCTCAATTCACTCTGGGTCCCGTGCTCGACAAATTCATCGCTGATTCCCACCCTCTTTACGGCGACCCCCGAAATGCCCTCCTCCCCAAACATCTCGAGGACGGCGCTCCCGAAACCACCCATGAGGACATTTTCCTCAACGATGAGGACCTTCTTTGTCAACAGGGCCAGATTACACAGCAGATCTCTATCAAGGGGTTTTACAAAACGGCTGTTCACTACCGCCGCTTTTATATCGTCTCGCTCCAGCCTTTCGGCAGCGGCAAGAGCGGGATAGACGGTGGATCCGATGGCAAAAATCGCAACATCTTCGCCCTCGGTCATAAGCTCACCTTTGCCGATGTCAAGTGCCCTCGGGGTTTCGTCGATTGCAACCCCCATACCCCCTCCTCTCGGATATCGAATGGAGGCGGGACGCCTGCACTCAACGGCTGTCTTCAACATGTGCTGCAGTTCGTTTTCATCCTTCGGTGCCATAACGATGATATTGGGGATGGCCCTCAGATAGGAGTAATCGAAAAGTCCGTGGTGCGTGGGACCGTCATCCCCCACGACGCCGCCGCGGTCGAGGGCGAAAATGACCGGTAATTTCTGAAGACACACATCGTGGAGCACCTGGTCATAGGCCCTCTGAAGGAAGGTTGAATATATGGCCACAACGGGTATATACCCCTCCGTCGCAAGACCTGCGGCAAAGGTAACGCCATGCTGCTCGGCAATACCGACATCGTAAAATCGCTCAGGCATTTCAAGGGCGAATGTATCGAGACCCGTCCCGTGTGTCATGGCCGCGGTAATTGCCACAATCCTCGGATTCTCGCGTGCCAGACTGACCATGGTTCTCCCAAAGATCTCCGTATAGGAAGGTTTCGCCTCCGCCGCCGCGCGGGGTTTTCCCGTCTCAACATCGAAAGCGCCAATGCCGTGAAATTTCGACGGCTCATCCTCGGCAAATTTATATCCCTTCCCTTTTTTTGTGATCACATGAACGAGAACGGGCCTGTCAAGTTCCTTGATATTCTGGAAGGTCTTTATCAGGCGATCGAGCCTGTGTCCCTCCAGGGGGCCTACATACATGAATCCCATCTCTTCGAAGAGCATCCCCGGCACAACAAAGGCCTTCAACGATTCCTCCACCTGCTTGGTGAATTTAACCATCTGTTCACCAATTCCGGGAATCGTCCTCAAAAAGCCCTGAATTCTCGCCCTCAGTTTGGTAACCTGCTGCCCCGTCATGATCTTGTTAAGATAGGAAGACATGGCCCCGACGTTCGGAGATATCGACATCTCATTATCATTCAGAATAACGATAATATCCTTCTTCCTGTCACCGGCCCAGTTCAACCCCTCAAATGAGATACCCGCTGTCATAGACCCGTCGCCGATAACGGCAATGACCTTAAAGGACTCATTTTTCAGACACCGGGCCTCAGCAATACCTGAAGCGGCAGAGATCGAGGTGCTGCTGTGCCCCACATCAAACACGTCATAGACACTTTCGTCACGCTTGGGGAAGCCGCTGATTCCACCCATCTTTCTGAGCGTATGAAATACCTTCTGCCTCCCCGTAATAATCTTATGGGCATAGGCCTGGTGTCCTACATCCCAGACGACCTTATCTCTCGGTGTGTCGAATACATAGTGTATGGCAAGCGAAAGCTCCACCGCACCCAGCGAGGGAGCAAGGTGGCCGCCGTTTCGTGCTACCGTTTCTATAATCTTCGCCCTGATCTCATCAGCCAGGATATTCAACTGGTCAATATCGAGTTTTCGTATATCTTCTGGAAATTCTACCTTCTCGAGTATCCCTGTCTTCTTCACATCCATCCAACAGTCTCCCTAGCGCCTCTCAGGATTTTCTCTCCACGATGAATCTCGCAATCATTCTAAGGGGTTCTGCCCTTTCATCAAACGATGCAAGGGTGGTGAGCGCCTCTTCGATGAGGCCTCTGGCCTTTTCTTTCGACGATTCTATACCGATCAGGGCGGGAAATGTCACTTTCATCTTTTCCCTGTCACTCCCCGTGTCCTTTCCGAGGATCTCCTGATCGCCTTCTATATCAAGAATGTCGTCTGTTATCTGAAAGGCAAGCCCTATCTTGCTGCCGTATTCAGACAGTTTCCGAAGCTCGTGTTCATCGGCCCCTGCGATTATGGCACCCGCCCTGACCGAAACCGTAATCAGTGCCTCGGTCTTAAGGGTATGGATGCGGTGGAGCGTCTCCATGGTAACATCCTGACCCTCAGATTTCAGGTCAATGACCTGACCGCCGATCATTCCGAAGAATCCCGCTGCCTTCGATATCTCATGCATGATCCTGAGGAGTCTATCCGGAGAAATCCCGTTCACGAGATCGCTCCCCGACATGAGGTGAAATGCCTCTGTGAGGAGGGCATCACCCGCAAGGATTGCGATATCTTCTCCGAAGACCTTATGATTTGTCGGCATCCCCCTTCTGTAATCATCGTCATCCATTGCGGGAAGATCATCATGGATAAGAGAATAGGTGTGTATCATCTCGAGAGCGCAGGCGACGGGAAGTGTCATTGCACCATCCTGACCCAGGGTCTCCGCCGCGGCCATACAGAGTATCGGTCTTATCCTCTTTCCCCCGGCAAAAACGCTGTATCGTGCCGATTTGAAGATCTCAGGAGAAATCCCACTTTCCCCGGGAAGGAAACGATCGAGGGCCTCATCGACCATCCCCCTTTTCGCCTCCAGATATTCCTTGAGGGACATCCCCTCGCTACTTTCCATCATTCTCGTCTCCTGAGAAGGGCTTCGTATCAAAATCTTCCTCATCGGCGAGGAGAACCTCGACCTTCCTTTCAGCTTCTTCCAGCTTTGTAAGACAAAAACGGGAGAGCTTGATCCCTTCTTCAAAGGCCTTAAGAGATTCTTCCAGGGTCAATTCCCCCTCCTCTATCTTCCTGACAATTTCCTCCAGTTTCTCCAATGCCTTCTCGAATTTTTTCTCTGCCATCGCTCTTACTCCTCGGAAATCTTGGTCACTTCTGCCGAGAGACTCCCGGAGAACAACGTCACGTCAATCCAGCTTCCCACGGCAAGGGTCGTCGCATCTCTCACGATATTCCCCTCGGGTAATCGTTTCACTATCCCATAGCCCCGTTTCAAAACGGAAAGGGGGTTCAGGCTCTCCAGCATGACAAGTTCTCGCTGAAACCTGTTTTTCGTGTTCTTAAGGTAAAATGTGGTTCCCGCTATAACACTTTTTTTGAGATTTTCAACCACTAAACGATAGTCACGCACCTCTCCCACAGGATTCGCACGCATCAAAAATCTTCCCGCATAGAGAACGCGATCCCTCCTCCTGGCGAGGCTTCTTTTTATGTCTTCGGCAATGCGAAAGGTTTGATCGTCGATTCTGATCCTGAGGTCGGCAATCTTTTTCCCCGGATCCCTCAATCTCCCGCGAAGGGCACAAACCATTTCTTCCGATCTTTCAGTTTTTTTCTTCCACCCATTCGTCAGTCTCCTATGCAGACCCTCTAAATGTACGGCCAGATCTTTTCTCTGGGGAACAACGAGCTCTGCCGCAGCTGAGGGGGTCGGCGCCCTGAGATCGGCCACAAAATCGGAAATGGTAAAATCTATTTCATGACCCACTGCCGATATGACGGGAATTTCTGAGGAAACAATCGCCCGGGCAACCCGCTCGTCATTAAAGGGGAAAAGGTCTTCAAGCGAGCCCCCTCCGCGGGTCAGGATGATCACGTCGATATCGGGGATCTCATTGAGGCGAGAAATAGCATCGCATATCTCCGGGGGTGCCTCCACGCCCTGGACCCTTACGGGCGCAATCAGGATATTAACTGAAGGAAACCTCCGTCCCGTAATATTCAGGATATCCCGTATGGCAGCACCGGTGGACGAGGTGACGACACCGATTCTTTGGGGGAGAAAGGGGATCTTCTTCTTGTGGGACGGATCGAAAAGTCCTTCCTCATCGAGACGCCTTTTGAGCTGTTCAAAGGCCATTTGCAGTGCCCCGAGACCCCTCGGTTCGGCGGCATCGATAACGATCTGATACTCACCGCGGAGGTGATATACATTCAGCCTCCCGCGGCAGACTATCTCCATTCCGTCCTCAAGGGCAAAGCCTATTTTGGCAAAGGCCGGCCGAAAGATAACGGCACGTATCTGGCTCGTCTCATCTTTCAGGGTAAAATATACGTGACCCGAGGCGGGACGCCTCAGGTTTGAAACCTCACCCGTTACCCAGAGGAGCCCAAAGCTCGTTTCCAGAAGGGCTTTAATATTGGCTGTCAATTCTGTTACGGTAAAAATGTTTTCCATAGCGAGATCTGTATTTTATCGCTGTATATCAAAATATTTTAAACCTTTAACAAAGGCTTGACCGTGTTGCAACCCTTATATCATAATGGGATTAAATGACGAAGCAGTCTTTTGAATCTCCCCGCAACAAGTTGCGGAGAATCTCCGATTGTTAAGGAAAATGTTTATTTTATATTCTCGCTTGCCCCGCCGCAGAAAGCGGGGAATGCTCGCTTTGCAATTCAAACCCCTGAGGCAATCATTTGCTGTCAGGAGAGAGAATCCACATACTTTGTTGTTGACATCGAAGCGTGCTCATTAGTAAGAGGAAGAAAGGTGGGAGGATAATGATGGAAAAACAGAGCATAACTTCCGGTGCCGCTCCGGCACCGGTCGGCCCCTATTCACAGGCGATCAAGATAAAGGGCTTTCTCTATGTGTCGGGACAAATCGCCATCAATCCCCAAACGGGGCAACTCGTTCAGGAATCCTTTGGAGACGAGACACGGATGGTGCTGGACAATCTAAAGGCGATTATCGAAGCCGGCGGATCGAGTCTCGATGACACGGTAAAGGTCACGATCTATTTGAAAGACATGGCCAACTTTCCCGAATTTAATCAAATCTATGGGGAATACTTCGGGAAATCGCTTCCGGCGAGGGCCTGCGTAGAGGTGAGCCGCCTGCCGAAAGACGTTGAAATCGAAATCGAGGCCGTGGCATATTGCGGCGATTAACTGCGAAGGGCAGAAACTGATTTTTCCACTTTATTGGAGGTAACCGAAGTCTTGCTTCGAGGAATCTTTGACCGTATATACTCGCCCTTCAGTGTGACACAAAACGAGGGTATTCCTCCCCTTTTTTACACCCTATTTTAAAGACAGAGTATCTCATCCATGGTGAGGTCTTCCACCTTGACGGGATCGATTCCCTTAATACGAGCCGCGAGTTCCTTCGCCGACATCTCCGGGGATGTCTTCACCACCCTCCAGTTGTTTTCCTTCAGCCAGTTGTAGAATTGCCAGGCGAAGCAATCTTTGCAGTAGACAGTCTTTTTCTGAATATATTCGTCACCCGTTAAATTTTCCAGTGCTGCATGGTGCGCGCAACCGATATCTCTACAAAAGGTCCCTGAAACATATGGTTTTTCCGGCATAATGGTTTCCCTCACTTTCTACAACAATACCGATCTGTTATTTGTTCCCGCTCTTTATCTCTCTTCTCCTCGATGACACCCGCATCTTCTTCAAAACGTTGTCTTCGATCTGCCGCGCACGCTCTATGGTATCGGAGAGATCACCGCGTTCCTTCTCCATGTCAAAATCAGCCTTTTCGCTGATCCCGAAACGCATCCTGAGAACCTTCTCCTCCCTCGGCGTCAGGGTGGAAAGGATCTTTCTGGTCTGTGTGGCCAGATCCATCCTCATCGTGGCATCCGAGGGGGACATGATTTTTTTATCTTCGATGAAATCTCCCAGAGAACTATCCTCTTCCTCGCCTATCGGGGTTTCCAGTGATATGGGCTCTTTTGCGATTTTCAGCACCTTTCTGACCTTTTCAAGAGGAAACTCCATTTTTTCCGCTATTTCCGAGGGGTTCGGTTCCCTTCCCAGTTCCTGAACAAGATACCGCGAGGTCCTGATCAGCTTGTTGATCGTCTCGATCATATGCACAGGGATCCGTATTGTCCGTGCCTGATCTGCTATCGCCCTCGTTATGGCCTGCCTGATCCACCATGTGGCATAGGTAGAAAACTTATATCCCCTCTGATATTCAAACTTTTCAACGGCCTTCATCAAGCCTATATTACCTTCCTGGATGAGGTCCAGAAACTGTAATCCACGATTCGTATATTTCTTGGCAATGCTTACCACCAGCCTTAGGTTGGCCTTAATCAGTTTCTGCTTTGCCTCGTTGGCTCCACTCTCTGCCTTGACTATCGACCCTACCACTTTTTTGAGGTGCTCCGAGGTCGCGCTTATCTGAGAGGTTACCCGTTTTCTCTCTCGTCGCGACTCTCTAATAATCTGTTCGTAATCTTTTAGCTTGTCAAGTTTTACCCCTATCTCTTTCGCGGCCGCTTTGCCTTTGTCCTTATCGTTCCTCATCCGGGTAAAGGCCTTTTCCAGCGTTTTTATCGGTGCACCTGTCTGGTCCCTGCAGGTTTTCATCCTTTTTTCAACTCTTCTAATGCGGCCTGCGGCATCTTTCAATTTCGACACCATGGTATTGATACGTTTCTTACTGAAATTCACTTCCTTGCAGAGCTTGGCTATCTCCTTTGAATTTTTCGCAATCTCATTTTCAGCCCTTTTTCGGCTCAGATCGCTCAGCGTCTTATCCTTCAGCTTCTCTTTACGGGCCGCATTTTTTGCATCCAGGACGGTTACCCTGTCGATGAGACTCTGCACCCGTTCCATATGGATATCTTCCTCGACAAAGCCACCTTCATCTTCAAGATTTCCGATGACGGTTTTTATTCTGATCTCCCCGCTTCGAAGTTTCGCCCCTATATCAATCACTTCCTTCACGAAGACGGGCATGCTGAAGAGGGTTCCCATGATCTTTTCCTCGCCTGCCTCAATCTTCTTTGCGATCTCCACCTCCTCCTCACGGGAGAGAAGAGAGACAAGCCCCATCTCCCGGAGATACATCTTGACGGGATCACCAGTCTTTGCAAGTGTCTGCGAGAGGGACGATGCACTTGCCTTGGCAATTTCACTCTTTTTTTCAGGTGCCTCTTCCGTCTTTTTCGGACCATGTTTATCAGTACTATCGACATCAGTACTATCGACATCGATGATATCGATATTCTTCTCACCGAAGAGCACTATTATGTCGTCTATCTTGGAAGACGAAACTATCTCGGAGGGCAATATGTCATTGAAATCGTCATAGGTAAGAAAACCCTTCTCCTCACCCATTGAAATTAGTTTTTTTACCTCATCCGAGTTCATTATCTTCTTCATTTTCACTTCTCCCTGAAATATTTACTGATATGATCCTTTTTCCTCTTTCAGCAGTTTTCCCTTTTCCATCAAAAGCCTTGCACTCAGATCTTTATCACCCATTTCCTGTGCCCGTGCAAGCTCCCTTTTTATGATTTTATGCCTGTTCTTATACCACGTCACCCTGATCTTTTTCAGGGTATCATCAAAAACCCTGTCGATAACCCCCTCGTCAAAGGGTTGCTCTTCCACCATCATTTTCATTAGTTTCTCTTTAACGATACCATGATCCATGTTATTGACGAGATCCGAAATGCCTCGTCCGCTGTCTTTCTCGAATGACCCGATCAGCGCCTGCCCCAGAGCTCTGAGTTCGGAACTAACAAAATAATCGATTGTCTTTTCATCAATGACACGGGGTATCTTTTCAGGATATTCACACATCAGATAAATGAGGCTCAGCTCCACCACATCAACGCTCGTGGTATCGCTTCTTCGAGGGTCTTTCGCTTTCGAAACCCTTCCCGATTTCTTGAGGGCCCTAGCCACTTCAGTTTTCAGCAATCCCTGATCAACGCCCAACTTCTCGGAAACCCTTTTTATAAAGAGGTTTCGCTCTATCGGATCGGCTATGTTTGCGATAAAGGAGATGGAACCGCCGATGGAATCAATATTTTCCTCGAGGGTTCCCCTGCCTCCGATAATACGCTCTATGTAATAATCCACCATGGAAGTGGCATTCGCGATACTATCCTCCAGTGCTTCTTTCCCGTATTTCATCACAAAGTCAGCGGGATCGTTGCCGTCAGGGAGCACCACCACCTTTGCATGTATTTTCTCCTCGAGAAACAGCTGAAGGCTTCGCTCCACGGCACTTCTTCCACCTTCGTCAGGATCGAATAGTATCACGATATTCCGGGTGAATCTCCGTACGAGTTCAATCTGATTTTTTGTAAGGGCTGTCCCGAGGGTCGCAATAACGTTTCTGATACCGCTCCCCCAGAGCGAAAGAAGGTCAAAATACCCCTCGACGATGATGGCAAAGTCCCTCTTACGGATATCATCTTTCGTCTGATAGAGGCCATAGAGTGTCTTACCCTTTGAATACACGGGTGATTCGGGAGAATTAAGATATTTCGGCTCTCCTTCGCCAAGCACCCTTCCCCCGAAGGCGATTACATTCCCGTTCAGATCGACGATAGGGAAAATCAACCTTCCCCTGAACCTGTCATAGTACTGCCCGTTGTCCTTTCCAATGATGAGACCCGCTTTTTCAACGAGTGCCAGGGGAACGCCATTCCTTTCATAATAGTCCTTCAGATTTCTCCACTCATCGGGGGAATGCCCCACACGGAATTCTTTTATGATGGTTTCATCCATTCCCCTCTTTGTCATATAATCTCGTGCCACTTTTCCCCGTGCGGAAGCAAAATTCTTTGAAAAATGTTCGGCGGCCATGGTGTTGATACGGTTAAGTTTCTCTCTTTCGCTTGCACTCCTCTTTTCCGACGTCGTCACTCTCCTCGTCGGGATAACGATGCCAAGCCTCGCCGCCAGATGCCTGATCGCCTCGGGATAGGTCATCTCATTTGTTTTCATTATGAAGGTAACGACGTTTCCACCTTCCCCGCAGCCGAAACAGTAAAAGATCTGTTTTTCCGGGTTGACCGTAAAGGAGGGCGATTTTTCCTTGTGGAAGGGACAGAGGCCCACAAAGTTTCTCCCCGTCTTCTTCAGGGAAACATACTCGGAGACAATCTCGACGATATTCGCCCTCGTTTTTATATCTTCTATAATCTCTTCAGGAATATGCCCCTTCAAATCTCTCTTCCTCTTCGGGCAAAATTGTACGGACAGAACTTCTTATGCTTAGGACACCAGAATAGCCTTATTCTGGAATTGCGGAAATCTCTTTACGAAAAAGAAAGATTATCTATTTATAGATCGGCAGAAAATTTCTGCTGCCCCGACTCTTCAGATCAGGAAGATAATCTTTCCTTTACCAATTCACTGACGACTTTGCCATCTGCCCTTCCGGTCAACTCCGGCATAAGGGCTTTCATAACCTTGCCCATATCCCTGACACTTGCAGCACCCACCTCTTCGATGGCCTTTTCGATTTTTGCCCCAATCTCCTCCTCGGAGATCTGATCGGGCATAAATTCCTGGATTATATTGAGCTCCTGCTCTTCCCGTTCAGCCAGTTCCAGTCTTCCAGCATTTTTAAACTGCTCAATAGAATCCTTCCTCTGTTTTACAAGAGAAGATAATACCTGTACTGCATCCTGGTCGGTCAATCCGTCTTTCGAATCTATCTCCCTGTTATGGAGAGCCGCCTTCATCATGCGAAGCGCGGACAATCGTATCTTGTCTCTCGCCTTGGCAGCATCTTTCATTTCATTTTCAACTTTTACTATCATATCCATAGTTTCACTCACTCTGCTTCTCTAACTCACTTCACTATGCGTTTACACGCGATACCGGCTTAATCTAATTGCTTTTATCGAATTGTCAAATTTTCTAATCCAGTTCGTCCCGTAACCTCTTTCCGCCCAAGACATGAATATGGAGGTGAAAAACAAGCTGCCCACCTTCCTCGTTGCAGTTTACCACCATCCTGAACCCTTTCTCGTCGATTCCCTTTATCTTTGCTACCTCCTGGACGGCGGAGATGATACTTCCCATTGTGCCCATCTCATCTTCCTTTACATCCATAAGGGTTGCGATGTGTTTCTTTGGAATCACCACCACGTGAACGGGGGCCATCGGATTAATGTCCTCGAAGGCCAGAACATCGTCGTTTTCATAGACGACGGTACTCGGAATCTCTCCCCGTACAATCTTGCAAAATATGCAGTCTCCCATGTCCTGTGCCCCTCTCGCTCAAGCCCCGAAGATCAGCGACCCGTCATTCGGGTCATCGTCACTGCCTCTTCCAGGGTTAAGGTTCCTTCATAGAGGGCCTTCCCCGTGATGACCCCTATGATTCCCGATTTCTCCACGTTGATGAGCTTTTCTATATCATCAATACTGGACACGCCGCCAGAGGCAATAATCGGAATATTCACCGATTCGGCGAGTTCCTTCGTCGCTTCTATGTTCACTCCCGTCTCCATGCCGTCCCGTGCTATGTCGGTATAAACTATCGCAGCCAGTCCGCATCCCTCATAACTTTGTGCAATCTCAAGGGGAGTAAGAATTGTACGTTCCGTCCATCCCTCAACGGCAACCTTTCCGTCGCGTGCATCGATTCCAAGTATAATCGAATCGTTAAATTGTTGACATGCCTCAATCACAAAATCCCTGTCTTTCAGCGCAACAGTCCCCACGATACAATATCCGACCCCCATTTCGATATAGTCTCTCACGGTTTCTATATCCCTGATTCCCCCACCCACCTGAAGGGGAACGTCTATCTCGCGGGCAATTCTCTCGATTACCGCCCTGTTTTGAGGACTACCGGTGCGAGAGCCATCGAGATCGACCAGGTGGATGCGCGCGGCCCCTTTTTCCTGCCATTTCTTTGCCATATCTACGGGGTCGTCAGAATAGACGGTCGTACGATCAAAGTCGCCCTGAAGGAGGCGGACACATTTTCCATCCCTTATGTCTATAGCGGGTATTACAATCACCGGATGATTCTCCCTTGAAACAAAACATCCCGCTTCGGCTAGAAAGACGATACTCTCCAAATTCACGAGGCACCGAAGGGGATTATAAACGGCTTTGTTTATCCGATAAATCCCGTTCTTGTCAACCTCTTCTCGTAAAAATTCTTGAAAGTGAATTGAACAGCGAGCGCATTCCCCGCTGCTTGCGACGGGGTTAGCGAGCGAATATAAAATAATTTTTTCCTTAACAATCGGAGATTCCCCGCAACGTGTTGCGGGGAGCTTCAATATCTTAGAATCCCAGCTTTTCAAGAACACCGATCACCATCTGCCTGGTTGTCGATGAAAGGGGTAAGTCCGTCAGGGGTCTTCCCTCAAAGTCATATTCACGTATGAGGTCATCATCGGGCATCCAGCCCAAAAGATCGAGTGAAGTATTCCGATGTATGCGCTCAACCTCTTCCTCACTCCGTGCCCGATTGATGACGAGTCCGATCTTTTGATAATCCACGGCCCTGTTGTCATGGGCGACATGCCGTATCGTTTCCACCACATTTGTCCCTTTCGCAGAGGTGTCGGATACGAGCACCAGGGAATCAACCGTTTTCATAACCCTCCTGTTTATCTGCTCCACTCCGGCCTCCGCATCGATGAGAACAATATCAAAATTACCGGCGAGGTCGGCGATAATATCCTTCAAAAGATAGTTGACCTTGCAGTAGCACCCTTCGTCTTCAGGTCGTCCTATTGCAAGAAAGGCAATCTTTTTACCCTGCGTCAGGGCATCGAAGACTTCATAGTCAAGCATCCGCAGTGTATCTTCCTTATCACGTCTGATTCCCTTTTTTATACCCTTGATGATATCCTTTCGTATATCGTCAACGGTCTTTTTCACCTCAAATCCCATCGCTAAGGCGAGCCCATACGAGGGGTCTGCATCAATGGCAAGGATGCTTCCGTCGCACCTTTCGGCGAGAATGTTCAGCATGATTGCCGATATCGTTGTCTTTCCGACACCACCCTTGCCGAATACTGCTATGGTCTTTGTCTTCATTACCCCCTCAATCCCCCTTTCTTTTCTGCAAGGTCTTTCTCATTCCTCTCAGCTCGCCGACCTCATTGCAGACGTCCTGGTATTCACAGGTGTCACAATCAAGAGAAAATTCCTCAGCCATCTTGTGCATGGCACCGACAATCCGCGTTACCCCTTTGGTAATCTCCCCTAAATCCGCCACGTCGGATGCACTGGACGTGACGAATAACATCTCCACTCCCCTCACGTATTCGAGTTCCTTGAGTCTCTCGATCAAGGCCCTCCCCAGGACCTGAAAGGTGAATCCCTCCCTGACGGCCTCCCTGCTGATCCTGCACCACTCCCTCTGATACTGCGAGACGGCCCGAAGCATGTAGCCTCTCAGGTCAAGATCGTACTTGATCGATTCCATCTCTCTGTAGCGATCGTAGGTATTTTCATCGTTGAAACCGTCGACTTCTACCAAGGCAATCTTTCCATAGGGAAGGCTTTCCCCGATGCTCTCGGACATCTCTGGACCTATGAGTGTAACGGTTTCGTCCTTTACCCTCTTTCTCCGGCCGGTCCATATTATGCTGGATATCGATCCTTTTTCCGGATTTCCCAACTCAACACCCACATCGTCACCGAGGACGATATTCCTCCTCCCTCCCGACGGCCATGGGCTGCCATCCGATATCCGCCATGATCGCAGGAGTTGTCGGCCGTCGAGAAAATGTTCTATTTCGTTAAAGGTCTCTTCAAAAAGTCCCATTTTACAGAGCTACAGCCTCTGATGCGAAGAGGGCCGCTCCCAACGCACCCGTTATCTGCGGATCAACCCCTGGGCTTTTTATCGTGACACCAAGCGCCTCCTCGAGGGCCGAGAACATTCCCCTGTTTTTTGCAACCCCGCCGGTAAAGGAGATATCCTCTTCCAGTTCGATGCCCTTTGCCAGCGATGCCACCCGGTGGGCCATGGCACGGTGGAGCCCCCCCACGATGTCGGGAAGCTTTCTGCCTTCATTGATAAGAGAGATGATCTCGGTTTCAGCGAAGACCACGCACTGGTTCGAGATGGTAACCGGTTCTTCGGCCTGAGCAGATATCTCCCCCATATCCTCCAGTGCAACACCCAGGGCCTCGGCCATAATCTCAATAAACCTGCCGGTGCCGGATGCACATTTATCGTTATAGGCATATCGGATCACATTACCGGCTTCATCGAGGCGTATCGCCTTTGCATCCTGCCCGCCGATGTCGAGTACCATGCGAATGGACGGCACGAGCCATATGACACCTCTGCCATGACAGGCGATCTCCGATTCGACGGCATCGGCAAAGGGTATCTGGTTTCTGCCATAGCCGGTTCCCACGCAGTAGTCGATGGAATCGAAAGAAATATCCGATCGTTCCAGAACATCTTCCATAACTTCACGCGCCGACTCTTCGGGCCTGGATTTCGCCCGTATCACCTGATATGTAAGGATTTCCCCATCTTTCAGGATCACGGCCTTCGCACTGAGAGAACCTATATCACACCCCGCGACGATCATCCTTTGTACCCTCCATCTTCTCCCGCGCCAAAAGCGCTGCCCCGAGCGCCCCCACCACCTGGGGATCGACTCTCAGTCTGCGTACCTTTACATCGAGCAGTTTCTCAAGGTTGGCAACTACCGCTACATTCTTTGCAACCCCGCCGGTCATGCATACCTCCCTTTCCACCCCTACATTCCTTGCAAGTATGGCTACTCGTGCCGCCATTGCCTGATTGATTGCAGAGGCGATGTCAGGGATCGGTTTCTCGTCATTGAGATGGTGGATGACCTCTGCCTGTGCCCATACCGTGCAGGTAGCGGCAAGCGAAAGCGGGTTTTTCGCTGCTGCCGAGAGTCTCCCCAGTTCGTCCAGATCTATGTTCAGCAATCCTGCCATGACCTCGAGAAACCGGCCCGTTCCGGCAGCACATTTATCATTAGTAATGAATTTTAGAATAGTACCCTCTCTATCGATCTTGATCGCCTTGCAGTCCTGCCCGCCGATATCGATCACAGTCCTCACCTGCGGCATAAGCCACTGAGCTCCCTTCGCATGACAGGCAATTTCAGAGAAGACCCTGCCGACAAAAGGTATTCTATCCCTGCCATAGCCGGTGCCGACACAGAAACCGATATCATCCATGGAGAGCCCGGCGGCGGCAAGGGCCTTTGTCATCACCTCTTCGGCCGATTCCTCGGGTTTAAATGAGGATTTAATGATGGCTTGTGCAAGCACCCTTTTCTCGTTGAGGATTATTGCCTTAGCCGTAAGTGATCCCACATCGCAGCCCGCGACTATCATGAACCTATCCTCCTTAACGTCATAAATTCATCCATCTTGTCCATCATCGCCTCCCACGAGGCAATGCGATCGTCAAAGGCATCAACGTAGAGAACCAGGGTGGGTATGCCCCGGTTTTCCAGGTCCCGTGCAAGGAGTTTCACCATGCCCCAGGTATTCCTGCACCCCATCGTCCCGATATAGGCAACAAAATCTGCATGGAGAAGACGCGCGGCCCCGAGGGAGTCATCCAGCCACATGCCCGGTGCATCATAGGGCCCCCGTATCTGCTTCACCATGGGCATTCTCGACATCTGATCGGCGAGGGAGTCGATCATTGCATCCATGGTGTCAGTCTCTATCCTATAGGTCTCAATTTCACGGTCTTTCGCATAGGCCGCCCCCTCCTGCCAGAAGTTAAAGAGGAGTGATCCCAGATGGGCAATATCATTATAATCCATCCAGTCCCAGAATCGCATGTTCGTCGTGTAGTGGTCGATGTAGCAGAAGAGCCCGCGAGCCTTTTCTCTCATGGACGTGGTTCCCGATATGCCCCTCTCGGCATTTCTCTTGACCGTATCCAGCATCGATTCGAGCAACGTCGTGTAGGGCTTCAAACCGCCCATCATAAATTTTCCACCATAGAGCAGAAGATCGTATATGCCCGGCACGGGGGAAGGAACAATCCTCTGCAGTTCCATGATGTCACTCGCAATAGTGTCCTGTTTTTTTGTCTCCTCTACGATTGTTCTCAGGACATCTTCATCGAGGGTATTCCCCGTCTGCTCATGAATGAATGCGATCAGATGCTTGAAGTCTTCCCTGTGGTACCTCGTTGCCCGCTCGTCGGTGAGCGACGGCGGGTAGTTGAGCTGATAGAATGGTATGTCAAGATAGGAAGAGGCAAAGGCAAAGGAGTTGGCATTGGTGTCGCAGATACCCGGAGAATCGCAGACGATGATGTCCGGGCGGACAGCCAGTCCTGCGAGAAACGCCCCGAGGGCACCTCTCTGGGCAGAGCAGGATGTCTCGGTAAAACCCACCTCACAGCAATAGTCCAGGTACTCTGCTGTTCCCCGTTTCAGTACAATGGTGCCGAGAACCGTCATGGCTTCGAGGCAGACAGGCACCACATCAAAGGCATAGAGTATGGGGGTTGCGACACAAAATGAGGTGAGTGCCACTTTTTTGCCTTCATCGTGTGCCGAAATACACATGCGGCAGTAGTTGGCAAGCAGATTGAGGAAGAGTCGGCCCGGTTCACCGTGCCGCACGAGTGCGTCAAGCACATCTTTAAAGTGCGGAACGAGTGTGCAGAGGCTTTCATATTCTTTTCTGGTTCCGTCACAGCTTTTCGCTGCATGATCAAGAATGCTCCAGAGCATCCAGTCGTAGTTATATTCCCGCGATTCTCTTCTCATGGCAATGGTCCTACAGCGTCATACTGATACTCGCACCATCTTGTATTCGCTGAATATAGAGACGTGAACGTTCCTTCAATACAGACATGTCCGTCTTTCTCTGTATGTTCGCCAAGACCGGGATTGCGGAGTTGTGAAAAAGGGTCAGGGCGTCAATTGCCCGCTGCCTCTCCGCAAGGACGCGGGAACCATCGAGGGCAATGCCTTCCAGAACGCTCATTGCGATCTGTTCTTTATCCATACTCACCTCCACTGGGAGGTATAGGTCATCGGGCTTTGGGCCTCTTTCATACAGTATATAAATCCCTGTACCTACAGCCTCTTTCCTATCCCTCGCAGATGAATGAATTCACTCATTTTATCCGTTACCGCCTCCCAGGATTGCACCCGGTCGTCGAATGAATCTGAATAGAGGATAAGGGTGGGTATTCCCTGCCGTTCAAGATCTCTGGCATAGGATTTCACCATTCCCCAGGTGTTTCTGCAGCCGATCGTACCGAAATAGGACACAAAATCTACCTTGAAGAGGCGGGCCATGTTTAGTGTATCGTCGAGCCACATATTGGGTGCATCATAGGGTCCCCTGATCGATTTCACCATCGGCATGCGCGACATCTGCGCGGCCAGCGAATCGATCATGCTGTCCATACTTTCTGTGCTCATGTGGTAGGTTGCATCCTTGCGATCGGCAGCATATGCAGCACCCTCCTGCCAGAAGGAACTGAGGATGCACCCGAGGTGGGATATGTCATTCGCATCCAGCCATCTCCAGAACCGCAAGTCGGTCGTGTAGTGATCGATGTACGAGAAGAAGCCCCGTGCACGCTCGATGGTCGAACTTGTTCCCGATATCCCTTTTTCGGCATTGTCCCTTACCTTCTTCAACATAATCTTCAAAAGCCTTGTAAATTCCTGTGTTCCGTTAAAGAGGAAAACTCCTGAATAAAGAAAGAGATTGTAGATACTCGGCATCGGCGACGGGACGAGCTGCTGGAGATCGGTGAGTTCGCAAATCAGTTTGTCCTGGATCCTGATCTCTTCGGTGATCTCCCGCAGACGGTCCTGATCCAGTTTGTTGCCCGTCTGCTCTTCGAGAAAACTTATCATGTTCCTGAAATCTTCATTGCTGTAACGCCGGGATCGTTCATCGGTAAGGGAAGGGGGGTGGTTCAACTGATAAAAGGGGATCCCGAGGTATGCAGAGGCAAAGGCATAGGAGTTGGCATTTGTGTCGCAGATACCCGGAGAATCGCAGACGATGAAATCGGGACGTGTTGCAAGACCTGCAAGATAGGCCCCCAGAGCCCCCCTCTGGCTGGAGCACGATGTCTCCGTAAAACCGACTTCACAGCAGTAGTCAAGGTATTCTGAGGTGCCGCGCTCGAGAATGAACGTTCCGAAGACAGTCATCGGCTCGAGAAGGAGCGGTACCACATCGAATGCATAGAGGATGGGTGGTGCGAAGCAGAATGTGGTCATCGCGATTTTTCTGCCTTTTTCGTGTGCAGTAAGGACCTTCTTGAGATACCC
>Ga0208905_1000288_pt1 | contig 25380 bp, 17 predicted proteins | sample AntAceMetag02UKS_FD_184776 | JGI IMG/M metagenome (GOLD analysis project Ga0208905, IMG submission 184776) | Saline lake microbial communities from Ace Lake, Antarctica - Antarctic Ace Lake Metagenome 02UKS (SPAdes) (version 2) | ecosystem: Environmental > Aquatic > Non-marine Saline and... | reverse complement strand
TTGAATTTTCGTGTTCCTGCCCGGATTGGGCGGCGATGTGCAAGCATGTGGCCGCCACGCTATATGGAACGGCGGCGCGGCTTGATGAAAAGCCGGAGCTCTTTTTCAGCTTGCGCGGCATTAGAATAGACGATTTTGTCGGCAAAATGGTCAAGCGCGAAAGCCGTAAGATGCTTAAAAGGGCCAAAGTCAAAAGTGCGCGGATCATCAAGGCGAAAGATGAAGATATATCCAAATTATTCGGGATAGATATGGCCGGCGCAAAACTTTCCATGAAGAAAATAAAGACTGTGGCAATCGCATCACCAGGCCGGAAAAAGGCATCATCACGCCTGACGCGAAAGAGCAAGCAAACTTCAGAGAACGGTATCTTGAACCGGCCAAAAAATGGAGTATCATTGAAATGACCATCCCTGACAAGCCCAACAGCTGGCTCCAGAAATACCGGCCGCTGACGGAGAAAGGGCGAGCTTGGCTGAAACAATCCAAGCACAACCGATAACCATAGACCTCGTTAATAACCACCACACAATCACGCCTTATATTTCCGAATAAACATCGGCATGTCCTGTGAAGTCATTACATTGACTCGTTTCACCGAGCGTTTGATCAGGACTTGTGCGTTGGGAAAAACCAACACAGCCACAATCCACGGGTTCACGCCGAACAGACCCTTTGCCGTCTGTCTCATCCAACGGATACTTCGGTTAATCTGACAGAAGAAATTCTTGCAGAAGGGGCGGCCATTCAGAAGAAGTTGCCTGCCATTCCAGGAAACCTTGCCACGGTGGGATTTTGTTTCAATCAGGAAGACTGTTTTATCTGGCCGGACTTGTCCGGCGTAGCCATGGGGCGGACGGGGGCGAAGCCGGATGACAATATGATCCAGATTGCCATATGGGAACGGCACATCATTCAGAACCAGACAGCCATCAAGCAGTAATTGCGTCAGCAACTCGCCGACTTCACGCTCCGCTTCCAATCCTGAAGCGTGTCCGTTCCTTGGACTCTGTTTCACGGACTTCACCCTGAAGCGTGCCGAGTCTGCGAGGTTCTGCTTCAGGGCCATCCCCTATAAATGAACCGCCAGCTTATAAATCTGCCGGACAATCGTGTTTTAGATATGAATGAATGGTCCCTGAACACCCGAAAAAACACAGAGTTTTATTGAAATATGAGTTAAACGATAGTAACCTGTTCAACAGGAGAGAAGAATGAAGGAATTTGATTTCCTGAAAACAATGCAGGAGTTTGTGGCCACGAGTGCGATCGGCGTCTCTGTCCTCCGGAATCAAGGCAAAGGATCGCTTCAAGCCGTCAGGACCGCTCTAGCGTCAATGAACCTTTCGCCCGTGACAAACATGGAGCAGGCGGAGTACCGAAAATGGATTGATGGGAGTACCAACTGGCTTCTCTCGCACTGGCCGGGAACAGGACGCCCTTGGGGTGCGGCCCGCAAGGCTATCAATCTGTTCATGCGCGACGCATTCTACAATCAGTATCTCAACCGAGAGTACAACATCGACCATGTTGAGAAATGGATGGAGATTGCGCTCGACAGCAAGGTTGCGGAAGGACTCCGCAGCAGGTTCCCGGAACTCACTTCATGGCCGGGACTTAAGCATCTCGGACAACACGTCAGCGATCAATACCAGAATTGTGCACAACGACTGGCGGACAAACAGGGGATTTCGCGAGTGCATCTGGACATTTGGCTCTGGCTGGAGAACAGATGAAAACGTCGAACAACGCCTCGCTCCGTATTGTTAACTCTGGCGGGTTGCCAAAACGGAGAGGCCGGGCGTCGGGTAGCGAAGAAAAATGATAACCATACCGGAATTGGCAGTGCTCAGTGTTATGGGACCACACGCAGGCGAGGACGTCGGCGCGATATTCACCCGCAAGATCGCTGACATCCAGAAAGCGGGCAGGACATTCTGGCTGGTGCGTTCGCATAAGGCGAAGCCAGACATGGTTCATACTATCTGCTCACAGGCTGTCTGCCAGAGATTAGCCGTCTTCTGCCTGTTTCTAGGCCCCTCGTCACGTGGTGGTGCCACCCCAACAAAGACAGCCTCCGCTGCTTCCGAATACTCGGCGGACTTGTCCACTTGGCATGCACTTCCGCCCGGCATCGGTCCGGTGACCGGACTCATTACGAAGAACGCATGCGCACTCGTTTTCGACAATCTCACCATTCAGGAGTCCGCATTGCTCGATCTGTGGCAATACGCCGACTTCTTCAGTCCAGACCGGCCCGTCATGATTCGCCAAGGCGCATCCACGGTGTGTGCCCTGCGGAAAAACATGCAATGTCATCCCGAACGAATGAAGAGCAATTTGAGGTTATTGATTGCCGTCGGTAGACTAACAAAGCCATATGCTGTCTGGTTGAGATGAAGAAACATCATGATCAAAGGAGATAATAAATGAGACCGATTTTCACAGTCCATGCAGGTGAGTACCTGGCCGCAACAGAAATCGAGCGCAGATTCCGAAATCTCGACGTTTGGATTCCATCAAAGGACAGAGGCATTGATCTGCTCGTGACGAATCCAGAAACACAGCGAATGGTCTCCCTTCAAATCAAGTTCTCGAAAGACTTTACCCAGATGGGAAAGCAACCAGAATTGAAATGGAGTTTCAAGGCCACCGGCTGGTGGACACACAGGCGAGATAAGATCGGGAAGTCTCCTGCTGACCTCTGGGTTTTTGTTCTGCCGTCCTTCGAGGATAAAGACACCAGTTTCGTTGTGATCCAGCCCAAGGAACTTCTACGCCGTTTATCCATTATCCACGTAGCACGCACGGCAATCATCCATTCATATCTTTGGGTCACAAGAGAGAGCAAAAGCAAATGCTGGGAAACCAGAGGCATCACCAAGGATGAACAAAAGGCAATCATCGCTGGAAAGCCTGTGCCGGCCGAGCGTGACTTCTCGCTCTTTCTAAACAACTGGGATTTAATGACGGATCAGTTGAAATGAATAAAAGGTGAATATCGCGTAGCGGCCACAACTTTTGTCGTGGAAAAGTTGGTCCTCACCCGTAACGCGTTCGCAGAAAGAAGGAAAATATGGCACTACCATTTAGACATACTGCGGGCTTCGGCAAACGAATTGAATATTGGATCATCGGCCAAATGCTGAAACAGGGTCTCGATGTTTATGTACCGCTCGTAGATGATGATGCCATTGATGCCGTTATACGACGTGGCGACGGATCTTTCATCACAGTACAGATCAAGGCGCGGTCAAAGGACGTGGTCGAAGGGGATGCGGCGCTGTTTGCTGCCATTCCGCATGAACTCAGAGAGAACTACTGGTTCATATTCTATTCCGAGCGAATGGATACGACATGGATCATGACATCTAAGGAGTTCATCGCTGAAGCCGCACAGAATAAGACCGGCAAGAACAAGGGGAAACGGAGCATTTGGTTCAACGGCACAAAAACGGATAAGGCCAAAGGTCGGAAAGTCGAGTACTGCAAGAAGCAGTTCGAAAAGTACGTAGCCAAGGACTTCCAGAAATTGACAAACTGACTCCGACATTCGCAAAGAGAATGAAACTACTGATTCTTGCAGATATGGATGACTTTCATTGGCCACACGGCCGTGGCCATGCCGACGTTGTTATATCTTGCGGCGACATTATTGATCAGTTGATTCTTGAAGCAGCAGACGCACATGGCTGTCAAACCATTTTCGCCGTTAAAGGTAATCACGACAGCAACGCCCCATTCCCGAGTCCGATTGTGGATATTCATCGCGAAGTTCTGAAATCTGGTGGCCAGAGTTTCGGCGGTTTGAATGGATCATGGAAATACAAAACCCGAGGGTATTTTCTTTATGATCAGCAAGAAGCGTCTGCATTCCTTTCTGTCTTCCCTGATGTCGACATCCTGGTGTCGCACAATTCCCCAAGAGGTATTCATGATCAGGAGGATGAAGTGCATTACGGGTTTGAGGGCCTGAACGCCTATATCTTGCGCGCAAAGCCCAAACTCGTAGTTCACGGACACCAACATATGGAAAGGGAATCCCTTCTGGGAGAAACCAGGATCATTGGCGTCTATGGGCATAAACTGATCGAGGTGTGAAAGGGATGTGAACAACCACACAACGACGCCCGATCCAATCATCCTGTCCAACCCTCTGGCTTTTTCATCATTTATTCGGCTAACCGAAAGATTAAAATACTTCCACCCCTTTCACCATGGACGGACGATTACCATTACCTTCCACCAGGCCGAAGGCCTCAATACAAATCCCGCGTTGAGCGGCAAATAGGCGACCTTCTCACTGATCGCCGGATTCCTTTTGTGTACGAGAAACCGATGGCAGTCATGGACCGCGGAGCGGTCCGCCTATGGTATCCGGACTTCAGCCAGCAATATGGCCTGCTCATCGAATATTTCGGCGTCAACGGCGAGCGTGATTACCTTGAACGTACCCGCCATCGCATCACTTGCGTAAGCGACGTGACAAGCTGAGGGTTTATTGTTACTCTGCGAAGCGGCGGCGTCGCTGCGTAGCACGAGCAGGCCAATCAGCTTGATACCATACCGCTGTACCCGGCGGATATTATTCCTGATTGGCAGGGGCGGCTGATTGATCGCATTAGCTTCACGCTTGAGAACAGGCTGAGAGCCTTGCGCACCACCGGTTAATTACTCTTTGATCATCGGGCACCGTCGAAAATGTATATGCCCATGAACCTGACCCTTGAAAAACCTACAAAACCCAAAAATGACCGGCAAAGGTCTTTGACTTCTACCTCTCGATCTGATAGACATTTTCTGATTTGTGGTCATTCTCGGCACCAAGGCCAAAGGAGGCGCGGATGAGTGATCGTTGGCTATCTGTGGGTGAAATAGCGGTTCATCTGGGCGTGAGCTGGGACACCATCCACCGTTGGATACGCAATCGGCAGATGCCGTCGCATCAGTTAGGCTGATTGTGGAAGTTTAAGATATCTGAGGTCTAACAAGTGGGTGAAATCAATAGTCTCTGCGTCTGAATCTTAAGAAAGGGAGATCCATTGATACTTGCTACCACAGGCACCATAATGGATGAAGAGCGTGACGGACGACGATTTAAATTCTCCGGGCACGAATCCTTTGCGTGTCGGTATGCTTGGTTGACCAAAGCGGGAGCGGGGGTCGCCGATGATCCATCCATTCTAACGACTAAGCGTGAAGACGATGCAATGGCTGCATTGGGCGTTGGAAAAAATATGGTGCGGTCGATTCGTTATTGGGCTGAAGCCGCAGGTGTTATCCAGCCCATTGACGGAGGACATGCTGTTACGCAGTTCGGTTCCGAGATTCTTTTAGGGCATCAATCGTCCAATGGCAAATATCTTGCCCCTCTTGATCCTTACCTCGAGGATATTCAAACACTTTGGCTCTTGCATTGGAAAATGACTACAAATCCAGCGGCAACAGTATTTGCTTGGGATTTTCTTCTGAACCGTTTCCAGGAGCCGGAACTCTATGCTTCGGCAGTGGTTCGCGCTTTTGAAAGAGAACTACTGCAAAACTCCATAACCAAAGGATCACTAGAGCAGTTGTGGGATGTCTTCCTTCATTCATACGTCCCAACGCGTGGCAGAAAGGGCGAAGTCCGGGAAGATAATCTCGACTGTCCTTTCATTGAATTGGACTTACTGGTGCCGACTGGTCTTACGGAATCATCAATCCATCCGGGTAGAGTTGAATCCAAATATGCTTTTCGCCGAGAGGACAAGCCGGAAATAGGAAGCAGGCTGTTCGCCTATTGCCTCTACGAGTTCTGGGCGATTCGCTATCCTGACGAGCAATCAATGCCGTTACATATGGTTGCTAACGGGCATGGTAGCCCTGGTCAAGTTTTCAAGATTCCGGAAATGGACATCCGAAACCGTCTGTTGGGCATTCATGAAGCGAGTTTGGGATTTCTTGAGTTTGAGGAATCGGCCGCTATCCCTCGGGTTCTTCAAAAGAAGGGGGCCAATGTGCCATCTCTGCAAGAAGTCTATGATGCGGAGGATCGTTGATATGCCTGAACAACTCATATCTTCCGCCTATGAAACGTCAGATCGATTTCTTCGTTCTGCCGACTTAGTGCGAGACTTTGATGATCCAAAGGGATTGGAAGGCTATTGGTTGACAGACTTTAGCAGGCATTGTCTAGCGCAAATCGCAGACGGCTTTCGTATTGATTCTTGTCGACGTGCATGGAGACTAACAGGCGACTTTGGATCAGGTAAATCATCTTTCGCACTCTTGCTCGCAAATGCTTTGCGTGATCCGCACCGTCTTCCCAGCCGTCTAAGAGGCATGGTCTCCGAGAGTCTTTCTCCAGCAAAAAGGCGGAGCTTCTTTCCTGTCTTAATAGCGGGCTCCAGGGAGCCGATGTCAACAGCAGTGGTTCGTGCTCTTCACGGATCGATGTCTTCTTTATTCACCCGTGGCAGCAAGTCCGCATTACAGGAAGATCTTGAGAAAAGTCTATCTCTAAAGAAAATCGAAGATCTAAGAGCCATTAATTTGCTCAAAGAAGTCAACACCAAGATCATTCAAAGTGGGAAAGGCGATGGCATCCTCTTAATACTGGATGAGGTTGGAAAGTTTCTCGAATTCGCTGCGCTTAATCCAGATTCACAAGACGTCTTCTTCCTACAGCAACTGGCGGAAGCGGCTTGTCGCAGCGGTAAAACACCATTGGTTGTGCTCTGTCTTCTTCATCAGGGCTTTAATGCATACTCAGAACAACTGGCTAAGGCCACTCAAAGAGAATGGGACAAAATCGCGGGTCGTTTTGATGAAATGATCTTTCATCAGCCACTGGACCAAGTTGCGCAACTTACTGCCGCGGCATTGCGTCAAAAATGCAAGAAGATTCCCGATGCTGTAGCAAGAAACGCCTGTGCAGCCATGGAGCAGGCTGTCAAAATTGGCTGGTACGGTACATCGGCTAGTCGCGAAACCCTTCGACGGACTTCGGTTAAACTATTTCCCTTGGATCCGCTGGTTCTTCCCGTTCTGGTACGCTTCTTCCGTAGATTCGGTCAGAACGAAAGATCGCTTTTTAGTTTTCTTTGTTCGTATGAACCATTTGGTCTTCGTGCATTCTCACATCGCCCATTGCATGGCAATACGCTGCCATATCAACTCGCAGATTTCTACGACTATGTTAGGGCGAATTTTGGGCATCGCCTTGGATCAGCAAGCTATCGATCACACTGGAATGTTATTGAGTCTGCCATTGAAGCTTATCAACCCAAAGAACCAATAGAGCTACGCGTATTGAAGACAGTAGGCCTTCTGAATCTGATTAACGCGGACGATTTGCTGCCGACAGAAGATGCCGTGGCATGGGCTGTTGCCGGCAATGCAATTCGGGATAGGCGCTCCGTCTCCCGATTCCTTCACGAGATGGCCGATACACCAACACTGTATTTTCGAGGCAAAGGACGGGGGTTTTCTGTATGGCCACACACGAGCGTTGACCTGGATGCACGACTGGAAGAAGCCAGGCGAGCGATTCCGAATGTGGGCACCATTTCAGAAGATATCATGTCGCAGCTTCCCTCCAAACCTATCGTAGCGCGGGCGCACTACATAAAAACAGGAAACTTGCGATATTTTGATGTCGTCTATTGTCAACCCGAAGATCTGGCACAAGAAGCTGCCAAGCATACAACACAAGCAGATGGTTTCATTTTGTTGCCACTATGCGAAACGGCTGGCGACACAGAACAATGCGAGCACATTGCCTCTTCCCTGGAACCGCGATGTGATGCAATTAGGCTTGTTGCGGTGCCCAAGCCCTTAAGCCACCTTCATCAATCGGTGCTCGATGCAAAACACTGGGAGTGGGTGCAGCAGGAAACGCCGGACCTGAACAATGATAAGATCGCGCGTGACGAAGTTGCGATCTATCTGCAGGAGTCGCGCAATCGCCTGCAAAGTCAAATACAGGCGTATCTCGGACTAAACAGGTATTGTGGCAAGTCATCCCTCAAATGGTTCTATTTCGATCATGAGGGCAAGGGTCATGTCGAGCATCGCAAAGCACGTGCCGTCTTGGAGCTGTTATCCTTCCTGTGCGATACATATTTCCAGAAGGCGCCTCAGATAAAGAATGAGTTAGTTAATCGCCACAGCATCAGTTCAGCTGCGGCAGGTGCGCGAATGAGGTTAGTTGGTCTGATGTTTACTGCTTCAAATAAAAGCGAACTGGGAATGCCGACTGACCGAAAACCTCCTGAAAAATCCATGTATTTTTCTGTGCTCAAGAATTCCAATTTGCATCGTCAAAGCAATGGGCAGTGGCTGATAGGTCTGCCTACCCCAAAACAGGATGTCTGTAGCGTTCGACCTGCTCTTCAGCGAATAAGGCAACTATTGTCTAGCAGGCCAGATACGCGAATCCCTATTGCAGAAATACTGGGCGACCTCCGCAGGCCTCCATATGGCCTTCGAGATGGATTGTTCCCACTATTCATAGCGGTTGTTGCCATCGAAGGAGAGCATGAAATTGCATTTTATGAAAACGGAACATTTCTACGGGATATTGGACGCGACGCTTTCTTGCGAATGACAAAAGCCCCAGAGAAATTCGAGATCCAGCTCTGTAAGATTGAAGGCGTCCGCTCAGCACTATTCCAACAACTAGCAAAAGCACTCGAAGTATCATCGAAGAACGATGATGTGGAGTTGCTTGATGTGGTGCGCAACCTGTGTGAGTTCGTTGCCCGTCTCCCAGAGTATGCCCGCAACACACGCCGGCTAGACGCAACAACATTGGCTGTTTGCGATGTTATACTGGAGGCGCGAGAACCCGTAAAGATGGTGTTTCATGACCTGCCCGCGGCCTGTGGTTTTGCTAAATTTGCCATCGGCAAATCTGTTGCAGTTGGTGATGCCAAGAAGTTTGTCCAGAAATTGAAGCAGTCCCTTGACGAGCTGCGGGCAGCATTCCAACATTTGCAGCAGAGGTTGGAAGTCGCCATAGCCAAGGAATTCGGGTACGATAATCAAAGTGCCGTTCAATACCGTCCGGCACTTATCACGCGAACCGAGAGACTATTGGTCCAGGTGACAGAGAACAAGCTTAAGGCATTTACATTCCGACTGTTTGATGAAGGTTTGTCAGAGTCTGATTGGCTGAATTCGGTAGGTAGTGTGCTTGCATTGCGCCCACCCGATAGATGGAAAGACGAGGACGAAGACACCTTCCATCGTGAACTTGAGGCCATGGCGGGGCACTACAAGCGAACGGAAAGCGCTGCCTTTACATGCGTTGGTGGTCAAGGGGTGCGCGTTGCCGTAACTCAAGCGGACGGAACAGAGCGCCAAGAGGTCATCCGGATAGATGCAAGCGAGCAGTCGTTGATGCGTGAGCTTCAGAAACAGATTACGGGAATCATCCAGAAGAATAAACGACTTGGACTTGCCGCTGCGTCCAGAGCAATCTGGTCGCAAATTAAGGGCCCAGAAAGAGTATAATGAATAATAAGATCAGACATATCCTTGGCCTGTCCGGGGGCAAAGATAGCACTGCTCTTGCTTTATTCATGAGGGACAAAGTGCTAGGAATGGAATATGTCTTTTGTGACACGGGTAGTGAGTTGGACGAAACCTATGCTTATCTCAATCAAGTCGAGGCATATCTGGGCAAGAAAATAATACGGCTTAATCCAAGCGCAGGTTTTGATCATTGGCTTAAAGTATTCGGGGGCTTCCTTCCTGCACCGAACATGCGGTGGTGCACAAAACTCCTGAAGCTAAAACCGTTTGAGGAGTATGTCGGCGACGGCAACGTCATAAGTTATGTAGGAATTCGCGCTGATGAAGATCGCCTCGGATATATTAGCACCAAGCCCAATATTAAGGCTGTATTTCCCTTTAAGGATCATGGTGTTGATTATGCGGGCGTGATGAAGATTCTTAATGATAGCGGCATAGGTCTCCCTCCTTATCTAAAATGGGGTCGTTCGCACTCGGGCTGCTACTTTTGCTTCTTCCAGAAAGCGATTGAATGGGTTAGGCTGCTTGAGAATCATGAAGAGAAATTTGATAAAGCTCAAGCATACGAGAAGATCGACGCCGATTCAGGCAAAACATTTACCTGGATTCAAGGCATGCCGCTCAGTGAATTGAGAAAGCCAGACAATGTTGCAGCCATAAAGGCGCGTTATGAGAAAGCTCAATCAAGAAAGCAAGCGTCGCGGACAGACAGGCGTCTTATCGAACTTTTTGCAGGAATGCCACAGAATGAAGAAGAAAGACCGGCCTGTTTTATTTGTCAGCTGTAGAAAGGTGTCTAATGAAATATGCACACACAGAATGGACGATAGGCAACTTGTCTTTGCTTGTGTCGACGAACAAGTTGAATCTAAACCCGCCCTACCAACGCAATGCGGTTTGGTCTGCTAACTCACAAGAGAGGTTGATTAAAACTATTCGATTGGGGCAACCGATACCAAATTTCTTCCTGCGAGTGGATGGTGCTGAAACCTATGAAATGGTTGATGGACAGCAGCGCGCGCGAAGCATATTAGCCTATATATGTGGCGACATCTGTGATTCGCAGAAACGCACATATAAAGATCTTAATTCTGAAGAGAAAAACGTGTTCGACTCATATAGATTGAATGTAACAATAATCACCGAGCTTACGCCAACCGAATCGATAGAACACTATTACGCGCTGGTCAATTCAACAGGCTTGCGAGTGAATCGTCCAGAGATATTCAAGGCAGAATACCATAACACTAGATTTCTCAAATTGATTAACGAGGTGGCAACGCTTCCTTCTTTTGTAGAGTTAAAGTTGTTTACTGACTCTAAGCGCGACCGTATGGAGGATATGGATTTCATCTCTGAGCTTCTGTCCTTACTTATAAATGGCGCAACTGACAAGAAAGAAGCCGTAAACGCCATATTTGCCAGAGACATAGATTCTACGGAGTACAACGAACATTTTGAAACATTTAAGAGTTTACTTCGACATTTTGTTAGGTTCAATTCTGTTTTTCCTATTTATCGGACTAGATATCGCCAGAAAAATGATTTCTACACGCTGTTCCAGTTTATTCATGATCAGTCGCAGTTTGATGCAAGCGACTTAGACTATTACTACCAATTATTGGTAAAGATTGCGCCATACATCACTCCATCTCAGGATGGGTGTGATGCGTTGAAAAACTATGCGATCAACTGTGTTACGCAGTCGAACTCGAAAAAGGCACGGGATGAACGTTTGGCGTTTCTCGTTGGGCTTCTCTTGAATTCGGCGGATATTGTCAACGAACTGCAAGTTGACGTTATGAACTTCTTAAAGATGTCAGAGAGCGACACTGTCCGCAGAAATGGCTTTCTGACATTAAATTACGACAAGATTCGCGCCCCTTTTAATCTTCAGCTTAAAATGTGAGAGGTGATTTAGTGTTCTATAACGACACCATACAAGCTGTGTGTCTATCTGGTGATAACAGCGATTTTATTCAGATACTCGGCCAAGATCGATGCCTTGTTGAATTAGAAGCAAACGCGGGAATTGGTAAAGGCAAGAACTCTAGCGTTTTTCGTGCGACTGATCCTGCGGGAGAAGACGATGATTATGTGGTTAAGTTCTGCAAGTATCATAATAAAGTGCGTGGTGCAACCGCCGAGGGAAAGAGGAAGCGGTTCGTTCGAGAAATAGATGCAGTTCAGAGGGCAAAAGCTCTTGGCTGTGATGGGTACCTTCTTAGTGTTTTGGAGGATAGCTATTACCGATTGGTCAACGACGACGTGGTCAAGTATTATGTCATGGAAAAGGCGGAATGTGATTTAGGTCGCTTCTTGGCGGATACGGTACTATCTTTACAGCAGAAACTGTTCCTCTTCTTTTCTATCATGCGAGCGATGCGCGCCCTCCATGCTGCAAATCTGTATCATCGTGATATAAAACCGGATAATATATTTCGAGTATCGGGAGAATGGAAGTTCGGCGATCTTGGGTTTGCAGAATTCAGAGAAGATGATTTTAAATTCGATGGACCCAACGAGAAGATTGGTCCCGCCGGACTCATGTCTCCAGAAGCAACAAACAAACTGTTGGCAAACAGGAGGCACCCTTTATTTGCTTCTGATCTTACGATAGACGAGAAATCTGATATATATCAGCTTGGCAACGTATTCTGGTTCATAATGCAGGGAGATATACCTGCGGGACAGTTAACCCCAGATGATTGCCGCGGTGGTTGCGACAATTTATACAATGCTGTGCTTTGTCCGATGCTACAAAATGCGAAGGCGAGAAGACCCAGTATCACAGATCTTCTTCATATCTGTGAACCGATATTTAAAGAGCATGGCGTAACCTAGAGAATGGCGAATATTCTGATGGCAAATAATGCGGCAAAATGGATTCAATTCTTGCGTCAATACGGGCCAATAGCTCGTGCTGACAATATGTACGACGAGACAATTCAAAGATCGGCACGTCGTTCGGGAATTCAGCCGCTCTTGTTTGAACACCCCGCTTTGAATGATGTCGCCACATCGTTTGACCAGACAACGCCTGATCCTGTGTCTGTTATTCTTACCGGTACGGCCGGAGACGGCAAGACACACCTATGCCGTAATGTTTGGTCTTTATTGGGCGGATCTCAAGATGACTGGGCCTTGGATGACCCATATCTTTCCCTGAGATTTAACTATCCCATGGATAGGCGGGCATGGCCTCGCACCAGCCCGACAGAAACGCCCGCTCTATATCGCAGCATTAACATTCACTTTATTCGTGATCTGAGCGGCTGGGCGCCGCAACAGGGGCTGAAATGGCCATCAGAAAAGGAGCAGCTGCTTCAGAGATTCTGCAAGTCTCTTTTTGATCCAGACTTCGACGAGATCTTTCTAATCGCCGCAAATGACGGTCAGCTTGTCGAGGCTTGGCGCAGACTGTCTGATACTCCAGCTGTCGTGCGAACACGACAGCTTTTTGAGGATTTGTTGGTCGAAGACCGACAACAGGAGGCAGGTGTTCGTCTGCGCATGTTCAACCTATCAAGATGGAGTTCTGCCGAACTGTTCGATTGCGCTTATGAAGCATTCATTAATCATGCTGGATGGAAGCAGTGTTACGACGGTGTTCCTGGCGAGAATGAAGCGTTTGGACCTAAATGCCCCATTCGGCATAACTACGAGTTGCTCAAAACTCCCTTGGTTGCCGGCCGCCTGCGCACCTTGATAGAACTGTGTGATCATAATGGTTTGCATCTGCCAATTCGCCAAATACTGCTGCTCTTGAGCAATGCTGTTCTGGGTCATCCAGACTGCAAGGATCAGCTTATGCGAGCAGTTGACATCCCCGACATTGCAAGTAAGGGAACAGTGTCAAAAGCAAGTCTCTACAACAATATTCTGGGAGGTAATCTTTCAGAGAATCGCCGCCAATCGATAACGGTGTTTGACTATTTTGAGCGGTTTCAGATCGGTTATGAAACGTGTAACCGAATTGATAACATTCTCATATATGGAGATTGCGATGAACGTCTCGGGGCGTATTTCGACACGCTGATTCGTAGCGATCAGTTTTATGGCGCTGACAAATGGTATTATGAGACTAGATCTCGATATATTGAAGGTGCAGAGGAGGAAACGGAGGACACTTCTCAGTTTTTAGAGTTGCTTGTGGCGCAACGCAGAGGACTATTCTTCAAGATACCAGACGAACTAGCCAGCGAACTCAAACTATGGGAACTAACAGTCTTTAAGTATGCCGGTGAATACTTGTCCGAAGTGCTTCAGCATCTTCTCGATGCCACAAACGTAAGAAGGCCAATTCTTAGCCGTCTCATTAAGGGCATGAACCGTATTTTTACGGGCATGCTATTGAATAGCGACCGAGAACTATTTCTTGCAACAAGCGGTAATTTCTCACAGGCGAAGATAAGTAGAATTCTTGTGGACCGTCTTTCTGTGGAACCTCGCCATGGAGAAAAGGTTACTCTCACCCTCAATGAAGGTCGGCGAGTTGCCATGAATGTCCATCTCGCTGTTGATCTTGTTGAGACGATGGAACTCAATCTTGTACGCTATGAATTTTTGTCAAGAGTTGCAACTGAAGGCGCGTTGCCCGCGAGCTTTTCCAAGGAATGCTACGAGGACATTCTAGCGTTCAAGTCGAGATTGCTGGCTGCACATGATTTACGCAAGAAGAAGGCCGGATTTGAACAGAATGAGGATCAGCTAGGATTGCGATTAATTAATATATCTCAGCAGGGCATGCCTGAAGATGATTTTGTGGAGGTTGTCTTATGATTCAATATCTAGAAGACAGATTGCCTCCTATCACAAATCCCGATCCAAGTATGTGGATAGACGAAGCCATTTGGGGGCACCGTTATCACGACGAACAGAATCCATGGCTCACATTCTTGGAATTTATGAATGTCTTTGTGTATGAAGAGTCAAAGGGCAGAGCATTTGAAGAAACCGGTGGTCTAAACACCCTCCGATACAAGCCTGCGCGTCGTCTTCACTTGCGCAACTTGCTTTTCAACAACCCAAAGATAGAGGTCGTATCCAGGCAAGGTTTGTCTGATGAGAATTTGTGGAATGAATGGGGGGTGCAAATGCGAGACGTGCAAGGCATTAACGATCCCTCTTTTGACTATTTGAGGGACAGATTTAGTAATTTCCAAGACTTTGCCAAGGTGCTCTCATTACTTCGTTCTACAAGCCTCGAGTTAAATACTAATAAGCGATGGTCATCGAAGTTTGTTTTTCCATATGGTGAAGATTGCTTGTACGAAGACCTCAACAAGAATGCCAAAACAAATGACAGAAATTTCTTCGGGCGGACTGGAGAATTACTCTACTTGATGCACTGTCGTTCTGCTCGGAAGGAAGAGCTGTTGCATTTGTTTCGGCAGAACATGATATTGAGGAATTCACCGTGGAACAGAATTGTTAAGGCACTGCAGCCAGACGAAGATGAAGTATCCGGCGCAGAATTGGGCAAGAGTTTCCTGCCATATCCAACACACCCAACATATGACGCATTAGCTGAAGACTGGATATCCCTTCTTCGTTTGGACATGCCCGGCTACGATGCATTGCCTCATATGGTTAATATGGCGGCATTTCACCTCATTCAATATCAACTGCGCGTCGCACGGGATGTCGCAGGGATAGCTGATCCATTCACGTTGGTGTGTGAAGTTGTTGCACCTAAGAAGACGCTTGTGCGGGAAGTATCCTGTGATCTTTATCAGCAGAACAATCTTCTTACGAACCAAGCCATTGCCGCATATATCAATGAGATAGAGAAGTCGGAGGAGTGGCAGTTAGCCAGAACTCAGCCGGGGGCTTTTGTCCGCTGCAAAAATATTCTGCTGAAAGCAGTATTGTGGCCAACAGGCGAAGGTGAGTATGAAGGGGCAAGCAATCCTGATGATCTAATTAACGATCTGAGAGCAGTGGCCAAGAAACGACATCAGCAACATGTCGCGCATGTGCACCGGAACTACGGCCGAGATATTGGCTTGGTGTCGAGGCGTGGCACTGTGAAATTGCGTTACGCGCCTAACGACGACCTTCTAAAAGCGTTGCTCTATGCAAATGTTAATAAGCGCATGGAGCTAAACCAGTTCTTATCCTTGCTTTGGGCGCGCTACGCACTGATTTTCGGCGACCGGGAGGCCGAGAAGATTTTGGCTAAAGACGAATTCGACAAGAAAGCCTTTCAAGCAAATGCGCGTCGACTCGAACAACGGTTAGCCAGTCTCGGACTGCTAAAGCGTCTTTCAGACGGCTGTGCTTATGTGCTTAACCCATATGCTAGGAAGAGCGCATGACAACACAGGAACTTCTAGGAAAAGTGGCTGCGAAGTATCTGCGCGATCGGCTCGCAGAGGACGGTGAAACGGGTACTGCAAGATATTTGCTCGACTGCCTAACCGCCGAACAGACAGCATCTGTTGCGAAAGCTGTCCTGGCTGATGCAACACTCAGCGCGCTGATAGAGATGAAGCTGCCTCGGCATTTCCTCGAAGGCTATGGTTTGCCCGACGACGTTATGACGATAGAGCGCACGACTTATTACCGTAATGCGAATTGCAGTAAATCTGCTCTCCTCGTTGCAAACGTTGGCGACGACGAAGAACAGTCCTTGAAAGAATTGATACCTATTGGTGCACCGCAGTTACTGAATCATCCGGAATTGTGGGTGGCCGTAGCGGCCGATGGTCTTGCTCTACCGGAAGATCATGCAAAGTGGTGGAGACAATCCCTGAAGGGCCTAGTTGATGCCAGATCCGTATCGCTGGAGCGTTTTGCCGCGTACGTGGCGCTGGCACGTCAAGCGCATGAGGAATTAGGACACACAATGCGCAATGCGCTGGGCCACGCACTGCCAGCACTCCACATTCCCAGAGATACAAATCTCTTCAATGCTCTCAATGACAAGACGGCAGGACACGCTTCTAGATGGAAGAAACTGTTTTCGGATGCTTTCAAGAAGCGTGCTTGTTACCTCGTGAAGCAAACTCCAACCCAAGGTTTGCTCGATTCAGAAACTCTTGTTGCCAGTTTTGACAAAACGCGCGAGGATATACCAGCAGAATGTCATCCAACAATTGAAGCATTTATCCATGTGGCTAGCGGCTGGAACGATGAGTCCCAAGCGTTGGCTGAATGCGAATGGGAATTTGTTAAACCCCTCTTTGATGGCCTAAAACGTGAGAAATTCAATCTGGGGCAAGCCACTCTGGATTTCTATGATCAGTGGGATTCGGAACTTCTTTCCGAAGATGATCGGGATTACCTGACACGATTGATTGCGAGAAAGACCACACAGCCCGAAGATGAAGACGAACAATTCTATCAATCTCATCGATTGGAACTCAAAGACAACCCTTCGCTAAAAGCAAAGTGGGATCGCTTTATCTACGGTGCTCCCATTGAAACGGAAGATTTCATTTCTGGCCTGGCGCAATGTTTACAAGCTCTGTTTGATCAGGATCAGCAGAGTTCTGAACGCCGTCTGAGAATTGTTTCCGATAGGCGCAACCCCAGAGATCTAAAACAACTGAACAGGGATGCCGGGTTGTTCTTCTCTTTTCGATATCGAGGCCTTAAGGATCTTCTTGGCCGTGCTGTTTCGTGGGATGTTGGTCGGCTCTTTTCTTTCCAAGAGTTAGACGAAGTATGGATTGGAGCCAGCAAGCCCTTCCGCAATCGCTCTGTTGCAAAAGCTGCCCTTCAGATCAAGTTCTATCTTGAGCTGGATGTGAAACTGTCTCAAGGCACAACAATAACATACTCGAAACAATTAATATGGAAATTCAATCCTAACGCCATTTCTTCGGAGCTCTATCCCGATTGGGAACGTCTTGTAAAGAACCCGTTCGTAAGATGTGAAGCGCAACGTGAGCTGGTTAGCGGAAAGGGGAGATTTCAGTCCATTGATCTGGAAGATGTACAAACCCTGTTGCCCAGCTATGACAAAGATCGTGGTTCCTTAATCCCCGTCTATCGCAAAGAGAACGATATATCAACATTCTGGCCTGACAATGTTACTCAGGCTGTTGCGGACGATCGAATTAGCACAACAACTGGTGTGCAACTACGGCTATTGTTCGATGAGTTCGCTGATAAATACGCAAAGGCCATCGGTGGGTTTTGGACGGATGGATTGGCTGATATATCATTATTTACTGATCAGCTTTCTGCCTATAGTGAACTTTTGATTGCAATCTGCAAGAGCGCGAAGGGTGACCAAAACAGGGATACGCTGCTTCGCCCAGTACTTGAAATTGGCGCAGTGCCTGTTGAGGGGGGACCAGTTGCTTCCATCGCGGCGCCATGGCATCCCCTACGTCTTGCGGCCATAGCCAACAAGGCGTTGCAGGTCACCAGCTTGATTCGGCATCTTGTGACAGCCGACAGCATCTTCTTTGGGGACACCAAGCTCTACTTCGAAGAGATTGAGGCAGAATTGTCGCATCCTTTCTATCCTGAATTGATTTTGGGCTGGCGAGAAACAAAGCCGGAACTGCTTTCGCTAGCCGATCATCATCTTGATTACTCACTGCACGAACCCCCAATTGTGCAGCAGGATGCCTATGCGGATACCAACGAAAATCCCAATGCTTGTGCATCAAGAGTTATCGATATCTTGAAGCGTTACTTGGCTCTTCATCCGCATGAGCAGGCAAATTTATCTGTAGTGCTGTACAACTGCGATTCAGCACGTTTACCGCAGACTATTGTGGACAAGATCCAGGAACTGCACGAAGACGATGGCGACATGCGATGTCAGGTGGTGTTGCGTCATCGTGAGGGCTCCAAGTTGCGGGAGCTGTACGAACGAATCATCGAAAGCACGGACTCCGACGCGGACTCCTTTGTTGCCAGTGAGGCGACTCGTGATTTTATGGCGCGATTGCGCATAGGAATTATGGCCGATGAAGCTCCCGCCCCCGATGATGCGGATGGCCCCCCAACAGATGTAGTGTTCCTCCAGGATGTCATTGCTCGCCATGCACAACTCGAATGGTATCCAGAACCAGCTAGACCTGTCGCATGGAATGAATGGGTGCCGCCTCGATGGTCACGCAGACGACCGGCTGCATCTGACGACTTGAAATCTGTAGTCTATTTATGCTGTCCAGTGGCATCGAAAGAAGGCTGGAGCTATTTGACTGCTATAACAACATTTTTCAAGGGCGATTGGGACGAGAATGAGGAGACGAGACTGCTTCCAGCAAGACAGCTCAATTTCAATGATCCGACTACGGCATCTATTTTCAAGGAAGTGCATAATCTGGGCAATTGGGTTGTCAATTATGATGAGCTCCTTGATCGGAGGCAATTGGTAAATCAACATGTTAAGGTAATCCGTTACAAACAAACAGAAACGCAGGGCAGAAACATGCTGATTTCTTCAAATTGTTCCACGGCGCTCTTGCATCGCATGGTACTGAAACGCCTTGAGGCATTGACTCTTGGCCTCAGTCAGGATGAGCTCAATGATCTGGCTAGACGTCTGATCAATGAAGCAAATATAGTGTCCGGCGACTTGGTTCTTAGGGCTGCAAAGAGGGGTAAGAATGCAAGTGAACTAATTGGCGTTGTGTTGAGTAAATACCTTATTCAGCGTGAAGTTGGCGACAACCGCTATTTCGGTTGGTATTTCCTTGATGATTATGCCAACTGGCTTGGGCAGAAAGAGGAGCAGATTGCCGATATCCTGGCTCTCTCGCCCGAGGAGGCGCCAGATGGCTCAAAACGCCTTGCAGTTGTAATTTCGGAGTCCAAATTTATTGATCACACGAACCTGGCAGTAAAGCGCAAAGAGTCGCAGAAACAGTTAAGGCAAACACTCGATCGAATAGCAAAAGCTCTGTTTGGAGATCCTGGTCGGCTGGATAGAGACATTTGGCTCAGTAGATTCTCCGATATGGTCTTAAACGGTATTCATTTCCCCGCTAACGCTCAACTGCGCCTTTCCGAGTGGCGTAGGGCAATACGCGATGGTGAATGCGATATCTATCTCCGGGGCTATTCGCACGTCTTCGTGTCAGGCCCTACGGATTGCCCAGAATGCTCCGACTTTGCACAAGTCGCAGAAACAGCCAACTCCTATCAAGAGGTTTTCTCGAGACAAAGATTGCGCGAGCTTCTACTTCATTACCATAGATCAACCGATCCGGTTCAGGTCCGTAAGGATGTTGCGAAGCAAGATGTTTGGTCTGAAAAGATCTATCAACGACCATCGAATAGAATTACCACATTGGTAAAGACATCCCCGTCTGCTAACAGCAAAGACAAGGGGGCACCAGAACAACCAGAGGCTGATATAATAGCTATTGATGCACCTCAACTAGCTCGTCACGACGTCGAAGAAGATAGCACCCACGCTACTCCCCCCGTGACAATCCATCATCCGATCGAAGCAAATAGCGGCGGGATGCCAGCAACCACGTTAACGCGACTAACACGTGTCTTGCGCGACACAGATGGTGCTGTTTCCATCGCTGATACCAAAGAAGACTTGGCCTGGCTTAAAGGAGCGGAAAGCAAGGTCAAGGGTGCTCTGCAACAATTCCAGCTGCAGTCTCGATTACTGGATTCAAAGCTGACGCCCAACGCCGCGCTTCTCAAGTTCCAGGGCAGTGCACAGTTGACTGTTGACCAAGTGCTTCGTAGACGTTCGGAGTTTCTATCAACACACGGCATTAACTTGATTTCTGTGCGCGCAGAACCAGGAATCGTTGCGCTATCCATTGCTAGGCCGACACGACGATTGCTTACATTACCTGAAACATGGTCAAGATGGTCACCGGATTGCCAAAACGGAAATCAGCAACTACTAATTGGCGAGAAAGAAGAAGATGGCTCCCTGTTGTTCTTGTCTCCCATTAAGAATGCGCCTCACAGCCTCATCGCCGGTTCGACTGGCAGCGGTAAGTCTGTGCTGATGCAGAACATTGTTCTTTCTATTGCCGCGACTAATACACCACAACAAGCGCGGGTCATTCTTATAGATCCTAAGATGGGTGTTGATTATTTTGCTTTTGAAGGCCTTCCGCATTTACGTTCCGAGATCATTACCTCACCAGATGCGTCACTCAATGTCCTTAATGAATTAGTTGATGAGATGAACCGGCGATATGAAGTTCTGCGACAAAATAGAACCCAAAACATTAGTGAGCTTCAATCCAAGCCGGACGCGACTGAAAGACCTGAAATACTTTGGGTCATTCACGATGAATTTGCAGAATGGATGATGACCGATGAGTACAAGGAAGGGGTCTCCAATGTTGTTTCACGGCTTGGCGTCAAGGCGAGAGCTGCCGGCATATTCCTCGTCTTTGCTGCCCAACGCCCGGACGCCAATGTAATGCCCGTGCAGCTTCGCGCAAATCTCGGCAATAGGCTGGTCCTGAGAGTTGATGGCGAAGGCACATCCGAGATCGCCTTGGGCGAAAAGGGTGCGGAGCGTCTCCTCGGCAAAGGACACCTTGCCGCCAAGATTGAGGGCGAGGACGGGTTTATTACCGCACAGGTTCCTCTTGTCACATCCGCCCAGATCGAGATGTTAGTGGCTTCCATTCGTCAGGAGTACGGAGCCGCTACATGATCTATCTCGACAATCACGCCACCACGCCCTGCGATCCGCGTGTTGTTGAAGCGATGATGCCGTTCTTTTCTGAACGATTTGCCAACCCAGCCAGCGAAATCCATCAAATGGGGAGGGATGCCCGGCAGGCTGTAGAGAAAGCCAGGGCGCAAGTCGCCCATCTCATAAGTGCAGAACCAGAAGATGTTCTTTTCACATCATCTGCAACCGAGAGCAACAATCTTGTGCTTCTTGGCCTGGCGAGAGCGGCCAAAAAGACTTCCCGGACAACTCTTGCTTTCTCCGCGATAGAGCATAAATCTGTGCTGATGCCTTGTCGTGCGCTTGAATCCGAAGGGTTCAAAGCACTTGCCATCCCAGTTGATAGCGTCGGTCGAGTGGATTCGACGGCCTATCAATCGATCCTAAGTGATGAACTCCTTGTCGTGTCCATTCAGGCTGCAAACAACGAGATAGGAACCATTCAGGACATTCAAACGCTAGCGGGACTAGCCCGCGAACATGGAGCGATGTTTCATTGCGACGCTGCTCAGGCTGCCGGAAAGATTCCTATCGATGTCGATCTATGGGATGTCGATTTCCTTTCCATGAGCGCCCACAAGATGTATGGCCCGAAAGGAATCGCCGCGTTGTATGTTCGGGGCGGTGTTTCGCGGTCCATTCTCAAGCCGATTCTGTATGGTGGTGATCAAGAGGGAGGATTGAGACCAGGCACCCTCAGCGTCCCTCTAATCGTAGGATTTGGCGAAACCTGTCAGTTGGCCGGCAAACTCATGAATGATGATGCGATACGTATTGCCGGGATGCGGGACAGTATTGAATCCGAACTTCTTGCCGCCATCCCTGAACTCAAACGCAATGGTGATCTTTCAAACAGGTTACCGAATAACAGTAGTCTGACATTTCCTGTCGTAGATGCCGAAGCCTTGATTCTGAGCCTGCCCGATTTGGCGCTCAGCACCGGTTCTGCCTGTAATTCCGGAGCCCAGGAACCCTCTTATGTTCTGACCGCCATTGGCCTATCGCATGAAGTAGCGCAATGTACCCTACGAATCGGGCTAGGACGTTTCTCAACAGCAGGCGATATCGCAAAGGCCACCGAACTGATTTTAGAGATAATCAAGACATCCTCGGTCTGGCGTGCCTGAACGCTCCCTTTGCTCATCAAAGCGTGCTAGGAAAGTCTTGCGCGGTTATCCGGGTACCCATTGGAGAGTACCGGGACGGGGCGTACCGCGTGCGGAGAGACCTGCTGAAGGCGTGGGGTGGACTAACAGTCAATAACGGCTATATCCAACGGAGCGGGACGCTTTCCTCGTTCCTTCATCCTGAGAAATTCTGCAACTGGTTTACCCGGCAACATGTCGAGCTGATTGCTGAGAACAACCCGGAGACATAATGCGCAAAGTCTGTTTTTACATCATGAAGCATGACACTGGGTTCGCACCCAATCCTTTCCATGGCGTTTGTACGCTTGCGGCATGCACGCCCAATCACATGAGATCCCGCTTGGAGCGGAGAGATCTGATCGCCGGTATCTTCCGATCCGGTGGATCACCTCGGGTTGTATATTCGATGGAAGTGGACGAAGTTCTGGATTGGGAGTCGTATTATCACGACCGAAGGTTCCAATCAAAGAAGCCCCCCAGGAATGGCGGATGGAAAGCCCTGACAGGAGACAACATCTACTTTCTGGGGCCGAACGGCACACTACAACAGGACAAGAATGCAGCACATCACACTGACAAGAAAAACCAAACCCAAGACATCCGCGGAAACAAGGTCTTCATTGGTCGCCGATTTATCTATTTTGGAGAGAATGCTACGGCGTTGCCGAAGGAATTCGTGCGTTACTTGCCGGGACGCGGCATCATGTACCTGAAAGAGGAATTCGCCTACCACGGATTCCGTGAATTTCTCAGGTGGCGAATGCATTTCGGTTTCGGCATCCGAGGCTTACCGCGAGATCGAGATGTTGGGGTAAGAGACAGCGGCAGTGCATGCACATGCACTCGCATTGGCGATGGTCGCTGATCAGGAGAACTTCCGCTTGTCCCGCTGAGTTTCCTGCCAGCCGCTGATATAACCGTTAACGCCGGGAAACAAACCTCTTCTTCTTGAGGTTAGTCAGCCGGATCAAACACTCATATATCCCCCCTTCAAAGAGCAAAAAGATGCCTCTGATCTGAGAGATCGCCGTCTCCGCCATGTTAAAATCGCTCACCTCTTTATCCCTTGATCGGTCCATCCACCAAAACCTGCGCGAAATGGCGGAAATCCGGTACAACAAGGTTGATTGATGGACAAGCACGCTCCTGGCCGATGGCCTTCCATAGTGAAATCCAAGCTTTTTGCCCTTCGAATTTAGGAGGGCAGAAAGCTTTACATTCAGGGGTAGCTAGGCCCAAGCAAATATTTGGGGACTTTACACAGAAAGTCGAAAGTTCCGTGCGGCCATGATTTTTCGCACTTTGCAAAAGAAACGTTGAAACGGAAGGCGCAGAAACCCAATGTTTTTGCGGTTTTCTCGCTTCCAGTAGCATTTTTTACGCTTTTTCGAGGTAAAAGTGAATAGTTTTGGTCTCGACAACGAAACGAATAACGAATAGTATTTAATTGTTCATTATCTGATAAATTTACCCTACATATTCTTCAGAAGACCCAAACACAGGAAGGGAATTTAGTTATATGATGCTTAACGAATTTCAAGATGATGTTCCGAAATTTAATTCTCTAATCGAAAGAATTCAAAGTCTGTTAGATGATAATTCAAAAGATCTTGAAGATGTCCAGGAAACAATTCAGGCACATCTAGCGGATAACGGTATTGAGGAAGATGAGACAATAACCTTGGCAATTAACATCGTCTTTAACTTATGTGATGAACTTCCTGAAACAGACAGTACATTTCATCGCCTTATCGATTATATAGAAGGCTATGACTGTTGGAATGCATACAATCGTCTCTTGACAGAGTTTCGGAATAAACTTGACCAAGAAAAACATAAAGAGCTTTTCTCAAAAGGTAAAGAGGCATTTGCAGAAGAGCTGACAAAGGAATGGGAATAAACTAACAGCTGATATTTTAAGCCTCTAGGAAGTCTATGCTTTATGTACTTCCAAAGTAATTCAAGAATTGGTCAGATAATAATAAATAGGCGCATGTTAAAAGAGTTACATTTCCATATTCTAAGTTAAGATGTTTGTGCATATTCCATTTATTATCAAGGATGGTTTCTAATATCTTCTTATTTAAGGATGTTATTGATAAAAGACCTTTTTTTTCTAATTGATTTGGGTATTTTCTAGGATCACAGTTTTCAAGTTTATCGAAATTATACTGGAATCTGCACCCGGAAGGTCGTAAAGGATAAATAAGGCATTCATCATTTTCTAAATAAATACAAGGAATGTATTCTTTGTTATAAGCTTCAGAAAACAACACAAAGGTTTTATTATTCGCATCAGGTTCAACATAATAGTTTCAATCTGTTTTGAAAGTATAGGTCCTCGTTTAAGAAACCTAGAAAAAACTTCTGTGTCTTTATATTCCATCACAAAATAATTAAAAGCAGTAAAACCTTGTTCTTATGCTTGAGGGCTTCAATTAGAGAAGGAACAGCAGTTGACCCCATTTTGATGAGGATGTTGCGAGCTATTTCACACCTATCATCGTCTTCTTCGAATCTGAGCATTTGGATGACATCCTGTGGCCAAGAGTCAGATCAGTGGTTTCTGGAGAATTGGTGGTAGCTCAGTTTCGCTACCCAACCACAACACTTATAAATATCAACCCCTCTCTCTGTCTCATGATACCAACGACTTGGAGTCCTTGGATAGGAGCATGTCTTGTATGTGTGATCTTGGTTCTTCTTGGTTATTCCCAAACAGAGATTGAGGATACAGAAGTAAACCTAGACGAGTTCTGTGCATCAATCATTACCGTGGGCCCCGACGGTCAGTACCTGTTAAATTGGCGAATGATAACCAAAACCAATACAAACCAGGTAAACCACTGTATCCAATCCCTCGGCATTACGAACGTGCGGGTCGCTCGCAACCTGTCTGAACTGTCATCGCATCATACGTAAATCATAGAGTCCCGATCTTTCTGCTCGTCCGTGGGCCGGCCGGTAGGAGTCTTTGCAGACTTTAACGTATTGGAAAGTTTAATCAAGCATCCGGAAAAGTGCTCTGAAAACGTCCAGCCAGAGGAGTGACCGTAATGTGGATTGAAGTGGCTCACCCGCTTCAGA
>Ga0208905_1000287_pt1 | contig 25385 bp, 21 predicted proteins | sample AntAceMetag02UKS_FD_184776 | JGI IMG/M metagenome (GOLD analysis project Ga0208905, IMG submission 184776) | Saline lake microbial communities from Ace Lake, Antarctica - Antarctic Ace Lake Metagenome 02UKS (SPAdes) (version 2) | ecosystem: Environmental > Aquatic > Non-marine Saline and... | reverse complement strand
TATTTACGGCCCGGATTAAACTCCATAATATCAGCACAGTGAATATTCAGATTTTTATTATTTCCTTTCGGAAATGCAGCCCGCAGCTCTGTACAAAATTGTGGATTTACTTCAACGACATCTACATAATCATTGTACTGGGCAAAAAAGCTTATTACAGATGTAATACTACCACTACCAGCGCCAATTTCCAAAATATTCTTTTTTTCACTGTGTTTTTTTGCATAACGCATCAACTCGTGACCAGTTTGTCTTGAGCACGAAAACATAGCACCAACTTGCGACGGGTTTTTCCATGCTTCCCATGCAAACCTCCATGCACAAATATTAATAGTACTGCTTAACAACAAGAGAAGTTGAACGATACAAATTTTTTTGATCATTTCGAAGTTACTTTCTTTATAAGGAAAAACACATTATTTGTAATAAAGAATAACAAATAACGATTACTTTATCACCACCTAAAAAAACTCAATAATCAAAATCGCCATCTTCAAACTTGGTAAGTTCACGATCAAAATTAAGAAAAACAACCCCAGTAGGACCGTTTCGCTGCTTACCAACAATAAGTTCTGTTAAATTCGGATTTTCTGTTTCTGGATTGTAAATAATGTCGCGGTACAAAAACATAATGAGATCAGCGTCCTGCTCCAATGCGCCCGATTCTCGCAAATCAGATAGCATTGGCCGCTTATCAATGCGATTTTCAACTGCACGTGACAACTGAGAAAGAGCTACAATAGGAATATTGAGCTCTTTTGCTAGTGCTTTAAGTGAACGCGAAATTTCAGAAACCTCTTGATGCCGATTTTCATGACGTTTTGTTGAATGCAAGAGCTGCAAATAATCAATAATGATAAGATCTACGTTGTGTTCTGCCTTTATTTTCCGTGCTTTAGTACGCAAATCCATAGCACTTAAACCAGCAGAATCATCAATAAACAATTTTAAATCTGCGAGTCGCGCTGCAACATTGGTAAGCTCTACCCATTCTTCTGAACTAATCGTCGCATTTCGAATTTTTTGATGAGGAATACCGGATTCAGTTGAAAGCACTCTTAAAATCAACTGCTCTGCAGGCATCTCTAGAGAAAAAATAGCTACAGAAAAACCTTCCAAGGCTCCATTTACAGCCATATTTATAGCTAATGATGTTTTTCCCATTGACGGACGTGCGGCTAATATAATTAAATCACCGGACTGCAACCCTGATGACAACTTATCAAACTGTTTAAAGCCTGAAGGCAGACCAGTTATCCCTTTGCTATGGCTTTTTATTTCAGATAAATGCTTAAATGTACGCTTAAGCCAAATATCAAGCTGAACAAAACTTTTCGCTGTACGCTTATTTGAAACTTCAAAAATAACTTTCTCAGCATGATCTATAACAGCATCTATCTCTTCTTCTTGCTGAGCGTAACAGTTATTAATAATATCAGTAGCCGAATTAATGAGCTCACGCAAAACCGCTTTTTCTTTGATGATCTTTGCATGCTGTTCAACTAAACCAACATTTGGCATTTCTTCTTGTAATGAAACCAAATACAAAGGTCCACCTATTTGATCAAGTATATTGCGCTTTGCTAACTCGTCTTGCAATGTCACAAGATCGATGCGCTTCATTGAACCAACCAGGTCCACCATCACACCAAAAATAACACTATTGGCGGGATAATAGAAATCCTCTGCCGCCAAAATTTCGGCGACTGGACCAAAAACGTGATCGTTAAGCAAGACTGCTCCCAATACCGCGCGCTCAGCATCGGTATTAGCAGGCAAACTCTTACTCATTAACGCCCGTGGCTTAGTACTTTGAACCTTTATATTTTGCATTAGTTTATGTTATTCCGCAACAATTTTAACAGCACAAATCGGCTTCAAAGTATTTGAAAGTTTAATTTTAACGCCATAAGCACCGCGCTCTTTGATAGACTTATCAAACAAAACCTGGCTTTTTGAAATCTTTATACCTTCTGTCGCAACCAAATCAACAATTTCGCTCGCACTAACTGAACCGTACAACTTTCCATTATCATGAAGTTTACGCTTCAACGTTAACTTAAGATTGTTTATTTTTTCAGCAAGCATCGACGTCTTGCTTTCAAGAGCTTTTTTGCGATTCTCAACCTCATGCAACTTTTTCGCAAACATATGTTCATTAGCAACTGTAACTTGCATTGCAAGTTTATGTGGAATTAAATAATTCTTTGCATGACCATCCTTGACTTTGATAATCTCTCCTGCAAAGCCAAACTGTTCTATATCTTTAAGAAGATAAACTCTCATCTCGCTACCTTTCTAAGCAACTGTTTTACTGTAAAGTATAGAGCAATTTTGCGGTATTGAAAAATCAAATTGTGATAACTGTGATAACTGTGGTAAATTTTCTTATTTCAAAAACTACGTTATGGTGAAATTTATTATTTCATATGAATTACCATTGCAAACAACCAAGCAACTTGCCTTGTTACTCGGTTCTGAACAGTTCAAATCTAATGATCGAAGTTCAGCAGCGACTGTGTACTTTTCTTTTTCTACCGACGCAGTCTGTATAAATCCAGCATAAACTGTAGCGCCAATAGTGCACCACTCAGGCAACTTCTTTGAAGTTTCGAACTCTGTCTTTTTAGAAGATGCCTGTTCACGTGCGGCCTGTTTTTCGCGCTTCTTTTTATTGTGTACCACCTGCCGCACTCCATAATACAAAAGCCCTTCAAGCTCGTACTTTACTTGATAAAACTGACAACGTTTACATGCAACCAGATATGCTTGCTGGGCATTATAAAACATAAGCCCAAAAATACTAAAGAGGCCCATAAACAAAATAAAAATAATTATAGAAGAAAAACCAGTTTGATTAATTTTACTCATATCATCCTACGAGGCCTGCCCCAGGCGAGGCCTGCTCCAGGCGAGGCCTGCTCCAGGCGGGGCCTGCTCCAGGCGGGGCCTGCTCAGGATAAGTCTGTTTTTTGTTACAATTTTTTCATTAAAAACTCTTCCCCTATGCGCCACATGTAAGACAAAGATTAAATTTTCATCCATATCTTGTTGTGGCACAAGAGAAAAATCCTCAACATTATCCAAGATAGTTACCGAATCATACGTTTGCTTGGCAAGATAATTTACCCGCCGAATCAACCTTTTCTTATCCTTATTCCAACGCCACGTAACAATCGTATCTTTATACGAATATGAAAGCACATTATTTTCAGCTACAGCCCCCTTTGATGTATATTGTTGAATGTCCCTTGGGGCACTGGCCAAATCTCGACGCAAAACCTGTAACGCGCCATAAAATTGCCCGTCCTTTTGAATAAATGCAACCGCAATAACTCTTGTATACAACTGGGAAAGCGCGCCACAGGCAAGCGATATGAGCATTGTACTCAAGGCAAGATAAATAAGGATTTCAATTAATAAAAATCCGCTTCTACTCTTCAAGCTGGACACTCCAAAAAATTATAGCTTTTTCTTTAGAATTATCCTGTTCTTTTCTAGACTCCGTCCATCGCACCGTGCTCTTTATGCGACTAATAGTATCAGAATGTTTGATCGTTAAACTTTCCACAGAAAATGGTCCATCCAAGAACAAGCCACGCTTTTTATCATGAATTGCCCTGTCCATAGAGTAAGCGCCTGCCAAAATCGCCTGTTCAAGCAGATATGTCGATCGCCGATAATATAAAAGGCGTTCAACATAGGTTAATAAGGCAAAAATAAGCGCAATTGAAACAACAAAACTAACCATTACTTCAATAAACAAGAATCCTTTATTTCTTTTCATATGCATGCTATCATTACAATAAGAAATTATTTCTTCAGGCGAGGCCTGTTATATATATGTCTTAGATATAACACAATGAGGTAAAAATGAATATAAAAAAAATAGTTCTATCTTGGCTGGTCACTCCACTTATTTGCATGACTAGTATTCAAGCTGATCAAGTAGAGCAAATGCCACTTCCTTCGGCATATGATGCAGTAAATAATCAACAAGTCTCTCAACTGGATATAGAGGCCATGATTAGTTCTGACGAATTCAATAAGTTGGCCGCTGATTTAGGAATTAAAGATCTAACTAATGAAGAGCGAGAGGCTCTCGTTCAAGAAACAATGGAATTTGCGCAAAAACCATACAAAGAACAACAAGAAGAACTTCAAAAAATGTTCGGTGATATTCAAGATCAAATGCCTCAACCACAAGTTCCAGCCAAGCCTGAACAGGTCCCACCTGAGCAGGTCCCACCTGAGCAGGTCCCACCGGTCAAAAAAGAGCAAGCAAAATCGGAAAAAGATAAAAAACCCGTTACTGTAAGCAAAAAAGCGGTTGAAAGCTTAAAGACACTCTCCAAAAAACTTGCCCAAGATTTAGAAAATATACAAATTTCATTTGCAAGTTTACCAACAGTAACGGCAGATATTCTTCTCAGACAAAAGTGGGAAAATGTAGAAACAGACTTGCCATTTGCTGTATCACTACTTCGTCGGTTGTCAAACAATGCTGCACTTCTTGAAGAAGCTGCTTCAAGTGAATTTAAGTTGTTACAAACACAAATGAAAGAAATACACCAAGATCTTAAAGAGCCACGTAAAAAACTAGCCATTTCCGATACAGCTCAACTCAGCAAGCTGAGTGCCATTGAACTTTCACGAGCAATTTCACCATCTAATTTTGAAAAAGAAGGATCAAAAAAAGCGGTAAAAAAAATCATTACCCTTTTAAGTAGCTCAATGCAAAATGTTACCTACGGCCTCAGAAAACTCTATGAAAAATATGCTCCCAAAGACCTAAAGGAAATAGAAAAAAATACTGGGACAACAGATAAAGAAATCGATGGCACGTTACCTAGAACAACAAGGTCGTCTGCATATAAAGATTATGACGACTCTTCATCATACAGAAGCTCATCTGGACGCGGCACGCCTTCGTATAGTGACTACGATTATGACGACGATGACGACTATGACGATTGGGATACGTCATCGGGTCGCTCTAGCCGTGAAACAGGATCATCTTTTAATAGACCATCAAAAACTGCCGCAACTGGCGATGGAAAAAATAAAACAACCGCCGATAAAAGTCCAACGACAAAAACAGAAAATGACCTTGCCGATGAAAATAAAGATAAAAAAACTACATCTGCTTCTCCCGAACAAAATGAAATTACAAAATCAATAGATGCATTGGAAGTAAAAATAAAAGATAATATTGAGCAGATAGCAAGCACAGCCAAAGGACTTGCCAATTTAAATCTTAGTAAAATTGAGGATCGGGAAGCTTTCGATAAAACACGCAGAGCTCTTCAAGAAATTAATCCGTTAGCGACAGAGTTAGTGGCCTTAACAAACAAATGGATTAGCACCACTCAACGGGATACTCCTGAAAAAAACACCGGCAAAGAAAACCAAGAAAAAGCAAAGAAAAATATTTTTGAATCTCTTGATAAAAAAGAATCTATTAAAAAACTCGCAACAGTCGCGTCTGAGGTTATGGCAACCGAAACTTCACCGGATATTGCGGAAGACAAAGTTAGCCTCATAAGTTACTTTAAAGATTTTTTAGATGAGTATACAAAAACGATTACCCTTCTACGACCAAGCGAAGTTCTAACCAACAAAATAAAAGAGCAAACAAATAACTTAAATACTCTCATTAAAGAAAAAAATCTCCTCGCCCCTCTCAAAGACGCTCAACATAAGGATCGGGACACTGATGAGTTTAAAAAATCGTTAACTGCCGCTCTGGGGCAGTTAGATGCTAACATAAAAATGTCATTAGAATTGAACAAAATTGATCCTAAAGCTAAAACGAAATCACTCATTACATCAGGTGAAACAGAAGAAATGATCAAATTGTTAGAGAACGAAAAACTTATTCCCGAGTGGGCAAAAGAAGAAATCAAAAAATTAGCCAAGCAAATCCAAAGTCTGATATAAACTATCCTTTAAAAAACAGGATTATCCTGAACAGGATTATCCTGAACAGGACAATCCTGAACAGAATTGTCCTGGATGGAGAAAGTTAATTGATAAATGTGCTTCGCGCATTATCAATTAACTTTCGGAATAATAACCGGCATCCTACCTTGCCATACCCCTTCAAACTTGCTACGCGTTGAAACTTTAGCAAAGACGTGCACACCAAGGAATCATGGTAAACCACCAGTCCTAACGTACGCGAAAGGTTTTCACAATACGCACAAAGCGGACCTCGAGAAATTTAACCAGTCATGATTAAAAATCTTTATGCAGTTATTACCCGAAAGTTGACCGATATACGCAAACCTTAGCGAAGAACGCTATAAGAAAAAAACAAAATGACAAAGAAAAACCGCCTTATTACTCTTTAATCACCGAGTAACACCTGTCACACAGATCATGCTTATGCCCAGCATCATGCTGGACCGGGTTAAATTGCCAACAACGCGGGCATTTTTTACCCTGCGCACGTTCTATTGCAACGCAAGCTCCATCAAGTAGTGACGGCTCAAGACTTTCCTTGCTATCCAGAATATCTACTTGCGATACAATAAAAAGCTCTCGCAAGAAATCCGGCAACCGTTGCCCTTTGGCCTCAATTCTTTTAAATAATGGCTGCAATATTTTTAATAAATCGCCGTCAAAAAATATGAGCACGCGAGACTCAAGAGAGTGCTTAATTATCCCTTTCTCACGCTGTAACTCGATTGCTTTCAATACTGCGTTACGCACATCAAAAAGCTTATCCCACTGAACATCCCACTGCACCTCAATCTGCTGGACATCAAATTCTTTTCTCGCACCAAGGGGCAAGCCTGACGCATGATCAAAAATAAATAAATCTTCTTGCTTAGAACGGTCTATTGTTACGCGCCAAACATTAAGAAGATCCGTAAACTTCTGCAAATGAATTGATTCTTCTTTTCCACTCTTCTGATAATAGTCAGAAATTTGTTCCGCGGTAAAAGACAAAATAGGAGCCGTCAACTTTGTTAACGTATCAAGAATATACCAGCACACTGTCTGCGCTGAACGACGCTTGTCACCCGAAGATTTTTCGACATATAAACGGTCTTTTACAACATCAAGATACAACGAGCTCAACTCCTTTGTACAATAGTCAGTCAAACGATGAAAAACTTCTGTAAAATCTGAGCGTTCATAAGCATCACGTATGTCACGACTAAAAAGAAATAATGTTCGTAAAGCATACTGATCAATACTATATAATTTTTCAAACGGCAGAGCATCACGATCAATATCAAAATCATATAAATTAGAAAGTAAGAAACGAGATGTATTGCGCACTTTACGATAAACTACTTGCACATTACGCAATAAAACATCCGATACAACTGCATCATCCGTATAATCAATACTTGACACCCATAGGCGTAAAACATCGGTACCAAATTGATTGATAATATCAATTGGCGCAACAACATTCCCAACAGATTTTGACATCTTTGCACCCGTTTCATCAGCCGTATATCCATGCGTCAAAATAGCCTTCGTACATGGAGTACCTTCAATTGCCATACTCGTTAATAATGAACTCTGAAACCAACCACGAGCCTGGTCGCGACCCTCAGCGTACATATCAGCTGGATATGCCAAGACAGGATTATCTTTCAATACCGCAAAGTGACTCACACCAGAATCAAACCACACATCTAAAATATCTGTTTCTTTTCTAAATTCTGTACTACCACACCCCGCACACCGGACGTTATGCGCCTGGACTAACTCATCTGCCGAGACATCTTGCCAATAAACAATACCCTTCTCCGAAACCCCTTCTGCAATCGCATCAATCAGCTTTTTCTCGAGGTATGCGACGTCACATTTTGTACAAATTAGGGCCGGAATTGGCACTCCACAAACACGTTGCCGAGAGATGCACCATTCAAATCGACTTTCAACCGCCGCGCGTAAATGGTTTGCGCTTTGTTTAGGCAAAAATTCAACACGTTCAATCGCTTTAACTGATTTCTCCTGCAATGATTCCTTGTGCAAATCTAGAAACCACTGTTTCGTTGCACGGAAAATTAGACCATTGCGACAACGCCAACAATGTGGATACGGATGTCGAATCGAACCTTTGTGCAACAATCGACCTTGTTCTGAAACTTTTTTCAAGACAGCCCATTGACCATCTGTAACCGCCATGCCAGCCAAATCTTTGGGTTCAATCTCGTCGGTGTATTTACCATCTGCGGTTAGCGGAGAATACACTTCAATATTATTTCGTATTGCAAGTTCATAATCTTCTGGGCCACACCCTGGAGCACTATGCACACAGGCTGTACCATCCGCAAGAGAAACACCCTTATCAAAAATAATCGGCACCATTTTATCAGTTAACGGCTGCTCTACATGTGCACCTACCAATTGATCAGAATTAAATAGTGAAATAATTGTTAATTCTTTACCAATATCTCTTGCAACTTTTTCAATTAGTGCTTTTGCAACTATAATATAGTTGCTATCAACCTGAGTGATTACATACTCAGAATTGGGCTTGAGAACAACTGCACGATTAAGTGGCAATGTCCAAGGTGTCGTTGTCCAAGCAAGCAAACTTACCATCTTGCCTTGCAATGATGGATTAATTTTTTCAACCGCCGCTTCCTCAAGAGGAAATAAAACATAAATTGAAGGATCTTTACGCTCTTTATGTTCAATTTCAGCTGCAGCTAGAGATGTCTGACACGAAGCGCACCACGGCACCGTTTTAAATTTTCGCTCAATATAGTCTTTACCAACAAAAATACCTAAAGCCTTTAATGTTTTTGCTTCATACCAATGATCCATCGTCAAGTACGGATGCGCCCAATTCATCACCACGCCAAGCTGCTTAAATTGCTCACGTTGCTTATCAACCCATCCTTGAGCATATTCTCGACATTTTAAAATAAGCTCTTTAGGCGAAAGATTTGGATTCTCGTTAGAAACATTCCGTTCAATTGGTAAGCCATGACAATCCCACCCGGGTGTAACCGGAACCTGTTTGCCAGACATGCGCTGTGATTTAGTCACAAAATCTTTTAAAATTTTATTATATGCAGTCCCTAAATGAATTGGACCATTTGCATACGGCGGACCATCATGCAAAATATATTTTTTGTTTCCTTTGTGCGCAACGAATGCTTTCGCGTAGAGATCTTCATCAGCCCAACGCTTAAGCATCTCTAAATCAAGCTCTTTATGACTTGCACGAATAGGAAAATCAGTTTTTGGTAAATTTAAAGTATCTTTAAAACTTATTTTTTTATCATTATCTTGTGCCATGGCCCTGTGCCCTTTTCAGGATAATCCTTTTCTTCATCAATTCTTATTAAAAGTATACAAAAAATGGGCATTTTTACCAGCTCAGCACCTATTTGCATAACGCTTAAGAACGTTGGCAACTGCCAACAGCCCATTTATTAATGTACGTTCGACTCTTTGACAATCCGTGCAATAACTCCCATCATCGCAATTGCACACAAAAGTGATGAGTTACCATAGCTTACAAATGGCAGCCCTATACCTTTCGTTGGAAATAGACCAACAGCAACAGCAATATTAATAATCGACTGAATCGTAACCAAGGAAACAAATCCTTGAATAATGTAACGACCAAATGGAATTGGAACACGCCAACTTAACTGCAGACCTTTATACAAAATGAGAATATAAAGCAATATAACAATGCCTGCCCCCAAAAACCCTGTTTCCTCACCTATAATTGAATAAATAAAATCAGTGTGCTGCATAGGCAAATAAAAAAACTTTTGCTTTGAATGTGAAATACCAAGACCTAAGGCTCCACCAGAACCAATTGCAATAAGTGACTGAATGACCTGAAACCCTGCCCCCTGCGGATCCTGCCATGGATTTAAAAATGTTAAAATACGCTTAACACGATATGGCTCAATATAAATTAATAAACTAAGCACGGGAATAGCCGCAAAACATAAACCAAACACATACCGCCAATCTGGATACGCAATGAAAAATAAACAAACAACTGTTGCACCTAGCGTAGCCGTTAATCCAAAATCTGGCTGTTTTAGTAAAACAATGGCAGCTAACCCTAAAATAATTAATGCTGGAAGATAACGTTTATGTGCCGCGCGTACGGACTCCTTACGTGCGAGCATATTCGCTATATAGATAATGAGCGCCCACTTTAAAAGTTCACTTGGTTGAAAGATAAAACCGCCCAATTGCAGCCAGCGACTTGAGCCATGCATTGTATATGCAAATTGCGGAATTAATGTCAGCGCAGTCAATCCTAGGGCTACAATAAATGTTATAGGCGCAAGATAATATATCAGACGCAATGGCAATCGTGAAAAAATCCAAGCAAAAAAAAGACCGAGCGTTAACCCAATCAACTGTTTTTTTAAAAAAAAGGTAGAACTCTGTGCATACTCAAATGCATAAAATGAACTCGCAGAATAAATAAAAATAAAACCGATAACAATAAGACAAGCAACAGCACCTACAATTATCTTAAAATCACTTCGCACTCGCGCCGATGGCTTATTCATTACGACATCCCTTATATTGCTACATTTCCACTCTAATTGGTTGCTTATACAAAAGTCAAAAAAAACGTTCCTATGGTAAAATCCATGGGAACGTTTTCAATTTAAATAAAGTTAAATTTTAAAGATAAAAATGCAATCCATTGCGTTGTGGCATTTTACGCCATGAGCGAATTTTTGTTGGAGTCAAACCAATGTCTTGCAAAAAATGTTCAACATCACGTTCTGCCTTGCTACCATCACCAGCTGCAACACCTGCCTGTCTATATGTCGGATCAGCAACATCACCTGCCGCAACAACCCCTGGAACCGATGTTTTTTGCGAGCGACCATTAACAACAATGGTACCGTCCTTATATAAAGACAACCGATCCTTGAAAAGCCACGTGCAAGGTCCATGACCAATTGCAAGAAAAACACCATCAATAGCACGGCGAGCGGTTTTATTGGTTTTTACATCAAGAACTCTGACACCTGTTACAAATTCACCATTGCCAAGAACTTCCTTAATAACTTTACCATACTCGATACGCACGTTAGAAATTTCGCTTAACTTATTTTTCATCGCCTGCGAAGCACGCATTGCATCACGCCTCACGAAAAGAGTTACAGTTTTAGCATAGGGCGCTAGTTGAATAACTTCTTCAGCTGCACTATCACCACCGCCAACAACAATTACATCAAGATCTTTGTACATCGGGGCGTCACAAACAGCACATGCACTTTCACCACTTCCCCAATACTGTTTTTCACCCGGCACACCTAATTTACGCGGTGCCGATCCTGTCGCAATGACCAATGACATTGCATGGAGCGTTGTACCTTCTTCTGTTTGCACCTTAAATGGCCACTGTGACAAATCAACTGATGCTACAGTTTCAGATTTAACAACCGTTCCAGCGCTTATTGCTTGCGCGCGTTGATTGGTCATAATATCAACACCTTTAGCTCGTTTAATACCAGGCCAATTTTCAACATAGCCAGTCTCAGTTAACTGTCCCCCAGGCAACGGACCCTCAAACATCACAACGTCAAACCCCGCACGCGCAGCATAGGTAGATGCAGCACAACCTGCAGGACCTGAACCAACAACAGCAACCGTTACAATATTTTGCTTGCCAGCAAGACCTGTTAACGAATAATCCAATAATTTCTCTTTAGAAAAAATAACAATAGGTAACAAAAAAAGACCACCTAAGCACCACATATTTTTCATAGACATTCCCTTTACACAAAACGTGAAACAATACTTTTAAACACGTTACCACGTTCTTGATAACTTTTGAACATATCAAAACTAGAACCACCGGGAGACAACAAAACACAATCTCCAGACCTACTGCAAGCATACCCTTTTTTAACCGCTTCAGCAAAAGAAGGCGCCATCGCACAAGAAATATTATTGCAATTAGACAACCTTAAAATCTCCTCCGATTCTGCACCAAAACAAATGATGTTCTCTACCTTTCCATGAAGTTTTCTTACTAAACATTCTCGAGAGACTCCCTTGCTCAAACCACCTAAAAGCAAACTAATTCTATTGGGGTATAGTAGATCAACAGCCGCTAAAGTTGCTTGAGAAACGGTCGACTTCGAATCGTTAATAAACGTAACACCTTGTATCGTCTTTACATGTTCCATGCGATGTTCAAGCACGCGTTTAACTGGTTCTGCAGCGTAATGTATATCTACACTTAAAAGCTCGAGAGTAGCCAAAATAACGCGCCAATTCTGTTCAAAACCAACCTCTTGACTACTGATGATTGACCTCCACGCTAGCGGTAGTTCGTCGGGAATTTCGGTTATCATGCTATGACAATAAGGCTTAACATCATTAAGTAGCTCTGCTGGTAAAAGCACAGAATCACACGGTTTTTGATAGCGCACAATATTTACTTTAGCTTTAAAATATTCTTCGACTGTCACGTGACGGTCAAGATGATTAGGATAAAAATTAGTCCATACTGCTAACGATGGCGCAAATGTTTTACACTGTTCAAGCTGAAAACTCGACACCTCTATCAAAGCATAATCACATGAAGCTTGCTGTTCAATCAGCGAAAATAATCCAATACCAATATTGCCACCAACCAACACGCGATACCCTGCACGCTCAAGGATTTGCGATAAAACAGTCGTCACTGTTGTTTTACCTAAGGTACCGGTCACCGCAATAATTGGTTTTTTAAAAAACTGTTGAAACAAATCAAGTTCAGCAATAAATTTATGAGCATAATTTTGGTAAGAACACAGATTAATACCAGCACTGGGAATAATAAAATCAGATAACTTCAAAAAACTTTCTAATGATTCTACAACCTGAACAGCCCCTGCCTGAGCAGCCCCTGCCTGAACAGCCCCCGCCTGAGCAGAATTATCATGCTCAGGACGATCCTGAACAGGTCTCACCTGAACAGGTCTCACCTGAACAGGTCTCACCTGAACATCTGAAGTAGTAAAAATTTTATTATCGACACCGTTTGAATCAAACAGAATTATCCTGAAAAGAGGTAAACGGAATTGTTGCTGCAATAAAAAATTAACAATAGCTTTACCACCAACACCCGTACCCCAAATACCTATGCATTTATTTTTAAAGTCCATAAAAAAAGCCCCAAATCTTGTTGTAACACATCCAAAATGACTAAGCTAGTAGTAGTAATTAATCATAGGGGGAACTATGAAAATGTTAATTATATGTATCCTGTTCAGGATTATCCTGTTCACACCTATACTTGCTCAAAACCAATTTACTTCCATCTGGCAAAACAAAACACAGGAAGAAATTGGAGCTATATTAAAAAACATTGAAACAGAATCACCGCGCTTCGTTTAATGCCATAAGTAAGCAAGCTCAACCAGCAAGCGCACACCAACACCTGTTGCCGTTTCGGAACTATAATATGGAATATCTGGGACATTAAATGATGTGCCGGCAATATCAAGATGTACCCATGGTATATCGTTAACAAAGTTTTTCAAAAAAACTGCCGCAGTCGTTCCCCCAGCCATATATTTAGGATTTGCAATATTACATAAATCTGCAACCGGCGAATCCATAGATTTTTCATAATCAACAGTTAATGGCAATCGCCATACGGCGTCACCAGAAATCTGCGCGGCTTCTTCTACCTTGCTTACAACATTTTCATTAACACTAAATAATCCTGTTACGAATGGACCAAGAGCATGCATACACGCACCAGTTAATGTAGCTAGATCAATCATCATATGCGGCTTATATTTTTCGGCCATATAAGCTAATGCGTCACCTAGAATTAACCGACCTTCAGCATCCGTATTTTTAACTTCAACCGTTTTGCCATTATACATACGAATAATATCGCCCGGCTTGATTGCAACACCACTTGGCAAATTTTCTGCCAATGGCGTAATAGCAACAATGTTAACCGAAGGTTTCAACTGAGCAACGGCCTTCATAGCCGCAATAACTGCAGCCGCACCAGCCATATCCTCTTTCATCGTTTCCATATACTTTGCTGGCTTCAAACTCAAACCGCCAGAATCATATGTAATACCCTTGCCAACAAAACCAAGCGTTGGAGCATTTTTCTTAGCTGTTTTATACTCTAAAATGACAAAACGACACTCTTGCTCAGAGCCTTGCGAAACGGCAGCCAAGCCTCCCATCCCTAATTCATTAATTTTTTTCTCATTAAAAATGGTGCAATTTAAACCATATTTTTTTGCAAGTTGTTTTGCTTGTGACGCAAATTTATCAGGACGTAATATATTTGCTGGTAAATTCACCCACTGGCGCGCATCATTTACAGCCTCGCCAATAACCAACCCCTCTTTTATGCCCTTCTCCACAGCGGCCTTGTTGTGCTTCTGTAAAACAAACGTAAGCTCAGTTGTCTTTTTGGCGCCTTCTTGCTCCTTAAAGGTATCGAAAAGATAATCTGCCATCGAAACAATAATCGTTGTTTGCTGAGCCAAATATTCATCTTTAACACCAAACAAATTAGCTTGTGGCAACAATAACGAAACTGTTGTTATCTTAATTCGTTGCATGAAACGAACAACTAGGCCAAGGGCTCGACGATATGATTCAATATCGCAAACTTTTTTTTCCTTTTTACCAAGTCCTACTAAAATGAAATAAACTATTTTTTTACCATACGGCAATGGTATAGATAATAATGTTTGTCTTTTTCCAGTAAAATTATGCTCTTTAACATAAGAAGAAATAAAAGGGAATTCTTTAATAAATGAAGATAAAACTTTTTTACTATCAAAACCTTCTTCAACAAACAATGTATATACCTGTTGTGCATTAATACTGTGTTTTTGTGTAACGGAAATTTTAAGTGCCATAGTAACATCCTATTCTTCTGTAACTCTATAAGAAATGTTACCACGCGTTTCGAGTAAAAACAAAAAAGTGCAGACTGCTCAGATCTACACTTTTTGTACCCTCTCCAAAAAAGGCGTAACTATCTAAATAATAACTAACAACAACCGCGTCCGCGCCAGCCGCCGTAGCCCCAACCACCGTAGCCACCCCAGCCGCCATATCCTCCCCAGCCGCCGTAACCACCCCAGCCCATGCCCCAGCCACCATAATATTTAGGTGCAGCGGCACGCGCTTTCGCTAATTCATAATCAACTTTTGCTTTAGTATCAATTATTGTTTGAACATCACTACCAAAATGAGTACGTATGAATTTTACAATCTTAGGTTGTGTTATTGTTTTATTCTTTGAAAAATCGCCCTGCAAACGAGGAACGTTATTGTTTACCTTAAACAACACACCTTTCTTAAAAAGTCCAATTTCCGGATATGTTGATAAACCGTAAGATTGAGCAAGTTCATCGTTATCTTTTGATGAGACATCAACCGCTAAAAAGTCTACCTCTTTAAAACCCTGACTTGCCCCACGAAAATCTTTGAGCTGTTTTTTAATACGCTTTCTGATTTTACCACGATACGTACGGGCTTCTTTTCGCTCTTCTTTTGTATAGTCCTTTTCACGATCTAATGCACCCTCATCGTTGTCATAAAAAAGCGCAACCGTAAGCGCATAAAGGTTCTTATTGGTTGGCTCAATATCCCGATAAAATTTTGATGTTGAACGAATTTTTTTATAATCAGCAGAAACAGATCCTATAATCCCAAACAAAAATACGATTAACCATAACCTCTTCATTTCCCTACCCCCATTCAGGATAATCCCATTCAGGATAATCCCATTTATTTTACTATAACACCCGCATTATCCTATTTGCAATATTATTTGCTGGAATAAAGAAAATCGTAGATACCTTGGGGTATATGATGTTCATAAAGCTTATTATGCATATACGAAAGCTCTTTGGCGCTCACGTCATTAATAATACGCTCTGGGCGATCGCGCTGAATCATATTGTTAAGAACTTTTTCAATAAAATTAGTAATCATTTGTTGGTAAAGTTCTGGATTATTAAATAATGAACCAAAATGGCGGGCACCTTTCGTTATCCATAAACGTTTATACGTTGGAATATTTTGATAAAGCTGAGCTACAGCATCAATCGGGATACGCTCGTCAGCATAACAGGCAATAATTTGTGCTGGAATTCTTATGTTCTTTGCTGACTCAATAGGGTTTACACGCTTTGGCATTGTTAAAACTTTTGTTGAATCCATACCGGCAAAAAAGCGCAATAAGAATAACAATAGGGGCTGCACATATGGGTGAGTTGCATATTTTTCTAAAAATGTCCTGCCTGGAACCTCATACTCCAACCCAAGCCACGGAATATTTATTTTACCAAAAAATTTATCTAAACCACGCTTTATAAGTGCATCTGTTGAGTCAAAAGGGCAATCTAGAATAAATGCATCAAAAAGAGTTGCATCGCGGCTGTTGGCTTCAATTGCAGTAGCTGCCCCCATTGAAAACCCATAGCCAACAAGAGGCAAATGTTTGATATCAGAATGAGATTTAATATAATCAACCGCAGCTAAAACATCATGTACTTCATCGCGACCTAATGTACTTATTTGTCCTTCGATATCTTCACCATGAGCACGAAAATCAAACAATAAAATGTTATATGGCGAGAAAAGCAATCTAAAAATACCCATATCGGCTTTATCAGATGTATATCCATGCATAACAAGAATCGTTGCACGTGCATGTGGACGAGTCACTAAAACGCCTTGGCGTGCAATATGTTCATTGGAAGAATCTGTCGATTGGGAATAAAAGCTTACCAGTTCCTCCTTCGAATGAGCCCGCCAACGTTCACATAACCCTAACTCATCCTCTAATATCTCAATATCACCTCCCGATTCACCGCAATGTGGCCCTATACAAACCGTCTGCCTTCTCCTTAAACCAACCATACATGGATATTTATATAACAAGCCAAGAAGTGCTATTGAGATGATAGAAATGATAAAGAAAACTTTTTTATTGACCATATGACCTCCCTCATATATCAAGGGTACTTTAGGTAATTATACCATAAATACGTCCTTTTGTTAAAAATAATATTAAGATAATTTCGTTGAAAAAATCTAGTTTTTGTCATAAAGCAAGACATCTTAATCTCAAATTAAAAGGAGTTACTCTATGCGTTATTATATTTTTTGTGCAACCCTTCTTCTTAGTTCAAAATTTTTAGCACAACAACAACCAGTCTTTAAAAAAGAAAAAATATGTGTAATTGGAACAGGATATGTTGGCCTTGTAACGGGTATAGGACTTGCCCACATTGGACACGACATTACCTGTGTTGATATCGATGCAAAAAAAATCGCGAATCTCAAAAACAACATTATTCCAATTTATGAACCGGGACTTAAGGAGCTCCTTATACCAGCCGTGAAAAAACGGGATAATTCTAAACAAAGTCTTCGATTCAATACAAGCATAGATCACGAAATACAAGCTAACGATATCATTTATATTGCCGTCGGCACGCCCATGTCTGATGAAGGACACGCAGATTTACGTGCTATTGAAGCAACTCTCAACAACATCGCAAAAAATATTACCACAAAAAAAATAATCTGCATGAAAAGCACCGTTCCTGTCGGCACATGCGCTCATGCCAAACAAACGTTAATCAAAAAAGGCGTTAACCCACTTCTTTTTGACATTGTATCTAACCCCGAATTTCTCAAAGAAGGAACGGCTGTCGAAGATTTCTTGCATGGAGATCGAATTATTATAGGATGTGAAAATAAAAGTGCAGGCGAAAGAATAAAAAATCTTTATCTTCCTTTGATCAATAATGGAATGAAATATCTTATAACTAATCTTGAAAGCTCGGAACTTACCAAATACGCATCAAACGGCATACTTGCCACCAAAATTGCCTTCATAAATGAAATAGCACAACTGTGTAACAAAGTTCACGCAAATGTACAGGATGTTGCAACAGGAATGGGAATGGATAAACGTATCGGCAATAAATTTTTAAATCCAGGGCCCGGCTTCGGTGGATCATGTTTTCCTAAAGACACAAAAGCTCTTGAAGCAACTATGAAAAAAAACAATCTTGACGCTCATATTGTTCGAACCATCTTTAAGTCTAACGAACAACATAAACAGGTGATCCTCGATAGAATCAACACAGCACTCGAAAACAAGGAAAATGTCGCCATCCTGGGATTAACATTTAAAGCTAATACAGACGATATTCGCTACTCATTTGCCATCGATCTTATTGAAAACCTTCAAAAGAAAAATAAAAATATCAAGGCATATGACCCACAAGGTACTGATAATATGAAGCAACTGTTCCCGAATGTCACCTACTGCACATCCAAAGAAGATGCTATAAAAAACGCCGACTTAATTGTCATTGTCACAGAATGGGATGAATTTAAAACACTTGATCTTAAAACATGCGCTGAATTATGCCGAACAAAATGCATCGTTGATACACGCAACATCTTTAAACCTCAAGAACTCAAACGACACAATTTCACCTACTTCAATATCGGCAATATGTAGAAAAAGAGCTTGCCTGTTCAAGTAAACTTGAACAGGCAAGCTCTTTTTTCTAATCAATAAACTGTTGAACAAATTCTATCATCTGCGGCTTGTTCATAATTGAATAATAACGCGCTACCTGTTGTCCATTTTTATATACAATAAAACATGGAATACGTTGCACTTGCAATTTCTCTTCGAGTTCTGGATGTGAAGCAGTATCAACTTTAAAAAATGAAATTTGATCACAAAAACGTTTTGATACCGATTCATAAACCGGCAACATATGCATACACGCCGGACAATGTTTTGCATAAAAATCAAGGACGACTGGTTTTCGTGATTTGAGAACATCGCGTTCAAAATCTTTTATTGATGTTAATTGATGTATACATGATTCGCCACCTTTTTCTAAAAGAAAGCGCCTGCCTTTAATCATCGACGCAACTGACTGATTCCAGCCATGCTCTTGCAAAAAACAAGAAGCTTCGATAGCAGCCTTAACACCTGAACCTGCAGCAACACCTGCTTGCCGATACGTAGGATCTTCAACATCTCCCGCTGCAAAAATTCCAAGCTTTGATGTTTTTTGTGAGCGACCCGCCATCTTTATATAGCCAGCCGAATCAAGTTTGAGGCCATCTTTAAATGTTTTTGTTCGTGGTTCATGCCCAATTGCCAAGAAAACACCATTAATCAATCGTTTAGATATTATTCCTGTTTTATTATCAAAAACTTCAACAGCTGTTACCTGTTCTCCATCACCTTCAATTTTTTTAATCTCTTTATTAAATTCAACAGAAATATTTGACACATCCTTCAAGCGCTGTTTCATGGAATCAGAAGCGCGAAGTTCATCTTTGCGAACAAAAATTGTTACTTGAGCAACATACGGTGCAAGTTGTTGCGCCTCCTCTATTGCACTATCACCGCCACCAATAACAATAACGTTTTTACCTTTATAATATGGCGCATCACAAACAGCACAGGTTGTTACACCCTTTCCCCAATATTCACGTTCACCAGGAACTGCTAATACACGCGGCGCAGAGCCCGTTGCAATAACAACACTTAATGCATTAATTTCTTCATTATCCTCAGTAAACAATTTGTATGGCCACTGAGAAAAATCGACGCGAGAAATTGTTTCCGGAACAATTACGGCTCCTAGCTGCTCAACATACGCACGCTGATTCTTCATAATCTCAGGACCACGCTCACGACCAACCCCAGGCCAATTTTCAACATAACCCGTTTCAGTCAATTGTCCTCCAGGCTTTGGACCTTCAAAAACAACTGTATAAAAACCTAAACGTGTACCATACAATGCTGCACTTAACCCAGCCGGACCAGAACCAACAACGGCAATTGGTACAATATTATTCGTATCACTTAAAACACTAAAATCTATCGTTACTTTTTTCTTAAAAAACCAAACAACTGTTCCTGAAATTACGAGCAACAGCAGTGACGCAATAAGTACCGTACGCTTAACCATTTTAGTTTCACTCCCTTATAAAATTCTGTTTTTTAAGTGTATAATACGGAACGGTACTTTGCAAAAAAACTTACAATGAATCGAGCTGCTCAATTCGATACTGATAACGCTCTCCATGAAAAGTTGCCTGTAGCCACGCGTGAACAATACGCATTGTTTCAAAAGTATCAAGATAATCTGCAGGCAACACAAGAACATTCGCATTGTCCTCTTCTCGTGCACGCTGCGCAACCTCTTCATTCCATGCTAGTGATGCATAAATATGTCTAAATCTATTTGCTGCGATAGACATACCAACTCCTGTTCCACAAAGTAAAATTCCAAGTTCTGCGTCGCCAGACAACAAAACATCGATCGCCTCTTCTGCATATTTTGGATAATCAGTTCGGTCGTTACCGTCGGTACCAACATCAATCCACGAAATATGACAATCGCCAATTTCATCACATGAAATAAGATATTCCTTTAATGCATAACCTCGATGGTCAGCCCCTATTACAATATTTTTCATATACCCCTCTGTATTATTATTTGTTAAAACTATAGTACACTAACATAGCAAAAATCTATTGATTATCGATCCCAGAAAAAAAAGATGGTACAGTGATAAAAAATATAAGGATTTAAATGAAAACATTTCCCTTTATGCTTGCATGGCGCTATTTATGGTCCGCAAATCGCGAGCCTTCAATTTCTACAATGATTCGTATTTGCTTTTTGGGCATTCTTTTAGGCACATTGTCACTTGCCCTTACGCTCTCAATAATGCAGGGCTTTGAACAAACTACCAAAGAAAAATTACAAAACATCAATCCTAGTATCCTCATACGCTCAACGGGCAAACCACTTAATGTCGAAAAAATAGAAAACGTACTAACAAAAGAATTTCCAGAAATTATTGCAAGTGCACCAACAACACAACAATACGTCATTATCAAAGATAAAGATAACAGCTTATTTAATAGCGCGCTGCTACTTAAAGGCATCGATCCTGAAAAAGAAATACGTGTCACTGCCATTGATAAAAAAATTGTTGAGCCTAACCAGGCCTCGCCTGACCAGGCCTTGCCTGACCAGGCCTTGCCTGACAACGAACCGCTTACCCAAATGCTCTACGACAATCGCATTATTATCGGCAGTAAATTGGCAGAACAACTCAACCTTGATATTGGAGACTCTTTAACCCTCGTATATATGCCTACAAACAAAGCCTCTAGAGCAAAAGAAGTCGATGTCATTATAAACGGTTTATTTAAAACTGGCATCGAAGATTTTGATCTTAGTCTTGCTCTAGCAAATTTAGATTTTGTGCAAGAACTTTTCCCAGAACAAGGTATCACGGAAATTGGGCTCAAAATTCAACCTCACGCCGACGAAACATTAATTGTAGAAAAGTTGCGCGATCTTCTACCACTTGATATTGTTTCATGGCAAGATTTATACCCTGCCATCGTTTCAGCTCTTAAACTAGAAAAATATTTAATGTTCTTCATCATAGCTCTTATTACGCTTGTTGCTAGCATGAATATTATCTCTCTGCTCTTTATGCAAATTACACAAAAACGTGGCGACATCGCCATCATGCGCTCATTCGGCTTACCTTTTTCTCAGACTCGCACAGTCTTTCTGGTAATTGGATTAGCAATTGGATTCACTGGTAGTTTAGGCGGCCTGTTAATTGCTTTTGTTGTTGGTTTTATTTTAAAAACCTATCCATTTATCACATTGCCAGACGTATATTACACAACATACTTGCCAATTTCATTAAACCCACTTATCTTTTTGATTGTATTTGTAGTCGTAATGATTATCACGCTAATTGCAACTTTAATACCATTAAAAATGATAAAAAATATTAACATAGCAAACGTTTTACGTTTTGAAGGATAATTTAAATAGATCGAACATTTAAATAAGGAGATAGTTTTGACGAACACTGAATTTATTAAAAAACTAAACAAGGCCCTGGAATGGGAATATGCGGCAGCCATTCAATATCTTCAGCATGCAGCCGTTATTAAAGGTGCTGAATACACTGCCATAGGTAAAGAACTTCTCATTCACTCCAAAGAAGAAATGAATCATGGAGTCCTAGTTGCAGAAATCATCGCAGATCTTGGTGGTACACCAACAGCAAATCCTGAAAAAAGAGAAGTTTCTGATAATTCAAAAACAATGCTCGAGCAAGATTTAGCTGGTGAAGAAATAGCCATTACATTATACAAAGAATTAATCGAAATGGTGCAAGACCTAAAAGAATATGGTTATAAAACCACGCTCGAAGGAATCTTGGTCGAGGAAGAAGAACACAGACGTGATTTACGTAATTCCTTAGGTCTGTAAATAATATTGACACACGTTTTGTGTAAATATATATATTGCACCACCTAAGTCTGTTGACATTAAAAAAAATCAATGGCATGAATAGATATATAAAGGTTTATTGGTAGTGTTGTGTTCCCTTTATAAAGGAATAATATGAAGAAATTATTAATGTTATCTCTAGCTTTTGCTATCGTTTTAACAGTTCCTGCTTGTAAAAAATTAGCTTGCAAGAAGGATGCGCCTGCAACTACTATTCCAGCTCCTACGATACCTTCTAAGTAACTTCTTACAACACAAATATAATGGCCTGCGTGCAATACGCAGGCCATTTCCAATGATATATTTAAACATACCATGTTTTTGTTATACTTAAGGCATGCGCAGTTATCTTTTTTTTATACTTTTATTGTCAGCATGCACTCACAAAACACCCTGGTTTAAACACTCCAAGCCAAAAAGTGATTTTCAGGAAAATCATATTGTCATTATTGTACCATCGTATAACAATAGCGAATGGTACCGTTTTAATTTAGATTCAATATTATCTCAAAACTACACAAATTTTGAGGCATTTTATATTGATGATTGCTCGACAGATAACACCGGAATATTAGTAAAAAACTATATAAAAAAACATACATTCAAAAATATCACACTCATCCTAAACAAGCGCCGACATGGTGCCCTCGCAAATATCTGGAATGCAATTCAACAATGCAGGCCAACTGATATTATTATTAACCTAGACGGCGATGATTGGTTTTCTCATACAAATGTACTAAGTACTATTAATACATTCTATCAAACAAATGATATCTGGCTTACGTACGGGCAGTTTCAAAATTGGCCCACCCAGAAAATTGGTTGGTGCAAACCTGTCCCCAGTGAAGTTATTAAAAACAATCAATTTCGAGAATTTGGGTTCTGGTACGCACAGCCACGAACTTACTATGCATGGCTTGCACAAAAAATACAGCCAAAGGATCTTGTCAATCCAAAAACAAATGATTTTTATACTATCGCTGGCGATGTCGCACTCATGTTTCCATTAATCGAAATGGCAGGAAACCATAGCATGCACATACCGGAAGTCCTCTGTTATCGCAATGTAAAAACAGCGTTAAATGATTTCAAAATTCACCAAAAAGAACAAATAACTTTTACTGAAGAAATTAAGAAAAAAAATAAATATCTTCCTCTTGAAAAATCTGATCTGTCTGTCTAAACTTCAAATATGAACAAAAGACCTCCATACACCATAACATCACGTATCTCAGAAATAACCTTACCTTCTAAATTCCGCTCGCACCCGGAGTTTATCCTGAGTATTTTCGAAGGGAGACGCCCACCTTGCTCTTTGAGCTGCGGGGGCTCCTCAGGGCGAACGGATGAGGAAGAAAAACAAAAACCCGTTCGTGGTGAGGAGCAAGCAGCTAATGCGAGCGTCTCGTACCATACGAACTCCTTTAATAAAAAGGTACTTTTGCGTGCCGACCTCAACGTGCCTCTCAAAAACAATGTGATAATCAACGACTTCAAACTCAGCGCACTTCAACCAACACTCAACGCTTTGCAAAAAAATAATGCGAATACATTAATCGTCACACATATTGGACGCCCCAAAGACCATGACGAATCATTATCAACAAAACATTTAATTACGTGGTTTACGCAACATAACTATGACTGTGTTTACGCATCCACTATTGAAAAAGCGCATGATCTCCTTTCAAATCATCAGTTTGTTTTGTTGGAAAACATCCGTTTCTGGCCAGAAGAAAAAAAACAACACAAATTATTTGCACAAAAACTTTTTGCACGCAAGTTAAAAGGAAATACGGACATATACGTGATGGACGCGTTCGCAGTAAGTCACCGCTCAGATACGAGCATTACAATTCTTCCAAAGCTATATGAAAAAAATAAGCGCACGATCGGATTGTTAGTAGAGCATGAATTACAAGAATTAAATAAACTTTTAATCAACCCACAACAACCATTCAATCTCATCCTTGGCGGAGCAAAAATTGAAACAAAATTACCTCTCATCAAAAGTCTTTTGCCAAAAACCAACGCAATAGCACTCCTCCCACCTCTTTCATCTATATTTGAAAAAGCTCTTGGCAAAGAAGTAGGAAAATCATTGGTAAATGAGTCACTTATTTCAGAAGCCAGAAACATTTTACACGAAACAAAAAAACTGGAAAACAGGATTATCCTGAGCAGGATAATCCTGAGAAAGATTCTTTTACCAAAAGATTATTTGGTTGCTTCAGATTGGACTGATGAAAATTCTTATGCCATTACTGACACAATACCATCAGATAAAATGGCTCTAACAATTGGCCCGCAAACAATTCAATTTTATAGTGAACAGCTCTCTTCATCAAAGACAATCTTTTTCAACGGCGCATCAGGCGATATCCGATACCCCAAAACGTGTGATGCTATTAACGCGCTTTTGCAAAATATTTGTACCACTAAAGCATTTAAGGTTGGCGCTGGTGGAGACACTGTCGCCATGATTCAACTTTGTAAAAAAACAACGTGCTTTGACTTCTTGTCAACAGGTGGCGGTGCAACATTGCATTATTTGAGTGGCCAACCTTTGCCTGGATTGGCAATTTTTCTAAAAAAACCCTCCTAAAAAAACAAACTGTTGCTTCTATAGCAATAGTTTTGATAAAATTAGAATGATATTAAATCATAGTTGGATAATTTAAATAGGAGGAAAGTCAGTGAAATTATCAAAAATACTTTTAGTTTTAATAGTATGTAGTATACCACCAATCAATGGTACCGTTACCTTAAATAATTCTGATTATTCCAAGACTATCAAATATATTGTTAAAAAAACACTAGGCGACAGTGGGATTTCAAAAGAGATAACAGATCTTGTCTTTATAGCTATTGCTGCTATTGGAGTGATAGATGGTGAATTCACCAATGCAGATGTCGCTAATGAAATAAAAAGAGTGGCTACATATCACGATATAAAATTAGATGATGAAGCAACGATTGTAGAAGATTATCTTCAAGATTATGCTTGGGAAAATTATCCAGCAGGAGGAAACAGCTGGAAAGAAAGTGATTGCG
>Ga0208905_1000282_pt1 | contig 25489 bp, 27 predicted proteins | sample AntAceMetag02UKS_FD_184776 | JGI IMG/M metagenome (GOLD analysis project Ga0208905, IMG submission 184776) | Saline lake microbial communities from Ace Lake, Antarctica - Antarctic Ace Lake Metagenome 02UKS (SPAdes) (version 2) | ecosystem: Environmental > Aquatic > Non-marine Saline and... | reverse complement strand
CTTGAGCTCCAAATTCTAACCATTCTCCATCTTTTGAAATTACATACCATTTTCTACGAGTTTGAGACCAAACCATTGGTTGATTATCATAAAATGGTTTTTTAATTATTTCTTTTGGTTTTAATTCATCAAGTTCTAACCATTTTTTAAAAACTGTTTCAATAGCATAATCTAAATTTCTAGACTTAGCCCATTTAGCTACTTTATCAATAGCTTTTTGGGCTGATCCTACAGACCCAGCTAATTCTAAAAGTTGCTTAGCCGGCCTAGTAAATCTTGAATAAATTATTTTCTTCTTTTTAGCATCATTTTTAATCTTTTTTAAACTCAATCCTTTGCTAAAAAAATAATGATTAACTATTTGTTGTATCTCTGTTTCTTTTTTTTCTTTAGTTTTTTTTGTTTTTTCCTTAACTTTATTCATATTTTTTTATTCTAAACTTATAGATAATTAGTTCTTCTTCTAAGGAATTAATTCCTCCTTTCTGGCAAGTAATTGAAATCTGTTTTTCTATTGTGTCTATGCCCTCTAAGTCGGGGAGCAGGAGAGCGGATTTTGGAGGATAATTAAGTGTTTTAATAATAATACCATATTCTTTAGGATCTAGCTCTTTTTTGTTTTTAATCAGCTCTGGTTTTTCCAAAATAGAGACCGTATAAGAAAGAAATGGTAATTCCTGTTTTTGGATAGGACCAAAACGATAATCTTCCACAGCAGCAGAGATAGCACTTTGGATCACTTCTTCAATAATATTATCTCTTGTTGGGAGATATGTCCCAATACATCCTCTTAAATCTTGGTTTTTTTCAATTGTTATAAAAACTCCAGCTTTTCTTTCGGAAAATTCTTTTATCAAATTATCTTCTGCTTTAATTATCTTTCCTGTGTTTATGTATGTCTCTACTGCTTTTTGAGCTAAAGCAACTAAGGTGTGCATAAATTAATGATTAAAAATTAATATGTCAGCAACTAAATATCCAACTCCAAATGGTTTTTCATAAGACAAAACTCTTATTTTCCAATCTAATTTTGCCGTTTCTAAAATACCTAGAATAAAGCAAAATGAACGAAGACCACACTCGCTAGCCTGGGGAAACATTTTATCTAACTTTAATATGTTTTTTATATCTCTTTTTTCTAAATATTTTAGTAGTGCTTTATCAAATTTTGGTCCATCAGAATTAAATCCATAGGGCCCATCTTTTTTGAGACAATGCGATAAATCTCCGGAAGCAATTAAAGCATAATCTTTGTCTTCTTCTAAATAAAATTCTTGGCCTTGTTTAAAATAATATTCTGGATTTTCAGAACCGGTTAAATAAGTTTTAATTTCTCCTTTAAAGTTTTTGGCTAAAAAATATAAGGGGACATTAAAGCCCCAATCAGGATGAGGAGAGGAAATAATAATCGAATTTGGATTAATTTTTTTAAATTTTTTATTTAAATAATTTAAACTTTTTATGGTATTTTTCAACTTTAAAGCAGATTCATCTGATCCAATAGATGGCAATAATATGGGAGGATGAGGACAAATTGAAACAAATTTAATCATATATTACCTGTATAAATATGTTTTAAGCCGACTTTTTCTCCAATCTGTTTAGCTTTTTCTAAGGTCTTAATCGGAGTATCTGGAAGATTTTGTAGTTTCCAAGAAATAGAACTAAAGAATCTATCTATGTGCCAAGGTGTTTCTTGACCTAACTCGTCTTTTATAAAACTAGCGATTTCTCTAAATATTTTTTCTTTATCATTTAAGGTGGGTATTACTAAAGTAGTAATTTCTGTCCAGATTCTTTTCTTTTTTAACCTTTTTAATGTATCCAAGACCGGTTTTAATCTTCCTCCACAATATTTAATATAAAAACTATCTTCCGAACTCTTTATGTCTATATTAACAGCATCTAGATAAGGATAAATTAGATTAAACAATTCTTTTGACCAAAATCCATTGCTCACCCAAACATTTTTTAATCCTTTTTTCCTAGCCAGTTTCATTACGTCTAAGGAATATTCTGAAAATATTGCTGGTTCGGTATAGGTGTAAGAAATACTTGGCAGATTGTTTTCCAGAGCAATTGATACTATTTTTTTAGGACTTAAATCTTTGCCAAAAATCTGATTATTTTTTGGGAAAACTTGTGAAATATTATAATTTTGGCAATTAAGACATTGGAAATTACATCCAACTGTAGAAAAAGATAAAGAATATGTTTCAGGTAAAAAATGAAATAAAGGCTTTTTCTCAATAGGATCAATACTTAAAGCGGCTACTTTCCCATAAACTAAAGAATAAAGTTTGCCATTTTTATTTTCCTTTACATTACATTTACCTCTTTGGCCATTTTCAATAATACAGTAATGAGCACAATTTTGGCATTGGACCTTCTTATCTTTCAATTTTTTATAAAGATAAACCTCTTTCATATTTTTATTTTATCACTATCAAGGAAAAAAAGAAGGCACTCTTATTTTTTATCAAATAACAAGTGCCTATTCTAATAGTTCTCTTAATTGAGGATTACTCCATTTTAACTTTCTTAAAGCTATATCTTGAATCTGTCGAACTCTTTCTCCTGAAAGATCTATAATCTTCCCAATTTTTCTTAGTGTATATTTTCTCCTATTTTCTAACCCAAATCGCATAATCAAAATTTTTCTCTCTCTAGGGGTTAAAGAAAATAAAGCTTCAATCAATTGTTTTTTCAAATCTTCTTTTTTTAGTCTTGCTATTGGGTCAATCGTTCTTTCATCTACTATAGTATTAATCAAAGAATTGTCTCCATCTTTTACAGAAAATGGCGCCTCCAAAGAAAGTGGAGATTTTCTAATTTTTTCTAAGTAATTAGCCTCTGTTGCATCAATATCCATTCTTATCGCAATTTCTTGAACTGAAGGAAAACGTCCTAACTTTTGATAAAGTTCTCTCTTTGTCTGTTGATATTCACCAATTATCTCTCTTTTATAAATAGGAATAAAGATCGTGCTTGACTGATTATGAATGGTCCTTCTCATAGCCTGATCTATCCAGGGTATGGCGTATGTGGAAAACCTATACCCCTTTCTCCATTTAAATTTCTCTACTGCTCTCATTAGCCCTAAGGCTCCTGCTTGGTAAATATCTTCATCTTCCAAGCCAGAAATTGAAGATAATCTTTTTATCCTCTTCATCCAAAAATCAATTAATCCTTTATTCTTTTTTACAATTTCATTTTTTATTTCTTGTTTATTCTCGGGATATCTTTCCATTCTCTGAAATAACTTTTTCTGTTCTCCCGGTGAAATGGAAGGAAGAACATCATCATAGTCATTTTGTAATCTTAAATTTGCTTTTTGTAAAAGAGCTTTTGACATTTGATTCACCTCCTTTTTAAAAAAATAAAAATCAAATGTTTTATGTTTGTTCAAGATATAACATTATTATAGAAAATTGTAAAGTTCTGAATCTTTTGTTATTATTAATTTATATGAAACATAGAATTTTTGTGGCTATTAATTTACCAGAAAAGGTTAAGAAGACTCTTCTTAATTATCAAACAAAATTGCCTGATTTTCCTATAAAATGGACCAAAAAAGAAAATATGCATATTACTCTAGTTTTCATTGGCCTGGTTAAAGATGAAAACATTCCCAAGATTTGTGAAGCTGTAAAAAGGGCCTGCGCTCAGTATAAATCTTTTAAAATCAATCTAAATGAAATTTCCTATGGCCCTCCTCAAAAACTACCTCCTCGTATGATTTGGGCTAGGGGAGAGCAATCAGATGAATTGGTTAACCTAAAGACTGGCTTAGAAAAATATTTAATAGAATCTGAAGTTGGTTTTATAGAAGATAATAAAAAGTTCCATACCCATGTTACCTTGGGGAGAATTAGGACCTGGGAATGGAAAAGAATTGAACCAGAAGAAAGGCCAGAGATAGTAGAAGAAACAGATTTAGATTTTGAAGTAAATTCAATAGAAGTTATGGAAAGCACTCTTAAAAGAACAGGGGCAGAATATGATCAATTACTATCAGTTAAACTTAGTTAATATGAATATTCATTTCATCGGCATAGGCGGAATTGGTGTTTCGGCATTAGCCCAATATTATTTATCAAACGGCCATAAAGTTAGTGGCTCTGATTTAGTTTCTTCAGAAATGACTGAGTTGTTAAAAAACAAAGGTATAAAAATTATTATAGGGAAACATAAAATAAAAAACTTATCTAAAAATACTAATCTTGTAATTTATAGCCCCGCTGTCCCCGAAGATAATCCGGAATTAAAAATCGCTCAGAAAAATAAAATTAAGTGTCAAAGTTATCCTGAAGCTCTAGGGGATTTAACTAAAAAGTATTTTACAATTGCTATTTCGGGAACCCACGGGAAAAGTACAACTACAGCAATGACTGCTTTAACTTTGATAAAAGCTGGTCTAGATCCTACGGTGATTCTAGGAACAAAATTAAAAGAATTTAAGAATTCTAATTTTAGAAAAGGAAAAAGTAAATATTTAATTATAGAGGCAGATGAATGGAAAGCATCTTTTTTAAATTATTTTCCACAAATTATTGCCCTAACAAATATTGAAAGAGAACATCTTGATTATTACAAAAACATAAAGCATATTTTAAAAACTTATCAAGAATATATTAACCATTTATCAAAAAAAGGAATTTTAATAATAAATGGAAAAGATAAGAATATTAAAAGATTAATTTCCAATTCTAAACATTTTTCAATTCTTGATTTTCGATCTTTGAAATCAAAAGATATTAAAAAACTGAAAACAATTCTTAATGTCCCAGGAGAATATAATGTTTTAAACGCTTCAATTGCTCTGAGTATAGCTCGTATCTTAAAAGTTCCAGATAAAGTTTCTTATCAGGCATTATCAATATATAAAGGTGCTTGGCGTCGATTTGAAGAATATAAATTAAAGGTTGGAGATTTTAAATTGAAAATTATATCTGACTATGCTCACCATCCAACAGAAATTAAGGTAACCTTAAAAGCTCTCCGAGAAAAATTTCCCCAGAAAGAAATTTGGTGTGTTTTCCAGCCTCATCAATATCAAAGAACATTTTATTTATTTAAAGATTTCATTAAAACATTTAGACAAGCTATAAATAAGTTAAAAATTAATAAAGTTATTATTACTGATATATATGACGTTGCCGGGAGAGAAAAAAAGGGATTAAAAAATAAAATTAATTCTGAAAAGTTAATAAAAGAAATTAATAGTCCTTCCGCAATTTATTTGCCCAAAAATAAAATAAAAAAATATCTAAAAAAGAACGCAAAAGGCCAAGAAGTAATAATTATAATGGGAGCGGGAGATATTTATAAAGTTCTTGACAATTGACTTTTAAAAAGTAAACATTTAAAATAGATTAAAGGTTAAATTAAGTAATATAGTAATATATTTTTTAAAAATATATTCTAAAAAATTATGGAAACTTTAATGCTAGTATTTTGGGTAGTGGCAATCGCCGCCGTAATTGGTTTGATTTTTTGGTTTGCAAAATTTAAGGAGAAAAAAACAGCAGAGAAAGAAATTTTTTCTGCTCCACTAGATACACCAGAACAACCAAAAGTTCAACCGGAAATGCCAAAACCGGATGAAGAAGTAGAAGAGGAAGAAACAGCAGAAGAGCGCAAAGAAGAATAAATAATTTCTTATTATAAAAAAACCGCGGATTAATTTACGCGGTTTTTATTTTAAGCCAGATAAAGGTTGTTTTTAAACAAAAAATCAATTAGAATAGAATAATTAAGTTCATAAATATGGCTATAAATACTGATTCTAAAAAAATAAAAGAGATACTAGAAAGGGGAGTAGAACAAGTTATTAATAAAGATAATTTATTAAAAAAACTTAGGTCTGGGGAAAAACTAAGAATTAAACATGGAGTTGATCCTACGGGTCCTAAAATGCATATTGGGAGAGCTATTCAACTTTGGAAGCTTAAAGCATTTCAAGATTTAGGACATCAAGTTGTTTTTATTATTGGTGATTTTACGGGAAGAATCGGAGACGCATCTGACAAACAAGCTATAAGAAAACCATTAACCGAAAAAGAAATTCAAAAAAACTTAAAGGATTATAAAAAACAGATAGGAAAAATTTTAGACATGAAGAAGGTTGAATTTCATTATAATTCAGAATGGTCAAAGAAATTAAAACTACAAGATTTTCTTTCTATATCTATGAATTTTACAGCCCAACAAATGATTCAACGTAGAAATTTTAAAGAAAGATGGGACAATGCTAAGCCAATTGGGCTACACGAATTAGCTTATCCCATACTTCAAGGATATGATTCTGTAATGATAAAAGCCGATGTTGAAATAGGTGGATATGATCAATTGTTTAATCTAAAAACTGGACGAGACATGCAAAGATTATTTAAACAAGAGCCTCAAGATATTATGGTTTCCAAAATGTTATATGGTTTAGACAATAGGAAAATGTCAACTAGTTGGGGGAATGTAATAAATATACTAGATAGCGCAGAAGATATGTATGGGAAAATTATGTCAATGAAAGATGAATTAATACCACATTATTTTGAATTAACTACTCAACTTTCTTTAGGGGAGATAAAAAAAATAGAAAGAGCATTAAAGAAAAAAGAAATGAATCCTAGGGATGCTAAGAATATTTTAGCTAAAGAAATTATTAGTATTTACCATAATAAAAAAGCAGGAGAGATTGCGGAAAAGAAGTTTAATCGTGTTTTTAAAGAAAATAAAATACCTTTAAAAGTTCCTTATTTCAAAACTTCTAAAAAATCTTTACCAATTCTTGATTTACTTGTGAAAACAAAACTATCTTCTTCTAAAAAAGAAGCTAAAAGATTAATAATACAAGGCGGAGTAAGTATAGAAAATAAACTGGTTAAAGACTGGCAAAAAAATATTGAATTAAAAAACAATATTGTATTAAAAGTAGGAAAAAGAAAATTTATGAAAATAATCAAATAATTTATGAAAAGAATTTTTATAAATGAAACTATAAAACATATTGATGAAAAAGTTAGATTGTGTGGTTGGGTAGATTCTCGCCGAGATCATGGCCAAATCATTTTTATTGATTTAAGAGACAAAACTGGATTAGCTCAAATAGTGTTTACTAACGAGCTAGATAAAAAAATATATAAACTTTCCGAGACCTTAAGGCCCGAATGGGTTATAGAAGTAATCGGGACTATCAAGCAAAGACCAGAAAAAATGAAAAACGAAAAGATTGAAACAGGGGGGATAGAGATAAAAGCTGAAAAACTTAATATTTATAACAAGGCTGAAACATTGCCTTTCTCTGTCCAGACTGATGGATATGAAGTAAATGAAGAAAAAAGATTAAAGTACCGCTATTTAGATTTAAGAAGAAAAAGACTTCAAAAAAACTTAAGAATGCGCCAAGAAGTTATTTACTTTATGAGAACTTATCTTAAGAAAAAAGGGTTTGTGGAAGTAGAAACACCTCTTTTAACCAAATCTACGCCCGAAGGAGCTCGGGATTTTCTAGTCCCAGCAAGATTACAACCTGGAAAATTTTATGCTTTACCCCAGTCTCCTCAACAATATAAACAACTTTTAATGGTAGCTGGCTTAGAAAGATATTTTCAAATTGCCAGATGTCTTCGAGATGAAGATCCTAGATCCGATAGACAAGCAGAACACACCCAACTAGATATTGAAATGTCTTTTATAGAGACAGAAGACATATTAAATCTTATTGAGACACTTTATATTGAGACATGCCAAATACTATTTCCAGAGAAAAAAATTAAAGAAATCCCTTTTCCCAGAATGACATACCAAGAAGCAGCTAAAAAATATAATACTGATAAGCCAGACTTAAGAAAAAATAAAAAAGATAATAATGAACTTGCTTTTTGTTTTGTCACTGATTTTCCTATGTTTGAATGGCACGAAGGAGATAAAAGATGGGGAGCAATGCATCATCCATTTACAATGCCTCAATCTGAAAATATAGAAGAAATTAAAAAACATCCTGAAAAGATATTAGCTCATCAATATGACCTTGCCTTAAACGGATTTGAAATTGCCGGAGGTAGTATAAGAAGCACCAATCTTGAAGTTTTGACTGCTGTATTTGAAGTTTTAGGACATACATCTGCAGAAACTAAAGAACAATTTAAAAATTACTTTGAAGCATTCAAATATGGAGTTCCTCCTCATGGGGGCATAGCTTCGGGCCTTGATAGATTTTTATCAATACTCTTGAATGAACCAAATATTAGAGAAGTTATTGCTTTCCCAAAAACCGGAGATAATAGGGGATTGATGATGGACGTTCCTTCAAAGGTCTCTGAAAAACAATTAAAGGAATTACATATTAAAACGATTAAAGATGATTCCCAAAAATAAAATGTCTAAAAATATCAAATTATTATTAGTTTCTATTATCCTTAGTATGTTTTTTGGATTCGGAATTAATATTTTTGAAAAAAATGCTGAAGACTTTTTTTATACAATGCAGTTAGAAAAAACTCCAATTCTATATGCCGATATATCTTTTTCTTCTCTTTTAGAAAAACACTTAAATGAATACGAAAAAACTCATACCTTAGATATTTCAGCTAAATCTGCAATTTCAATTTTTGTTGATCCCCAAGGGAAAAATAATGTTGTCTTTAAGAAAAATGAGAATCAGAAACTTCCTATTGCTAGTTTAACAAAATTAATGACTGCTTTGGTTGTGTCTGATATATACCAAATATCTGATACAATAAAAATATCAAAACAAGCCATAGAACAAGAGGGGAATGAAGTAGAATTAAAAGTTGGAGAGAAGTTATCAATAAATGAACTTTTACATATAATGTTGATTGAATCAAGTAATGATGCTGCTTATGCCCTAGCAACTCCAGATTTTAAAACGCAAAAAATGCCTGAAAAAAGTTTTGTTGACCTAATGAATCTTTATACTTATTATACCCTAGGACTAAGCCTGGAAAACACTCATTTTATAAATTCTACTGGGCTAGATCCTGAAAAACCTTTTGAAGATATAAACCATTCTACTGTAAAAGATTTAGCAAAATTAGCTCAATATCTACTTCAGAATAAACCAGGAATCATAGATATTATTTCTCAAAAAGAGAATACATCTTTTCATTATATGCTGGAAAATACAAATAAACTTTTGGGGGGAGTTGACGGGATAATCGGAGGGAAAACAGGATATACGGACGAAGCCGGTGAATGTTTGATATTAATTCTTAAAGGACCAGATAAAAATAGTTATTTTATAAATATAATCCTGGGTTCAAATGATAGATTTGGAGAAATGGAAAAGATAATAAATTGGGACAAACAAATTTTTTAATATATGTTTTCTATCGATGTAATTAAAATTTTATTTCTTTTTACTTTTTCTTCCTTTTTAGCAATACTCTGGACACCTATTTTAACTCATTTTCTTTATAAATATAAACTTTGGAAAAAAGAAGCTAGAAAAAAAGCAATAGATGGAAAATCAGCATCTGTTTTTTATGCTCTTCATAAAGAAAAAGAAGTGGGAACTCCTAGGTTAGGAGGACTTTTAATTTGGATTACCGTTGTTTTTGTAATTTTACTTTTTGCAATTCTGGCTAAAGTTTTTGATAATTCTTTATTGGAAAAGTTTAATTTTCTGTCAAGAAGCCAAACCTATCTTCCGTTGGGAATATTAATAGCAGCATCTTTATTGGGACTTGGAGACGATATACTCCAGGTTTTTGGTAAAGGAAAATATATAGGAGGTGGGATGAAATTTTCTAGACGACTTTTTCTTATGATTATAATAGCTGGAATTGGTGCCTGGTGGTTTTATTCTAAATTAGGATGGACAACTATTTTTATCCCTCCAATTGGAGATATTAATATAGGCTTTTTCTATGTACCTCTTTTTATCATGACCACTCTCGGATGTTGGGCTGGGGGAGTAATAGACGGGATTGATGGTTTAGCCGGCGGAACCCTAGCTGCTATTTTTTCTGCTTTCTCGATTATTGCTTTTTCCCAAGGCCAAATAGATTTAGCTACTTTTTGTGCTGTTTTAGTAGGAACAATTTTAGCCTTTCTCTGGTTTAATATCCCTCCTGCCAGATTTTACATGGGAGAAAGCGGAATGATGGGATTAACAGCAACATTAGCCGCAGTTGCTTTTTTAACTAATTCTGTGTTTGTTTTGCCAATTATCGCTGGACTATTAGTAATTGAAGCAGGATCAGTAATTTTACAATTATTATCAAAAAAATTTCGTCATAAAAAGATATTTATTTGTTCACCTATTCACCATCATCTAGAAGCTATAGGATGGAGCCGACCTAAGATTACTATGAGATTCTGGATTTTAGGTATGATAATGGCAATTATTGGAGTAATTATTAAATTATTGTCTTGACAAATGTTTTTACAAAATTTAAAAAATAAATTAGAGAATAAAAAAATATTAATTCTTGGTTTTGGCGAAGAAGGAATAGATAATTATTTAGCTCTCAGAAAATTATTCCCTAAAAAAAATTTAGCTATTGCGGACAAATTAGAATTTAAAAATTTTGACAAAAAAATACAACAAATCATTAAAAAAGATAAAAATTTAAAACTTTATTTTAATAAAAATTACCTCGATTCTCTTAAAAACTACGAACTAATAATTAAAACACCTGGTATTAACATAAGGGAGATAAAGCCATTTCTAAGAAAAAAAATAACTTCTCAAACAAAGATCTTTTTTGAATACTGCCCAGGTAAAATTATTGGCGTAACCGGAACAAAGGGAAAAGGAACAACCTGTTCTTTAATCTATGAGATATTAAAAAAAGCTAAGATTAATGCTCATTTAATAGGAAATATAGGTCAGCCTGTCTTCCAAAAATTATTAAAAGCAAAAACAAATGATATTTTTGTTTACGAGCTTTCTTCTCATCAACTGCAAGGCCTTAAAAAATCTCCTCATATTGCTGTATTTTTAAATCTTTATCCAGACCATCTAGATTATTACCAGAATCTTAAAGAATATTACAAGGCAAAAGAAAGTATTTTTAAATATCAGACAAAAAAGGATTATCTTATTTTTAATTCTAAGCAAAAAATATTAAGAGATATTGTCAAAAAATCAAAAGCAAAAAAAATTCCTATTAAAAACATTCTCTCTTGGAAAGATATTCCTAAAAACTTGAATTTGTTCGATTTAGAAGCATCTATCTTGGTTGCTAAAATTCTAAAAATCTCTGAAAAAGATATTAGACAAGCTATAAAATCCTTCAAACCTTTAAATCATCGATTAGAGTTTGTGGGAAAATATAAAGGCATAGAATTCTATAATGATTCTTTCGCCACTATTCCGGAATCAACTATTTTGGCTATAAATACTTTAAAGAATGTTAAAACTTTAATGTTAGGAGGATCAAGAAAAGGAAAAATTGATTTTACTAATTTAGCCAAAGAAATCTTAAAAAATAACATAGAAAATATTATTCTTTTTCCCTCAACTGGCCAAGAAATATGGCAATTTATTTGTTTTAAAAAAAGGGGGAAATTACCCCAGCATTTTTTTGTTAGCAATATGAATCAAGCCGTAAATACAGCTTATAAATATACCAAAAAGGGGAATATCTGTTTACTTTCACCGGCTTGTGCCAGTTTTAGTATTTTTAAAAATTACAAAGAAAGAGGAAATCTTTTCAAAAAATACGTAAAAATCTATGGTAAAAAACCCTAATATTAATTATACCTTGCTGGGTATTGTTGGAGCATTGATACTTCTGGGGATCGTAATGATTTCAACTGTTTCTGGCCCCTTAAGTTTGGAAAAATTTGGAAATACCTGGCATTATTCAATTCATCAACTTTTATTTGGAATAGTTCCGGGACTTTTCTTGGGATTTTTGTTTTTTAAAATCCCTTTATCTGTTATAAAAAAATATACTGTTCCTCTTTTAATCTTAAATATGATTGCCTTGATATTAGTATTCGTTCCCAAAATAGGTGTTTCTTTAAATAATTCAAATCGTTGGATATCATTAGGGCCTGTTCTTTTTCAACCTTCAGAATTTTTAAAAATTAGTTTTTTGATTTATATTTCTGCTTGGCTTAGTAAAAAAAAATCTGGAAAACGAACTGCGCTTGCTTTCTTTGCAATTTTAATTATTATGGCAATTTTCTTAATTCTGCAACCAGATATGGGGACATTAATGATAATAATAGCTTCTGGTATCTGTTTATATTTTATAACCCCAACATCTATTTGGTATAAAATTTATATATTTATAGCAATGGGTATGTTATCTGTTCTTATGGCAATATTTGCTCCCTATAGAATGCAAAGATTACTTAGTTTTCTTCATCCTGAACTAAATCCCTTAAAAGAAAACTATCAAATAAATCAATTATTAATGTCCATTGGTTCTGGTAAAATATTTGGGATTAATCCTCCTTTTGGTCTGGGAACAAGCCAGCAAAAGTTTGGCTTTTTACCAAATTCCATGTCGGATTCAATATTTGCTATAATAGGAGAAGAAATGGGGTTTATAGGATGTATAATGGTTATTTTCCTTTTCTTATTTCTTTTATGGAAAGGTTTTAAAATAGCTCAGAAATGTTCGGATAAATTTCTTTATCTATTGGCATCAGGTATTACTATATATTTAGTGACCCAAGCATTTTTTAACATAGGAGCCGTAACTAGCTTGCTTCCTTTGACAGGCATACCATTGCCCTTTATTAGTTACGGGGGATCGCATATAATAGTAGAAATGATAGGAGTGGGAATACTTTTGAATATTTCTAAACATCAAAGTCTTAATCTAAAATAAAACTTTACAAAATTATGGAAATAGTTTTTACAGGCGGAGGCACAGGAGGACATCTTTTTCCTATAATAGCAATCGCAAAAGAAATGCGAAAAATTTATGATAAACAAGATCTTAAAATGTTTTATATTGGGCCTAAAGATGATTACAGTTTGGATTTATTAAATGAAGAAAATATTATTATTAAAAGAGTTTTAGCTGGCAAATTAAGAAGGTATTTTTCTTTTAAAAATATAATTGATATTTTTAAAATCCCTATTGGCATTTTGCAATCATTCTTTTATCTTTTCTTTTTAGCACCTGACTTAGTAGTGAGCAAAGGCGGATATGGTTCTTTCCCAGTAGCTGTAGCAGCTAGAATATTACACACTCCAATTATTTTACACGAATCTGATATTGTTCCTGGATTGGTTTCCAAAAAAACAAGTAAATGGACAATCGAGATTTTTACTTCTTTCCCTAATACCGAGTTTTTCCCCAAAAAAAAGATAATCAATATAGGAAATGCTATTCGAAAAAGTATTTTAAATGGCTCAGAGAAAGAGGCTAAACAGGTCTTTGGGTTAATGGCTGATAAACCCCTAATATTGATTCTAGGGGGATCTCAGGGCTCTCAGAAGATAAATGATGTGATATTGTCAATCCTGCCCGAAATACTCCAAAATTTTGAAATTATACATCAAACAGGAACTAAAAACTTTTCTCAAGTTAAAAATGAATCCAACACTATTTTAACCCCTTTATTCAGAAAATATTATCATCCCTTTCCATTTTTAGATGAAAGAGAATACAAGAATGCCCTTCGTGTTTGTTCTTTAGTTGTCTCCAGAGCGGGAGCAGGAACTATTTTTGAAATTGCATCAAGCAAAAAAGCAAGCATTTTAATACCATTACCTCATTCGGCTCAAAATCATCAAGTCAAAAATGCATATGCTTATTATAAAACTGGAGCCTGCCAAGTTGTGGAACAAGAAAATTTAAAGCCTCATTTTTTCTTAGAGAAATTAAAATATTTGTTTTCTAGGCCTCAAGATATTAAAAAGATGTCTCTAAGTGCTCAAGAATTTTCAAGACCAAAAGCAGCTGAAATGATAGCTTCTTATATTTTAGAATATCTTTCACCTCCAAAAAAATGATTAAACAAGATTTAAAATTAATAAGCCCCGGTCAAGTAAGGGTTCGTATGGCCCCTTCACCAACAGGACATTTACATATTGGTACTGCCCGGACAGCTCTTTTTAATTATCTTTTTGCTGAAAAATATAATGGAAGTTTTATTTTAAGAATCGAAGATACTGACCCTGAAAGATCAAAAAAAGAATACGAAAAAGAGATTATTGATGGATTTAAATGGTTAGGCCTAAATTGGTCGGAAGGGCCCGATGAGGGAGGAGAGTATGGTCCCTATTATCAGTCAAAAAGAAAAAAGATTTACGCAAAATATATTCAAAAACTTCTAGAACAAGAAAAAGCATATTATTGTTTTTGTTCTAAAGAAGAATTACAAGCTAGAAAAGAATATCAAATGAGCGTAGGGGAGTCAACTGTTTATTCTGGTAAGTGTAGAAATCTTTCCCCGGAAAAGGTAAATAGATACTTAGCAGAGAAAAAACCTTTTATTATTAGGTTAAAAAATCCATGTAAGAAAATTGAATTTAATGATTTAATTCGTGGAAAAATAGAGTTTGATTCTGCTCTTTTTGGAGATTTCTCTATTGCCAAAGGCCCTGATGATCCTTTATATAATTTAGCTTGTGTTATAGATGATTTTGAGATGAAAATAACTCATATAATAAGAGGGGAAGACCATATTTCTAATACACCCAAGCAGATCCTAATAGAAGAAGCTCTGGGATTCCCTCAGCCCCAATTTGCCCATTTGCCTTTAATCCTGGGTCCAGATAAAAGTAAATTAAGCAAAAGACATGGAGCTACATCTATTACTGAATATCGGGAAAATGGTTATTTGCCCGAAGCCTTAATTAATTTTATATCTCTTTTAAGCTGGAATCCTGGAACCGAAAGAGAAATTTTTTCCATGCCTTCTTTGATTAAAGAGTTTTCTATTGAAAAAATACAAAAATCAGGCGCTGTTTTCAATGTTGATAAATTAGATTGGATGAATGGTTTTTATATAAGAGAAAAGTCTCTTAAAAAACTAACCCAAGAATGCATTCCTTATTTGGAAAAAAGTAATCTTATAAAAACAGAGATTGAATTTGACGGTTTACCAAGAGAATCTTATGAAATTGTGGAAACCAAAGAAAAAATAAGTCTTAAAAAGATTGAAAAGATTATCGGTTTATATCAAGAAAGATTAAAAAAGTTATCCGAAATAGGAGAGTTAACCTATTACTTCTTTAGGAAGGATTTAGATTACGATAAAGAACTTTTGAGATGGAAAGATATGCAAGATAAAGAAATCAAAAATGTTCTTAAAAGACTTAAGAAACTCTTATCCAAAATAAAACCTGAGAATTGGACTGAACAAAATTTAACAGATACTTTAATGGAAGAAGCTGACAAAATGGAAAACAGAGGTGAAATGTTATGGCCATTAAGAGCAGCTTTGACAGGAGAAAGAGCTTCGGCCGGACCTTTTGAAGTTGCGGCTGTATTAGATAAAGAAAAAACACTAACTAGGATAGACTTTGCCCTATCTAAAGTATAAATAGGGGGTTGACAAGGCTCTAAAGAGCCTATATTATTAATAGAGTATACTTCGCAGAATAATAGTTTATCGAAGTATAGCCTATAAACATATGTCATTAAACAAGAGCGACAAAGCAATAGTTAAGCATTTTACTGACTTTTTAGAGTATTTAGAGATAGAAAAAGGATTAGGAAATAAAACTCAAGAAACTTACTATCGCTTACTAAATAAATTTTCTGTTTGGTTAAAAGTAAATAAACTAGAGAATATAAAACCTCATGAGTTAACCAGTAAACATATTTGGGATTATAGAGTATTTCTTTCTAGAAATATTAATAAAAATACTAAACAACCATTAAAAAAAACTACCCAAAATCATTATCTTATTATTTTGAGAAATCTATTAAATTTCTTTGCTGACCGAGATATTTTATGTCTTCCCGCGGAAAAGATAAAACTAGCCAAACAACCCAAAGAAAGATCTATTAAATTTCTGAATTTGGAGCAAGTTGAAAGGTTACTTTTAGCTCCTAATACTAAAAATTTAATTGGATTGCGAGACAAGGCAATTTTGGAAACATTATTCTCAACTGGGATGAGGGTAGCTGAATTAGTCAGCTTAGATAGAGACCAGGTAAAGATTAAATCGGAAGAAGACACTAAAGAACTAGAAATTAGTATTATCGGCAAAGGAGATAAGCCTCGTACAGTTTACCTTTCGGAAAGAACAATTGATTGGTTAAAAAAGTACCTAGAAACACGTACGGATCAAGAAAAAGCCCTATTTATACATTATAGGGGCTCTAGACATAGTTCTTTGCGCTTAACGCCAAGATCAATTGAGAATATTGTAAAAAAGTATGCTATATTAGCTGGAATCCCAATATTTACAGTCCCCCATACTCTGCGGCATAGTTTTGCCACAGATCTTTTGAATAATGGGGTTGATTTACGAGTAGTTCAAGAGTTTTTAGGCCATCAAAGTATAGCTACTACTCAAATTTATACTCACGTAGTCTCTAAGAGGCTCAAAGAAATTCATAAAAAATTTCACAGTGATAAAAAATTAAAAAGCTAAAGTGTCTTTACTATCTCCAAGATTGGCCTTTGGATATAAAATTCCGTTAGCATTCCCAGGCCAAAAGCAAAAAGACATAATAAAAAGATTATTAAAAACAATAAAATACTTTTTTTATTAAGTTTTGAAATAAACTTGAAAAATTCTTTTAAATTTGCTAACATAAGATATTATTAAAATATTATGTCAAAAACAAAGTCAGCAGGTTCAACAAGATTAGGAAGAGATTCTCGTTCTAAAAGACTGGGAGTCAAAATATATGAAGGGCAAAAAGTTCAGTCTGGGGCAATTATTATTCGCCAAAGGGGAACAAAATTTCTTCCAGGTGACAATGTTGGTTGTGGCCGAGACCACACTCTTTTTGCTTTACAGCCAGGCCTTGTAAAATTTAAAACTAAAAGAAAAAAAGGATTTAATAATTCTCAAAGAATTGTAAAAATTGTGGAAGTAGTTTCTGAATAAAAAAAATGGAAGAAACGCCTAGTAGATCTAAGCGCTTTTTTTTATGCAAGCTTTAATAAATGCTTTGAATAATGGATGAGGAGTTAAAGGTCTTGATTTAAATCCTGGATAGAACTGAACACCTATAAAAAATGGATGAGATGGGACTTCTATTATTTCAATTAGGTCTTGTTTTGGGTTAATACCCGCTATAAGCATTCCTTTCTTTTCTAGTAATTGCTTAAATTCATTATTTATTTCATACATATTGCGGTGACGCTCCGAGATAAGATAAGATTTATATGCTTTATAAGATAAACTTTTAGGATTTAATTTACATTCGTAAGATCCTATTCTCATTTTAGGTTTTAAGTCTTTTTTTTGTTTTTTTGTTATGTCAATAATTGGAATTTGACAATTTTTAGAAAATTCCGTAGAATTTGCTTTCTCAAGCTTACAAATATTACGAGCAAATTCAACAACTGCTAATTGCATCCCAAGACAAATACCTAAAAATGGTATTTTGTTTTTTCTACAATATTCAATAACTTTTATTTTACCCTCCACTCCCCTATCCCCAAACCCTCCAGGCACTATGATACCATCAAAATCCTTTAACTTTTTGAGCAAATTTTCATTATTCTTATATTTTTTAGAATCCAACCAATAAATTTCTGGCTTTCTATTGAAAGACCAAGCGGCATGTTTTATACCTTCAACCATTGATAAATGACAATCTGTTAAAGCGGTTGCCTCTGGTTTAATGTCTTTTTCTACTATTCCTATTTTAACTACTTTTTTATCTTTATTTATAATTCCAACTAATTTTTTCCATTCTTTCAAATCATTTTTTCTAGCTTTTAAATTAAATTTTTTAAGTATGCGATTACCTAAATTAGCTTTTTCAAAATTAAGTGGAATTTCATAAATTGACTTAATATCTGGGGCAGAAATAACATCTTTTTTGTCAACACCACAAAAAACAGAAATTTTTCGTTTTCTAATTTCGTCTAAAGCAACTCTTGAACGAGCAATTATTATGTCTGGCTGAATTCCTCCTGAGTTCAACGTTCTAACAGCATATTGGGTGGGTTTTGTCTTCATTTCTCCTATTATTTTTGGATCTGGAAGATAACTTACCAAAATAAAAACAACATCCTTAGGATGTTTTAATTTTAACATTCGAGCTGCTTCTAAAAATAAAAGATTTTGATATTCTCCTACTGTTCCTCCTATTTCAATCAGCACAAAATCTGACCCTGTTTTTTTCTGTACATTGTTAATTCTACGAATTACCTCATTTGGAATGTCAGGAACTACTTCAACACATTTTCCATTATATTCTAAGTTTCTCTCTTTATTTATTACTGATTGATAAACTCTTCCAGTAGTCATATAGTTGTCCTTGGAAAGAGTTTCATCCAAGAATCTTTCATAGTTTCCCATGTCTTGGTCGCATTGATCACCATCTTCCGTTACAAAAACTTCTCCATGCTCTCCTAGGTTCATTGTTCCAGCATCAACATTAACATAAGGATCGATCTTCATTGCTGTCACATTATATCCTTTACTTTTTAAAAGCATGCCAAGCGAAGCATTTGTTATTCCCTTACCGATCCCAGACATAACCCCACCAGCAATGAATATATATCTAGGCATTATTTTTCTTCTCCTATGATTATTTTTATCTCTCCTTCTAGATTATCCTGAAATTTTAATTTTACGGGAAACTCTCCAATTTCTTGTAATGGTTCTTCTAATTCAATTTGGGTCTTTTTTATTTCATAGCCTAATTTTTTTAAGGCATCCGAAATCTTTTGTTGGTTTATTTTCTCAAAAAGTTGACCATCTTCACCAACTTTCACTAAAATTTCTACTTCTAACCCATCTATCTCCGAAACAGAATTACTAATCTTTTTTAACTTTTCTTCAGCTTTTTGTTCTTGTCCTTTTCTTTCAGTTTCTGCCCATTTTAAAAGTTTATCTGTAGCTTGAACAACTAATTTTTTAGGAATTAAATAATTTCTGGCGTAACCAGAAGAAATTTCTTTAACTTCATATTTCTTTCCCAATTTTTCAATATCTTTTATTAATATTACCTGCATACTATTTTACTTATTAAATATATTCTACCTTAGATCTTCAACAATTTCAATTGCTTTCTCAAGTTGTAAGTCTTTTTCTACATTATCCCCTTCTTCAACTACAACGTCTGGTTCTAATCCCATGTCATTGATACAATGTCCACTAGGTGTCAACCATCTGGCTATAGTTACTTTTAGGAATGAACCATCAGAAAGAACTATTGGTTTCTGAACTGATCCTTTCCCAAAAGAAGTCTCCCCTACTAACTGGACCTCTTTTTGGTCTCTTAGGGCTCCAGCTAAAATCTCCGAAGCAGAAGCGGAGCCATTATTAATTAAAACAACAACTGGGAAAGAAGACAATGTTGAAGGACCTTCTGACTTATAAACTTTTTGTTCTTTATCCTCTCCTTCGTCTTCTGAAACAACAAGCATCCCCTTCTCTAGAAACCAACCTGCTATATCTTGAGATGTCTCCAAATATCCTCCTGGATTATTTCGTAAATCTAAGATTATTCTATCAACCTTTGAATCTAAAATATCTGGAACAATTTTCTTAAACTCGGAAGATAGTATTCCGTTAAATTGATATATTCTTATTAAAGCAATATTCTCATTTTTTATTTCCCATTCTAATGTTGGTATTTTTATAACCTCTCTTTGTATCTCTATCTCTTTGGTGTTCTCCCATTCCTCTCTTTCTACTAAAAGCTTTACTTTGGTGCCCTCAGGACCTTTAATCAGTTCTACTGCTTTTTCTATGGAAATATCTACAGTTGAGACATCTCCTATTTTTAAAATCATATCTCCTGGCTTTAATCCGGCTCTTTCCGCAGGACTTTCTTTAAATGGGGAAATAATTACAAGTTGTTCATCCTTAATTCCAACTACTGTACCAATTCCTTGATATTTCCCGGAAAGTTCTTGCTCAAATTCTTCAGCCTCTTTAGGTTCAAAAAAGTTAGTATATGGGTCGCCCAAAGAATTAACCATACCGGTTACTGCTCCATAAATCATTGCTTGATAATCTATTTCTGCTCTATCTAAGAAATTTCTTTCGGCTTGTCTCCACGCTTCCCAGAAAATAGAAAAATCTACATTTTCTGGCATCCCTAAATCACTATTTATTACTTGGGCCGGAGGAGTTTTAAGAATATTATTCTCTCCAGTATAAACCCCAAATTTATAAAATAAAAAGCAAGCTCCTATTAAAAAAAGGATTAGAAATGTTCTACCCAAAAGTTTTTTCTTGTTCTTAAACATATTCTTATTATATAAAATATAATTCTCATTTTCAACCTAATAAAAAAATAAGGACACTTTTGTAAATGCCCTTATTTTATAGTTTTAACTTTTACTATTTCCAACCACCTTTCATCTTTAATTGCTTTCCAGGCAAACTTCCTGGCATCTCTTTCTTCAGGGTCCAATAAATAAGAAATATGTATGAAACCCAAGAATACGGGAAAAAATATCAATAAAATGTCCAGATAAATGGGAACGTTGAATTCCTTTCGCCAAAGAACAATTTGAGCAATCAGACTTAACACACACATCATCGCAAGAGGCAAAAAAAAGGTTGCATCTAACTTTCTATAAAATTTCAAGAATTTACTTTTAGATCTGCCTTGAGCAATGTGTCTTGCTTCATGAGATAAAGTTTCAATGATTTTTCTCTGGATAATTGAATTTTCGTCTTGGGGATCAACAATTTTTTTAAGATTTAGATAAATCCATCCTTTTTTTTCTTCTTTTCTAATCGCTTCTCCGTCATTGCAAACTCTACTACTTAAAGATTTAACACGACCAAACACAGATAAAACATATGCTCCGGTTAAAATTCTCAGTTTAGAAATACTAATAATAATTTTCTTTGAATTTATCTCAAAAATAAGATTTCCTTCCTGATCAACAAATTCTTTCACTTCTATTCATCTCCTTTTATTGATTTTTTTTAATATTAACTTTGTTAATTTACTTTTATCCTTTTGTTATAAACCTTTTTTAAGAAAATGTCAATATTAGATGGTAATGTATACATACATATTGCACTTTTATGCTAGTTTAAGGGCATATGAAAACTATGCCCAAAACAACATCTGAAGAAAAATATCGATGGATTAAGCCAATTCTTAATAAAGAGATCACTATTAATGATATGGCAAAGGTCTGTCCGTTTTCTGAAAGATCTATTAAATATTGGCTGTCTAAATATAGAAAGCATGGAGAACAAGGATTAGAAAATAAATCTACCAGACCCAGGAGCCATCCTAATGAAACATGTATCAGGATTAAAGAGAGAATAGTTGAGTTAAGAAAACAAAACAAATGTTGCGCTAAGAAATTGGCCTGGAAGCTTGAGAAACAAGGTGTCAGAATACACTATCAAACTATCCAGAAAATAATAAGGAAAGAAGGTTTAACCAGAAAATACAGAACGAGAAAGATTAAATACAAATACATTAAGATTCCTTTAAAGATTGGTGAGTTAGTGGAAATAGATATTAAATATGTCCCCCAAAGACTAGACCGGAAAAGGTTTTATCAGTTTACAGCCATAGACTGCGCTTCCAGATGGAGGTATCTGGAAGTGTATGATGACATGGGTAATAATTCCGCTATCAAGTTTTTGAGAAAAGTGATTAGTATTGCTCCCTTTAAAATACAGTCTGTTAAAACAGATAATGGCTCCTGTTTTACTAACAGATACACAGGATATTTAAAGAGTTCTGATCCTTTTAATCCTAAATTACATGCTTTTGATATATTGTGTGCTAAACTGGGAATGGAGCATTATCTGATTGACCCTGGCAAGCCTGCCCAGAACGGAAAGGTGGAAAGAAGCCATAGGACAGATCAGGAATCTTTTTATGACCAATTAGTTTTTAAAAGTTTTGAAGAGTTAAGATATAAATTAAAATTATGGAATATGTACTATAACGATTTAGAGCATTGCGGTTTAAATGGAAAAACCCCTAACCAAGCCCTTAGATTAGGAGTGCAAAATGTTTGTATCTAAAACAAATTTATTCAAACATTTCTTTTTTAGTAAACCGAGAAAGTGCATAAATGATTGTTCCTTCAAACGCTTCTTTTCTGGGAATTAAATTATCAGTCATAAATCCAACACATCCTTCGTGTTGTTTTGTGTTTTTCAATCCTCTAATATCATCCATTACATCCCCTAATTCTTTCCCTTGTTCTCTTACTTTTTTAACAATCTTTTCAGGCATCAAAAGCCCTCTCCCCTGGCCATAACCCCAAACTCCTTGTTTATTAATAATTGCTATAAAGCCACTTAAAAAGGTCCCTACTTCTCCGTTCTCAAATCCTCCTTCTAGCCCCACTCCGTAATCAGCATTTACTTTTTTTATTGCTCTCCTAGCTCTGTTTTTAGAACCTTTAACCATTTCCTCAAAACTCATAGGCATATCCGAAACATCAGAAGAAACAGAGATACCAATAATTTCTATTTCACAACTAAATACTTTTTCAAAAGCTTTTTTTACTGCTTCAATTTTAACTGGATTCTTAGATCCTACAGCTACTTTTAACATATGTTATGTTTTTTTATTTATATTCTTTTATCCTACCAAAAAACCGCCTTTATTAAAAGACGGCTTTAACCTTCCTCTGCTCTGAGGAACAAATAATATTAGAACTTGTTTGATAGATTAATCCTGATTATTTTTAGTTTTCCTATTAAGTAAGCCAATCACAATCATTATTAATCCTCCCCCAACCCAAATAGCTAGTCCAATTTCGAAATAAAGAAATATTCCGATAAATATCCAGATAATTCCAAGAATTATATGAATTTGATAAGGAAATCCCCTTTTCATGTTATTTAATTTCTTGTTTATTTTCAACCTTATTTTCTCCTAAGAATTTCTTTCCAATTCCTTCAACTGCTCTTAAAATTTCTAAAGGAACAGCAAAAACAATTGTATTTGATTGATCAGAACTTATATCATTTATGGATTGAAGAGTCCTTAAATGAAGTGCCCCTTCATGCTCGGATAAAATCTTAGCAGCCTTGGACATATTTTCAGCAGCTAGTGCTTCTCCTTCGGCCTTAATAATTATTGCTCTCTTTTCTCTTTCAGCTTCGGCCTGTTTACCGATAACTCTTTTCATTTCTTCTGGTAAGGTTATATCTTTTAGTTCTACGTTATCAACTCTAATCCCCCAAGGGTCAGAAGCTTTGTCAATAACACTTCTTATGTTCTCAGAAACTTTATCTCTTTGAGAAAGAAGTTGATCTAAGTCCACTTGTCCTACCGCATTTCTCATTGTTGTTTGGGCTAATTGAGAAATAGCATAAAAGAAGTTTTCTACTTCTAAAATTGCCTTACTTGCATCTTGAACCTTATAATAAATAACTGCATTAACACTAACTGAAATATTGTCTCTAGTAATCGCCTCTTGATTCGGAACATCTACTGCTTTTACTCTTAAGTCCACTTTTTTGTAGAAAAAGAAGATTGGCCAAATCAACCTCCATCCCGGTTTCATTAACCCATCATATTTCCCTAATTTAAATCTAACTCCATTTTCATATTGATTAACTTGCCTAATGGAAATTAAAATTATAAAAACAATTGCTACTAAAATTGTATAAATTGTGTCTGCCATATTTTTTATTAATTATTAATATTTTAAACCTTTGCCTTATTTTAGCAAAAAACCTTTTTCATTGAAAGACAACTAGTTAGCACTTTCCCCAGCAATATATCCTGTGGTCCAACAAACTTGCAAATTATATCCACCTGTTGGCCCATCAAGATCAAGTATCTCCCCGGCAAAATATAAATTATCAATTAATTTTGACTTCATTGTTTTATGATCAATCTCACTTAATTTGATACCACCTGTTGTAATGATTGCTCTTTTAAAATCTTGCAATCCTTTTATTTCTAGACTAAATTCTTTTAAAAGATGAACTAACCTTTTTCTTTCTTCCTTGGTTACAGAGTTAACTTTTTTATTAAGATTAATTTTAGATAATTTTACGATTACCGGAATAAGTTTTTTAGGTAATAAATCATTAAGGCCATTCCTAAATAACTTATTAGGATTTTTTTGAAAATCTCTTTGGATTCTTTTACTAAGTTTTACAAAATCCAATGCTGGTTTAAAATCAATTTGCATTTTAATTTTATTATGTAATTCTTTCCCAATCTCTTTGCTCATGTCAAGAATTATTGGTCCACTCATCCCATCTGCTGTAAATATTGCTTCACCAAACCTGGAAATAATCTTTTTACCATTTTTATATATACTAATCTCCACATTTTTTAAGCTTAATCCTTCCAGCCTTTTAATATATTTTTCTTTAACAATAATTGGTACGAGTGATGGTAAGGGTCTTATAATCGTATGACCAATCTTTTTAGCCCATCTGTATCCATCGCCAGTAGAACCAGTGCCTGGATGGGATTTTCCTCCCGTACAAATTATGAAATTGTCAGCAATAATCTCTTCTCCACTTGTCAATAAAATCTTTTCTATTTTATTATCTTTTTTTATAATTTTTCTTACTTCTGAATTTGTTTTTATATCAACATGAGACTTTCTTAAATATCTAGTAAGAATACTAAGCACATCTTGTGCTTTATCGCTTATAGGAAATACTCTATTCCCTCTTTCAACTTTTGTTTTCAAGCCATTTTCTTCAAAAAAGTTTATTGTTTCGTCTACTCCAAATTTAGAAAGAGCTGAAAAGAGAAACTTACCATTCTTTCCAAACTTGTCTATTATTTTTTTGAGATCATTAACCTTATTTGTAAGATTACATCTTCCTTTACCAGTAATTAAAAGCTTAGATCCTAGCGCTTTATTTTTTTCAATTAAAACAACATGAGAGCCAAGCTCTCCTGCTCTTCCTGCGGCAATTATCCCAGCAGGGCCTCCTCCAATTACAGCTACGTTATATTTCATATATATTGATTATATTAAAAAAATAGCCTTTTGGAAAGACTATTTGATTATTTTAAATAAAAACATTGACTTTTTTAAAAAAATGCCTTATAAAGAATATATAAACTAACCTAATGTAAAGCTATTTTACCGCTTTAGGAAGGGCGGTTTTAATTTTTATGGAGATAAGAAATATTGCTATCATTGCCCATGTTGATCATGGTAAAACAACTCTCACTGATGCTTTAATGCGACAAACAGGGATATTAAAACCTGGAGAGACCATGGACAGCGATACTCTTGAGAAAGAAAGAGGTATAACAATTTATTCAAAAAATACTTCTATCTACTATAAGAATACAAAAATAAACATAGTAGATACACCAGGCCATACTGACTTTGGATCAGAAGTTGAGCGTGTTTTGCGTTCTATAGATTCTGTACTTTTAGTAGTTGATGCCCAAGAAGGCCCAATGCCTCAAACAAAGTTTGTTTTGAAAAATCA
>Ga0208905_1000280_pt1 | contig 25623 bp, 24 predicted proteins | sample AntAceMetag02UKS_FD_184776 | JGI IMG/M metagenome (GOLD analysis project Ga0208905, IMG submission 184776) | Saline lake microbial communities from Ace Lake, Antarctica - Antarctic Ace Lake Metagenome 02UKS (SPAdes) (version 2) | ecosystem: Environmental > Aquatic > Non-marine Saline and... | reverse complement strand
GGGTTCGGGTAATGGTGCCCAAATCCCCAACCGAAAGAACGGTAAGCCCCATCCCGATGGCAATCGCCGTCATCACCACAATGGCAATCAATGGTGCCGGGATGGCCCGCGTATACCGGGGCAGAATGTAAATAATGGCAATGGTCGCTGCCGCCATCGCATACACCACAATTGAACCGCCGATTAAAAACGGAATCTGAGCGAGGAAAATGAGAATGGCAAGGGAGTTGACGAAACCCAGCACAACCGAATACGGGATAAATGAGATGAACCGTCCCACTTTCAAAAGACCAAGCCCAAACTGCAAAATCCCCGTCAGAATCGTTGCCGCCAGCAGATATTCAAGCCCGAAATCCCGGACCAGAACAACCATGACAAGCGCCATGGACCCTGTCGCTGCCGAGATCATGCCGGGTCTTCCACCCGCAATCGATATAACGACGGCAATGCAGAACGAGGCATACAGGCCGACCATGGGGTCAACGCCGGCGATAATGGAGAAAGCAATAGCTTCAGGAATGAGCGCAAGAGCTACGGTCATCCCGGAAAGGATGTCCCCTTTGATGTTTGAAAACCATTCATCCCGAATTGTTTGCGCGTTCAAGAACTGTTTCTCCGTTTTTTAAAATACTTTGAATTTGTTGAGATTAGCAGATTATGGCGGATATTTCGTTTTAATCAGATATTGGTTTTGAGCCAAAGGCCTGTATTCATTTTACTAAAAACCGCGAGGATATTTTAAGCTATCCTCTGATCTGCGTTTCCTATTCGGTCATTATTATTCGTTACTGAGAAGGTTAATAATTCCGCAGAAACGGGGATTCATTCGCTTTCACGATGAAGATTTCAAGAGTTTACGCAGATTTCACTGTTCCCTGCCCATGAGTGTTCGATGAATTCAACAAATGAACGAAAATCCTGAATACTTGATTATTATAGTGCCAAACGGTTATTTTTGAAATTAAACGATTCATCGCGTTTACTATTCGTTCAAAAAGAAACGTTCGCCACTATCGTTCGCCACTATAATTATGCGAATCGTTATTTCTATATACAGAGTAAATGATACTCTATCGCTCATACGTGAAATGCCACGAGACTAAGGATTTCGTGGTATCAGGCAGATCAATATGTCCCTTTCTTTGAACTGGTTCGGAGGGGATTTTCGGAGTAATATGTATCATGTACAAAAAAATACTGCTTGCAACTGACGGATCTGAAAATGCCGGGCGTGCGGCTACTACAGCGGCAGATCTTGCCAGAGAATTATCTTCTCAGGTGGTACTGGTAACTATCAAAAATAATCCTCCTTCGCAGTCAAGAATGGCAAAAGCAAATTTTGATGTTCACTCCATTCTTGAAGAGGACGCCAAATCAGATATAAAAAATACCATCGCAATTTTTGAACAGGACAATCTGCCCTACACGCTCAAGGTCGCCATCGGTGATCCGGCAGCAGAGATTATTGAGATTGCCGGGAAGGAACAGGCTGACCTGATTGTCATCGGCAGTCGGGGCCTAGGTGCGATTAAAGGGGTTTTTTTAGGAAGTGTCAGCCAGAAAGTCATCCATCATGCTACCTGCCCGGTCATGATTGTGAAATAAAAATAATTTTTTTCGTTCTTTTCAGACACAATCAACTGATCTGACACTTATTATCGTTCTAAAAAAGAATTTTTCAGACCGAAGGGTCTGATTCGGGGAAGGAGACAATGGCCCGGTTTTCCATTAGTATATTCTCCCGGGGAATAGTTTCTTTCTCAAAGGTGACTGCCAGGTAGAGATTATCCAGATCATTAGACATCGTAGCTAACGGACTGTCGTAAAACATCGTTTCATTCGCGCTCCCGATTGAATCAAACGAGCGGTAGACATGAGGATACCCTTCCGATGCCAGAAACGTCGGGTCATCGGTGACAACCTGGAAGTGAAGGTGCGGGGCGTCACTGTTACCGGAATTGCCCATCAGGCCGATTACCTGACCTTCTTTTACGACGTCTCCCGCTTTAGCCGTGAGAGAGCCGGGGATCATATGCCCATAACAGGCATATTTTCCATTGCCAATGTCCTGAATTACAGAATTACCAGCTGCGCCATCAATAACTTTTACAGCCGAATAAACCAGTTCCCAGTCCGGGAATCCATCTACGGCACTGATAACCGTCCCGTCAGCGACTGCATAGATCTCTTTGCCATACCCATAGTAATTCTTCGCAAGAGAGGCATTACCACTACCTGCCCTGCCGGTTTCCGGGTCGACTAAAATCCAGTCCTGAGCATATCGCTGTGGAACACGGGGAACTCCTCCCATTGTAATCTGGCCAAGGAAATGATGAGTGAGCGGTGAAGTGGTCTCGCATGCCATCCAGCCCGAACCGAGCATAGGAGATCCAATGACTACTGGTTCGAGTGCTTTTTGCACATCAACTTCTCCACCGGTAAGAATGACCGGCACTCCCCGACTTGCGGTCTGGTTCATTGTTATCCGGTGAATCAGTCGATTCGGAACCAGATCCGGTTCGACCTTAAACCAGATTGAGATGCGGGGATTGATCAGTTTACCGGTCCCATTCTGCAATTCCTCCCGAGTGGGCAAAGGGACTGAAGCCGGGTGATAAATCTTTGAAAACAGTTCACCCCCGGCAGAATACAGAACCGCTCCGGTGGCAGGGTCAATGACATCAATTTTTTCGGGCACGATAGTCTGACCCGGAGAAGGAATGAGCTCAAGCTCGTACGCCAGATTGGTGCCGAGTTCACTCGCTACTGGAATGGGTGCACAAGGCACGTTCATGGCTACGGTTTGTCCGGGTGCATCTGGTGTGGGCTGGAATATCATCACGATGAGAAGAGAGAGACAGATAACAATAAGAATCACGAGCGGGAAGAAAACAGAAGGGTCAGACTTTGGGATTTTTGGTGGCATAGATAGCTACTTGAAGTTTACGTAAATATAAGCATTGATGAATATGAAAAGAACGCATTTTTATTCGCCAGATTCATTCTCTGTATCTCACATCCAGCAGAATTTCTCTGCATCTTCAATATCTCATCATTCATGGATTTGTCACTAGTTTCACTAAAGATCCACCCTCGCTCCCAAAATCCTAATTACCCCACAAACCAAGAATAAGACATCAAACTCTCCTAAAAACCACCCAATATGATTAACCTCTCAACCGTCCGGACCATCAACCATATCATCGAACCGGATGCCAAGGATGCCACCTGCAAATGTACTCTAATCCGGGGTGCTATCGACATCGGCCAATAGGTACTGTGTTAGTAAGTCGACACCGAATGAATAACTCAGGGATGATCTTTATTATCAATGAGACTGTATCTATGAAGGAACACCATGGATGAAAAGAAGAAGATACCAAAATTATCATCAAGAGCTCAGCTAAAGGCCGAGAATAAGGTATCAAAATCAACATCAAGAACTCAGCTAAAGGCCGAGAAGAGCGGAAGAACTCAGAACTTCAAACCCCCTGTCCAGAGTAAAGGACCGGGGAAAAACAAAGTATAATTTTTTTTAATATCCTTGCCGGAAGTGTTTCCCGGTATCCCCGCAACATCAGCAGCAGCTTACCCGCCCTCCTTCCTTGCCGCAGACCTGCCAAAATAATGGAATGCTATCGTTACGTTCCGTCCCATATCCCGCCATCTATGGTTATCGTCTTCTCTTCAACCGGGATGTACATCCCCGATTTTTTCATTGCTTCATCGATGACATACCGCACACCGTTACAACAGGGAACCTCCATATGAACAACCATTATGGATTTTATCGCATGTAGGGAGAAGATCTCTGCCAGTTTCGTGATATACCCGTCAATATCCGAATCCAGTTTCGGGCAAAAGATAATCACGATTCGACCCTTCAGGAACTCTGCATAAAACCCTGCGTAGGCGAAGGGAACACAGTCTGCAGCAATCAGCAGGTCTGCATTATCGAAATATAGAGCAGCTGCGTTGAGGAGCTTTAATTGTACCGGCCACTGGCGCAGTTCAGATACTGCATTCTCTGACTGATTTCGGGTCCCGGCAGTCGTATCCCGTGTGATGCTCTGAGCCACTGTTCCCGGGCAGGACGAGAATGCCGGGGAGCAGGGTTGTCCGGGTTCGTGTGGACCCAACGGACTTTCAGGGGAGGGGATGGCAATTGTGTGCTCCTTTAGATATTCGAGCGCCTCGTTGTAGAGATCCATCTGCCCGTGACTGGCAAGGTGTTCGAGATGGGCCTTGATCACCCCTTCTCCCTGCCGGACAATCGTCTCCATTACTACCTTCTCATCGTATGCCTCAGCTTCCCGCTCAATGACTGAGATCGCTCCCTCCGGGCAGGTGCCGATGCAGGCCCCCAGACCGTCGCAGAAGAGATCGCTTACAAGCCGTGCCTTTCCGTCAATGATCTGAAGAGCTCCCTCAGGACAATCCGGGATGCACTCCCCGCATCCCGTGCATTTGTCCTCATCGATACTGATTATTTTTCGTTTCATGCTCGTACTCCCGGAGACCAGCCGATCACAAAAATTATTGTGTGTACTTGAGAATACACCCAACGTGCATCCGGACCCTGAGAGTTCATCTCTGACCGGGCATTTGATACAGTGGTGGTATTCATGGTTTTCCCATCGGCGTTCTGAAGAGAGAACGCGTCACAGAAATTCCATTCTCTGTTCCTTCGTCCTCTGGCAGGACGAATGTTCTCTGCTTGATTGTTGATGAACGGGCAGTTATAGCTTTTGTCTGAATTGACCGCCAGCCCGGACCCCACTGGCAGGAAATACGCTTTCCAAAGTCTTATTGAGAAAGCAGATTACCTGATTATAGTGGCGAACGTTTCTTTTTGAACTATTGATAAACGCGAATCAGCGGTTCACACCGTCCTGCGGGGGCGGTGTTCGAGAAAGTTACAAAACTTTCGTTTACCATCGTTTAATTTAAAAAATAAACGTTTGGCACTATAAGGAGAAAACCAGACATTCCTAGATGTCTGGTTTTCGATTATAATACACGGGGGTATGAGGCATTCGCACTCTGAAAAAATATAACAAAGCAGTCCGCGACCGCATTCCTGAAATCATCCGCTTTCAGGGGAAAACCTGCGAAGTAAAAGAACAGAAAAACCAGGCATTTCTCCGCTACCTCGAATACAAACTTATCGAAGAACTGGAGGAATATCTCGAATCAAAAGAACCGGAAGAACTCGCCGATCTGTTAGAAGTTGTCTACAGCGTTGCACAACTCCGAGGAGTCCTGCCGGTGGAACTGGAACAAATCCGACAGAAAAAGGCAGAAGAACGGGGTTGTTTTGCGAAAAACCGGGTGCTGGTATCAGTTGAGGAGGAATGACACCGGCCTTCACTATCCAGAGATACCGATGAGGAAATCCTGAGATAACCTCAAAACTTAAGCTAAGACAAAACCCCAGTCCCACGATATGTGGTATCCCTGAGAACTATTTCTTTGTTCCCGTCACGGAGAAGATATTATTTCATCCGAAACATTTCCCGGTCTTCTCACACCAGAACTCAGTATGCAGAAGAACGTGCCTCAAGAATGAACAGACCGTCCTCAGCCATGCCTTCCACATGAAAAGCAATTAAAAAAATCACTTTGAAAAAAGAGTTGAGTTAACAGGGGATTGCCATACCAGGAACATATTTGCGGATATCCACCTGTGCACCGCTTTCAGCCATTTTTTCAGCGCCCGTAAGAAGATCATGGGCAACTTTTTCATCAACATAAGCCTCCCCACAATTCATGCAGACCTGAGCCGGGACGTCTTTTACCACAATAGTGATTCCCTCCCGGTCAAAAGTAACCGTTGTCGTACCTTCTTTTGTCTCACCGTTCTTACAGATTACGCATTTCATGGTTTTCTCCTGGTGAACGTATCGGTCCACATTTTTGGATCAGGTTCGTATGCTGTGATAACAATTGCTTCACGATCTACTTTATTGTATGCCAGAACAACATGGAGCCGCCGACCGTTTGCGATGCCTGAAACAAGACAACTGGGATAGGGAGTGTCATCCGGATAGTCTTCGATTTTCTCACCCCGAACGATTAGTTCCCGAATCTCAGTCTCGGTAATATGTCGCTGGAACATCTGCCGCAGTGCGTGGATACGGAATGTCAGCCGTTCAAATGACGGGAATTTATTTTTGCTCATGATCCTCTCCGGGTGCTTATCTGCCAGTGGCTCTCCTCGCTTTACTACAAGGTACCACCCTTCTGTCTCTATTTTCTCTATGATGTCCCTCTCATTCATAGCTTCGCCTTTTTCTTCCATCCGCTCAAAGTAAGAGAGGTTGTATAATCAGCTTATAACTGATTATATCTCTTTACCCAGGGACATTGTGTGTTTCACCGGGAATAGTTTCCTGTACGAAATCTGACGATAACGCAGAACCGCCCTTTCTGCTCACTCGTACCCTCCCTCCCGTCGGCCTGCACCATCGCGCAAGGGGCTGATTAATACCTATAAATTGAACCTGCCCACCAGATGGCTGGGTCACAGAAGTGATGCCACGTTATGAGATCAGAGCGGTGCAGAAAGCGTGCAGAAGTGAGAAGACCGGGGGATGGTGCGGGCAGTTATAGCTTTTGTCTGAATCGACCACCAGCCTGGACCCCACTGGCAGGAGATAAGCTTTCCAAAGTCTTATTGAGAAGGCAGATTACCTGATTAATACACGGGGGTATGAGGCATTCGCACTCTGGAAAAATACAACAAAGCAGTCCGCGACCACATTCCTGAAATCATCCGCTCTCAGGGAAAAACCTGCGACGTAAAAGAATTTGAAAACCAGGCATTTCTCCGCTACCTCGAATACAAACTAATCGAAGAACTGGAGGGATATCTCGAATCAAAAGAACCGGAAGAACTCGCCGATCTGTTAGAAGTCGTCTACCGCGTTGCACAACTCAGAGGGGTCCTGCCGGAGGAACTAGAACAAATCCGACAGAAAAAGGCAGAAGAACGGGGTTGTTTTGCGAAGAACCGGGTGCTGGTATCAGTTGAGGAGGAGGAGGAGACAGAACCTGAGCGTAAAATGCTATTGTATACCTGTGAGCGGGGAGATCATGTCTTTGAAGATGAATAAAAAAGACCATTCCGGCCCATGAAACCCGAACAATCTCCATCTGTACCACAAAAAATCTGACACGGTTCTTTAAATTCTGTCTCTGTTAGAAATTATCAGACGACATCTAAAAACCAGTTCTCAGAAAGTCCTCATATAATAACCAGGATACCTTCTCTCGATATTCCCTATTCTCCAGAATATTTTCAGTTGCACAAAGCAAGGAGTGGATACCTAAATAACTAGAATGCTAGAGCAGAGCGAAATATCCCTCTCTATTCTTTGCACCGAACATTCTGAAAAAGTTGGCGGAAGAGAGAGTCCTTCTAATCAGCCTGCAATGCCTCAACAGGGTCCAGCTGAGCTGAATGCCATGCCGGATAAACCCCTGAAAGAACACAGATGATGATACCTATCGCCATCGCTGCCGGGACATACACCAGACTCGCCGGGTAGAAGAAATAGTCAGTCGTCCCTATCATGATCAAAACAACGAAATAACCAATAATCATGCTTAATATCCCTCCAATAATAGCTCCAACAACACCCAGAATCGCGGCCTCATAGACGAACATTTTGATGAGTTCACGTCTTCGGGTGCCAATACTTCGGAGAATCCCGTTCTCCCGCGTTCGCTCACTCACCGACATCATCATCACATTAAATATTGAGACCGCAGCGACCAGCAATGATACCCCGGCAATACCCATCACAAAGGTCGTCAGTGTCGAGACCGTATCGGTCACCGTTTCAAGCATTCTGCTACTGTCCTGAACCTGCACTTCATCTTCTTTACGGTTGAGCTGATCCTCAATCGCTTCAGTGACGGCGTCGGCGTCATTGACATCGTCCAGCAGAATATTCACCTGTGGATATTCGCCTTCGCCGCCAAAGGTACCGGTAAACCATTTTTCAGTCGCTATTATCGCATTATCGGAGTTGATATCCATTGACATACCCTTCTCTTCCAGGATGCCAACAACCCGTACCGTCTGCTGGGAACCTTCGTCCTCGTCACCGATCTTGATTCTGTTGCCGGGTACCAGATCATATTTCTCAGCAAGCGTCGGCCCAATCAGCACACTGCTGGTCGTTTTTGGATAACTACCTTCATCGACAGTCAAAACTTCGGGCATATCCTCTTCCGCCATACCATAGATTGTTGCACGTCCGTCATCGGATCCTATACTAATATCTTCAGTCTCGGAATAGAGATAATACATAAAATTCGAACCGGCAGCCCGTTGTATGTCTTTCAGTTGTGATTCGGAGATATATTCATCATCGTCATCTGAACTGCTGCTACTACCCATTCCTGGCATGCCGCCACCGCCGCCACCTGAGTCGGGACTCACAACCAGCACGTTTGCCATCTCTGAAAGCTCAGCGGTAACGCTCAGTGTCATATTTGTACCCATCATTCCCATTGACGCGATGGCGACCACACCGATGACAATGCCCAGCGCTGCGAGCACCGAACGCAGAAAGTGAAGTCTCACATTCCTCACTGCAAGCTTAACGATAATATCAGGTTTTTTCATACAATACACCCGTCCCGTATCGTAATCGTCCGGTCGGCATGCTCTGCGGTCGTCGGGTCATGGGTGACCATAATCACTGTCCGGCCTTTGTTGTTGAGATCCTCAAGGATCCCCATGATCTGTTCCCCGGTTTTTGTGTCAAGGTTCCCGGTCGGTTCGTCGCAGAGCAGAATCTTTGGTTCATTGACGAGAGCCCGGGCGATAGCCACCCGCTGTTGCTGTCCGCCGGAGAGTTCAGACGGCGTGTGGGTCGCGTGGGACCTGCTAATCCCGACCATCTCCAGAAGGTTATGTACCCGGTCCGTTGTATCATATTCACGATATTTGAGAATGTACGGATATTCGACGTTTTCGTAGGCTGTAAGCAGTGGAATGAGGTTGAACTTCTGGAAGATGTAGCCGATGGTGTCACGCCGCAGATCAGTCAGTTCGTCATCACTCATCTCACCAACATCAGCACCGGCAAGGCGAAGAGTGCCTGACGTCGGAACATCCAGACAGCCCACCTGATTCAGGAGTGTCGATTTCCCTGAGCCCGAAGGACCCATGATGGCAACGAACTCTCCTTCCTGAATCTTAAGTGAAATATTGTCGAGGGCAATGACGTCTCCGGCTGGCAGGCGGTAGATCTTACTCACACCGTCCAGTTCAATAACCGGCTTCTTCTCCATGAAATTCACCGTTACTTCGAATGGCCACGGAGTTTCTGTACCAAAGCATCAAACTTTTTCCGCGTAAGGTAGCCTTTTCTCCAGAGAATGATGACTCCACCGCCGATGATGATGACCCCAAGGATCTCGAAAACCGGAATACTACTCATTCCGCTTCCAAAATTCATCATGCCACCCGGCCCACCGGACTTTCGGGCAGGCTGTGAAGCACCATCGGAGACTGTTCCTGATGAGGCAGAGGCAGAGGCACTGCCCGATCCACTCAGAGTAAGATCAAACGTTTCATCATAGACATTCCCGTCTTCGTCTTTGTATTGGACAATGAGTGGCACCGTTGCTCCGGGTGCACTAAAGGTCACTTCAAAGCTGGAGAAGTCGTCGGGTTCAAGAGCGCCAATCACATAGAGGGGATTTGGATCTTCTGGTTCTCCCGGACTGCCGATGGTAACAATCACCGATAGTGCATCCTCAAGTCCGGCATTCGTGACATCACCGGTTACCGTGTACCCACCGGCTGAACCGGCAATTTCAAGATTGTTGATAACCGGCTCTGCCTGAATTTTTTTGTCGCCGAAGGTAACCGGGATAGAGAGAAGCGTGGTATGCTTATTGATGCCGTTTCGGTATTCCACGGCAAAGACAATCGATTCCTCTTCTGTCGGGGTGACTTCAAATGTCAGCTCTTCTGAGGCATCAGAGGACAAGGCACCAACAAACCGGCTGGTCTGGCTGGAATCAAAGTCATCACCAACCGGAATAACCGTGACACCATTTACGGTGTTTTCACGGGGATTGCCGACCGACAGATGAATGTTCTCGGTCTGATCCACTTCAAACGCATCCGGTATATTCAGGGCCGAGACAACGAGTGGTGTGTTATCCACTTTTATCGGAATCTGATATCGCAGACTGCCCCCGTCACGGAAGTCAAGGTAGAACGTCGGGTAGTAGACCCCATCTTTCCCGTTGGCTTCAATCGTGAAACTGAATGTCATCGTATTGCCGGAAGCGAGCGTCCCGACAGAATTATAGGTATTCTCGTTTTTCACTGAAAAGTCATCAGTATAGAGTTCTGCCCGACTGATAGGCACGTTGGCGGTGCCCTGATTCTTCACCGTAATAGTAATTGTAGCAGTATCACCCTGCATCAGAACGCCGGGATCAATACTGATATTTGTGACAGTCACATAGGCCGCTTCCGAGGTCCCGTCTGCACTAGCAATACCAGTAAAGGTCATACAGAGCAGAAGTGCGATCGCAATGGGCACTGTTCGTGTGAACGCCTTTGATTTTTTCGTACTGGTCATAGTATCGGTCCAATTTTTTTGAGAGCACACCTGATCGCAGTGTCACCCCTCAATGTAATATATCTTTTACATTATGTTATATTATGTTTTCTTATTGTTTGGTTTAGAATCTACTATGTATAGGCAATATGACTCTCACTCGCAAAATAGTGTGATCTGACTGAAATCCAAAATAGGTTATATATTTCAGATTGTCAAATGAAAAATCCGCATTCCAAAGAGAGATTACTTTGTACGATAACAGTTCCAGAAGAATGAGAGATTACTCAACAAACGTCTGTGAGATAGAGATCAACACCTCTATGTAGATTCTCTTTTTTTCTCTGGCAACCTGATACAGAAGGTTCTATTTTTACCAAATACTACCAGATGTATTCGTTCATGCACGTTTTTCTGCAAAAAAAGTAATAGTGATCTTCAGATTTTAACGACAGGCCCATCGGGTGCTGCCATAAGCATCATCCTCTATACTCAGGATTAGGGGAGGTCGTAAGACCCCCAAAAGTCCCATCTAATTTCATTGCATCCAGTTCGTCCTGCCACGCTGCGACAACACCCTCCGGGGTATTCTTAGAGAATGCAATATACAGATCATAGGTTCCGACCGAATAGACTGCTTCAAGATCACAAGGAGCATACCCTGCATTCCGTGCCATATCAGCAACTGTGGCACTACTTCCAAGCCAGAAAGCAATCTCTCCGCCCTTCAGTTTTTGAACACATTCTATATCATTTTCATACCCAATCACGTTTGAAACATTATTCTCTGCAAGGTACTGATACCTTGCACTATCCTGCAGGGCACCAATCGATCCGGCCTTTTTTAACTCATCCATATTTGTGATCTGAAGATCTGATCCATTTTTGGCATAAAGAACAATGTCATACGATGCAACCGGCCCGACCCACTGGAAAAGATCTTCGCGTTCGATCGTCCTCGTGGTTGAAAAGATTGCCACATCAGGAGTCGTTAAAGCCAGTTTATATGTTTCTTCCCAGGGCAGAACCTCAATCGTTCCGGTCTGATTCAACCTTTGCAGAATCTCTTCCACTACCCGTGTTGACTGGCCGGCAACAGTGCCGTTTTCATCCAGATAATTAAAGGGTGGAAATTCCTCAGTAATAAGGCGAAGCCCAGACGTTCCAACCACAATTTCTTCCGATGGAGTTTCATTTCCCATTCCGGCCTCTCCGCCATTTTGCGAACCACTCTGTTCAGCATCCCCGGTGGAACCCACACATCCGCAACAGAAAATGCACAGAGCTGCAACCAATACTATCATACCAACCATTATTTTTTGATTCATCGTTACCCACCCCAGTCCTAAAAAATCTTGCACTGATACTTATTGAAGAGTTACTAATAGAGTTTTTGCTTACGAATCGAGAAAAGAAATAATAGTATCCTCAGCTAAAAAAATTGAAAATTAGATGCTTATTCAGGATAAGCGACCGCAACCCGCCAGCCGGTCAACGGTGATGTCCGGAAAAAGGCCGTCCAGCTCATTCCTCCGACATCGTATGTCACCACACCGGAATCCTCAGCAAGTATCTTATCGACAGCACGCCCGAATGACGTCCCAACATCCTGCTCCAGAACATTCTGAAATATCTCTCCTTTTTCAGAGCTAAGCGCTAAGGTCCCATCAGGTGCAATGGCAAAGAAGGTCATATCACCGGGAAGTTTTGACTCCAGAGAATTAACAAGGGAATCAAGATACACCGACGCTCCAAGAATGCCGGAGATCGAACGGTCGGTTTTCACCGGAACAGCAACAATTGCGGTGCTTTTTCCAGTTGAGTGACTGACAACAACCGTCCCAACTGATTCCTGCCCCGCCAACACCTGAGGGAAATACGGCCGGCTCAGCAGATTGGCCTGAGCCAGATCATCGACCACCGTGTAATACGAACCGTTCGTTCGTGCATACCACATCCGGGCATCGACAATCTTCTCCTCAGGCACGGCAAGGAGCGGTTTTATCTCCTGCCAGTTTCCCGACTTTGCTTCTCCGGTAACAGCCAGAGCTTCAAGCGTTCGCAGAACTGAAGTCATTGTACCATCAGTCTCTGCGATCACAAGGGAGAGCGCCAGACTGACTTCCGAAGGGCCAAATTCTGGTGAAATCATCTCATTGTTTGCACCGGCTACGGAGGGAGCAGAGGTAAGAACCGCAAAGGTTCCGTCCTCTTTTATGGCATCAAGGGCGTCCTGCCAGGATGCAACAACACTCTCAGGAGTTCCCTGTGAAAAGGCGATGAACGTATCAATCGTTCGCAAGGAATACACCGCCTCAATATCACGGGGAGTGTACCCGGCGTTTTGGGCAACATCAGCAAAATTAATATTGCTTCCAAGCCAGAGATCAATCTCTCCATCCATCAGTTTTTGAACGCAGACCTCATCGCTTTCATAGCCAACCAGATTTGTGACATTGTTCTCAACCAGGTACTGATACCGCACATCTTCGGTCACCGCTCCAATTGTTCCGGCTTTTTTTGCCGCATCCAGACTTTGAATCACAATTCCTGAGCCATTTTTGGCATAGAACACATAGTCAAAGAACGCAATAGGTCCAACCCACTGAAAGAGATCTTTCCGTTCAGCAGTTCTGGCAGTCGGAAATAATACTACATTCGGAGTTTTTAAGGTCAGATCGTACCCTTCTTGCCATGGTAAAAGTTCAATGGTTCCGGTCTGACTCAGCCTTCGAAGAATCTCCTGTACTACATCGCTTGACTGCCCGGCAACTCTGCCATTTTCATCCAGATAGCTAAAAGGCTTAAATTCCTCCGTAATAAGGCGGAGACCACATTCAGTAGGCGGAACCGTACCGGAATCAGTCTGCGTCGATTCACCGGTGGTGTCAATACATCCACAACAGAAAACACACAGAATCGCCAGCACGAAAATCGTGAAAACACCAGCTTTTTTAATCATACTACAAATACCCCACAAATCACATGAATCATAATAATTGGTACTTGACATGGGAAGTGATAATTTTTCGTACTTGCTACCCGTTGAAAAAAAGTGATAATCCCGGTCCAAACCACCACGAACCTATAATATATCCGCTAGTCCCAAAGAACAACTATGACTGAAAAAAACAGCACCAAGCCTATGAACGTAACCAACCCCGCTTACCAGACGGCACTGAAAAAGAGAATTCAGGAACTGCAGCCAGAAGAGAAGAAAGCTCAGTCCTCAAAAAAAGAGACCAAATAAGAATAATCCGGGTCCGGGCTTCAACTGCCCAGACATTCTCTCACTTCTTTCTCTCTCATTTCAACGATTCTGCAAGACTGGTTGCGTCCTGTGAACCAAGAAGGAATGCCGTCCCATCGGTTTGAGTAACCCAAACCCCTTCTTTCCCACTGATGGTGTAGGCCTTGCCAAGGCGACTGAGCCGAATACCCCAGCCTCCAAAATTTCGGAGCGGTCGGTAGGTCGCTGCTTCAGCCGAGCGGATTGAGGAACGGGGAATCGTTCGATTCACTACATGAAGTGGCCAGTACCTATAGACAAGGTTCTCCGGCGTCACCTCGATCTCAAGGCGCAACATACTGAAGAATGCGGGGAAACCAAGTCCAAAGGCAATCCAGATAATCCAGATGAAAACATCACCTGCCTCGCCACCACTTCCGGAGAAGGGAACACCAACGACTACCTGATACAAAAAACTCCGCCAGGCAAATACCGCAATCAGCCCAACGACAATCATAATCAGTGGTTGCTGCCGATACATCCACTGAACTTCCTGATAGATCAGATTTGATTCAGACGTCATGAACGTTCATTCTCCGGACATTCTATTGGCACTTCCTCGTTCATTGATGTTACGGAATCTTAGCACCAGCATGAAAATCCCGAAGATCAAACAGGAAGAGATGGTTATCTGCCGGAAACCCACGAGAGAAAAAAAGGAGCTGGCGTCTGATTTCATATATTAAGCATATATATCAATGTATAAACGATAACAATTAACTACCATATAAATCTTGACTTACTTTTATCTACTTTGACTCTAATTATCCACTGGTGAATACCATGGATGGATATGCAGGAAAGATGGCGTTTATTGATCTCACTGATGGCAAGGTGACGATTCAGGAAACACCAACTGATCTCAAGAAAGACTATCTTGGTGGTCGCGGTTTTGGTGCACGCATCGTAACCGACCGGATTGATCCAAAAATCGATGCACTCTCTCCGGAGAATGTGATCGTGTTCGCAACGGGACCACTTACCGGCACCGGCATCCCGCTTGGAAGCCGGTATGAGGTTACCACGAAATCTCCACTGAATGATACCCTTGTCTCCGCTAACAGCGGCGGGTTTTTTGGCTGGAAGATGAAAAGAGCAGGGTTTGACGCAGTTGTCATCAGTGGACGTTCTTCAAAACCAGTCTATATCTTCCTAAATGAAGGCACCGTAGAGCTTCGGGATGCAACACCATACTGGGGTATGAAGACCAGCGAAGTAACAGCAGCCCTTAAGAGTGATCTCGGCGACATAGATATCCGTGTAACATGTATCGGACCCGCCGGTGAAAAGAAAAGTCTCCTCGCCTGTATCATCAATGAAGAGCACCGCGCTGCAGGGCGTGGCGGCACCGGTGCGGTGCTTGGGTCCAAGAACCTCAAGGCAATCGTGGCAACCGGGAAACTTCCGATTGAAATTGCCGATGAAGACAAACTCAATGCCGTGAAAGAACGCGTCCGAAAGAAGATTGAGGACAATGGCATCTGCCAGGGACTACACCAATACGGGACAGCAGTCCTTGTCAATATTATCAACGAGAACTACATTCTTCCGACACGAAATTTCCAGAGGGGATACTTCCCGGAGGCAGAAAAAGTATCCGGGGAAACAATGGCAGAAACAATTCTCACGAAACCCAAGGGTTGCTATGCATGTATTGTCCAGTGCGGAAGAGTGACAAAGGTTGATGGAGAAGAAGGTGAAGGTCCTGAGTATGAACCAGTCTGGGGATTTAGTGCAGATTGTGGTATTGCCGATCTTTCAGCTGTTGCCCGGGCAAATTACCGGTGTAATGACCTTGGGCTTGATGCCATTGGTGCAGCAACTTCTATTGCCTGTGCAATGGAGATGACCGAGAAAGGATATCTTAAAGACGGCATCAGATTCGGGGACGCGGAAAATATGGTGAAAATGGTTGAAGAAATTGGATACCGACGCTCATTCGGGGCCGAACTCGCCGATGGATCATTCCGGTTTGCTGCAAAGTACGGGCATCCGGAACTTTCAATGAGTGTGAAGAAGCAGGAACTTCCCGCATATGATCCCCGGGGTCTCCAGGGATATGGCCTTGCGGCAGCGACCTCCGTTCGTGGTGGCGACCATGTTTATGGGTACATGATCTCGCCTGAAGTTCTTGGGGCACCCGAGAAGCTCGATCCCTACACCAGTGAAGGAAAAGACCTGTGGGTTAAGGCCTTTCAGGATCTTACTTCATCCATTGACGCTGCCGGGATGTGTCTTTTCACATCCTTTGCTCTCGACGCTGATGATTACGCAGACCTCGTTGCCGCAACGACGGGTATGACAATGAATGCCGCAGATCTCCTCCTGATCGGAGAGCGGATCTGGAACCTCCAGAAGCTGTTCAATATGAAAGTTGGCTACACTAAGGCGGATGACACTCTGCCCGATCGGCTGTTAAAAGAACCACTCCAGGACGGGGCGCCCAAAGGACGTGTCTGGGAACGCCAGCCACTTCTCGACAATTATTATGCAGCCCGGGGATGGGACAACGAAGGTCGACCTACTCCGGAAAAACTTAAAGAGCTGGGATTAACCAACTAATTACTTTTTTAGAAGATAAATAGCAAAGCAGGGTGACATCCGAATAAAAACGGTCGGAGAATTTGGTCAGCGGTTTTAAGTATGAATATCCGGGTGAAAGCATTTGCCACATTCCGCGATGTGATGGACAAAGAAATTGATCTCGCCGTTGCGGAGAATACAACCATCTCAGATCTTCTTGATGATTTGATGATTCAGTACCCCGGATTTGAGGAGATGGCATTTGAACGTCCCGGAGTGCTGAAAAAGTTTGTCAATATCCTCCATAACGGTCGGAATATTCAGTTTATCAAAGGAATTGACACTCCTCTCTCAGAGGGCGATCTCATCACATTGTTTCCTCCGGTGGGTGGTGGGTGACACAACAGGACAGTCAGGTCAGAAGACTCTGAACCACAAAAAAACGACAGAATTAAGTTTAGTAACACTCATTCAACCATGAGGAAACTCCAATGACTGGCGAAGCACTTCTAAAAAAAACTCTGGAAGAACTTGACAAACTTGTCTCTGCCAATACGATCCTAGGTGAACCCATCGAGGCAGACGATAAAACCATCATTCCGGTGGCACAGTTTGGTTTTGGATTTGGTGTCGGCGAGGGGAAAAACGAGAAGGCCGGGGACGCTGCCGGTTCAGGCGCCGGTGGCGGTGTCAAACCGGTCGCTCTCGTGATTCTGCACAAAAACATCGAAGGACCGGAAGGAGTACAGGTACTCTCACTCCAGAAGAAAAACGAGATAGCCGAGATCATCAGTACCCTAGGCGAAGCGGTTATTCCACAGGTCACCGAGGCCATCAGAGGCCGTACTAAATCCAAGGCAGCACCAATTGCCGAAGAAAAACCAGAACCTGAAAAAGCTTAAGACCCGGACTGTTTGTTATTCTGATGGTTTGGATTCTCCTGGCAATCGCCATAGCTGGTCTGCTGGTGGTCAGTGCCCTGCTTGTGCAGATTCCCCTTCGTTTTACCGGGCAGGCTTCGTTATCATCAGCAGTGTCGCTTCTTTTTTCCCTGTCCTGGGGACCGGTTTTTATCTGTCACGAAGGAGGCCGGAATGGAGAGACAACCCTACGGGTCGCCGGCAGAACCCTGTACCAAAAAGCCGGAAAACCAAATATATCAGAAAAAAAAGATGAACCAGACGATGAACCGGACAAGCAAAAGAAAAAAAGAACAACGAATATTCTCAGTCTTCTGCAATGTATCTATGAACCGCTCCTCACCATCTTCCACACCATATCATTTGACCACTGGTGCTGTGCATTTCGGTGTGGTACCGGAGAGCCAGCGACAACCGGAGAATTATATGGCTATGTTCAGGCTCTTCGGGGAGTCCTTACCCCCTGCCCGGAGATTGACCTTCAGATGATACCGGACTTCGATGCTATCATTCTGGAAGGAGAAACCGACCTGGCTTTCAGAATCGACCGACCGTTTCTTCTGCTGCCTCAGGTCGTTCACATCGCACAATGTGCCTTTCACAATACAAAAAAGGTGAAAAGCACATGAACCTCAAAGAAAGAATCACGGCACAACCGGTTACTCTAACAGGTCGCCAGATAATTCCGATCCTTGAACGTACCGCCCGGCTCGCCTCACACGGTGGATGGTATATGACACGGGTCTGTTCGATTCGCATTGAGGAAAACGGAAAAATCTATGACTATCCGCTCATTCCGTCTTCACCGGACCAGGAGGTTCAAAACATTGATGTATCCGGAAACGCTGATTCTCAAAAACCCTGATCAACCTGTAAATTCATGTCCGGTAATCAGAAGAACCACCCCGTGAAACCTACAAACTGATACATAAATTGGTAAAACCAATGGACATTCATTTTTGTCATTATTATGAAGGCAATGGCCTGCCACCCTCCAATCGGTTCTGCCGAATCTGCCCACAGGGGAGTCTGGCATGCAACGCCCTCTGGGACTTGGTCATAGCTCTTTCAGTTTCAAACGGTGGCAAACCAGTTCCGCTTCCCGGCACCCGGGCATTTCTCTTTCCGAACCCAAAAAACCGGGATATTGTGCACCTGAAGATCAATGTACGATGGGGACTACCCAAAGAAGATTTTCTGCACTTCATCGCAACAGGTCATGCACAAATGGGGCGGAAAAGCGATCGCCACACACCCGAAACCTCACCCAGTATGACCCGACAGGAACCGTATGTACAGGCAATCACCCAACTACTCGGAGGAGACGATATTCCTGAGATTATAGCTGTCAGAACCATTCAGCAGACCAACAAAACGTGAATCTGCTCTGAATAATTTCACCACTTCACACACCCAGATACAACTATAGCAAATGAAAATCATCATATCTCATGTGGGAATATGACTTCTGATTTTGTAACTAAAGCAACGGATGGCACCTAGGAAGAACTGGTCGAGAAAAATGATAAGCCGGTAGTCGTAATGTTTTATCTGCCTGGCTGCTCGCACTGCACTGCAATGGAGCCATACTTTGCTGAATATGCTCAGGAATTTCACGAGACCATCAGGTTTGTTCGCCTCAATGCCGCCACGTTCGGGTGGATTGCCCAGCGATATGGCATTCAAAGTACTCCGACGTTCAAATTTTTCTGCCACGGTAAACCAATCCGTGATATGATCGGGGCCGCCTATCCGACCCTGCTTCGGCAGGCCATTGAGGAGACGCTCATCTACGGGGAAGCCTGTCATGACAGCGCCAGCACTATCGATTTCGAAATATCCGGCTATGCCTGACAGCACCCAAAGGAACTGATGACCCAATGAAATCATCCCGGACACTATTCGACCGGGCATTTGCATTAAGCCATGCCCTCGGCGCCACCGTCGCAGCAACGGTACCGGCAGCCTGCCTGAAAGACTCTCCCTCAGCCCTCGCAGCAGGCCAGCCATTATTTCAAGCGGATATCGGAACGATTCTGGTACTGGGACTCTATCATGACCCCGCCATCCCGGAACTTGACTGGTGGGAAAAGGAAAGGAGCACCCTGGGGGATCGTCTGCTACGTCATATTAACTCGGAACTCACCGATTGGTTTATGATCACCGCAAAGACCGAAACCCGTGACATTCCTTACCAGATAACCGACGGTGGAATCTATCTCAAAGATGCCGCTGTACTTGCCGGACTTGGCGTCATCGGAAGAAACAATCTGTTACTGGTCCCGGGATTTGGCCCGAGAATCCGGTTCCGGGCTCTCTGGGTTGATCTTGAACTGCCACAGCAGCCCCTGCTACAACACTATCATCCCTGTCAGGATTGTAAAGCTCCCTGCCATATACAGTGTCCGTGTGATGCGTTTGCCAGTGGCACCTATATGCGGGAACGGTGCCAACGGAGAACAGACGCAGACAAAAATGCTGCCCAAACGAAAAAAGCATCGGATCCCTCGTCCAGCGGTGCTACTACCCACTGCCGCGTTTGCGAGATCGTATGCCCGGCCGGAATGCCAACGGACAACACCAAAAAGTAAGATGATCGGATTTTCTCACCATTGGACAATTATGAAACACCAGTGAATCCAATTGCCACCAACTCTTTTTGCTGTTAAAACCATTCTGGCAGACGATCAAAATGAGACAATTCCGTATATTATTCTTTTTAAAAAGATTATTCAGCCAGATTTGAATGAAATTCCTGCCAAAAAAGTCTAAAGCTATAATACCTATCAGAACATATTCCTCAAATTAGGAATTGTCGCTATGAATTGGCTGCTTCCAAAATAAACAGGTATGAGGTGCCAGCCTCACACTTGGTTAAATGAAAAATCACGAAGTGATTTTTATAACAAAACACCAAAAACGGAAGGACAAAAACAAGAGATCAAAAAATACCCGAGGGAAAAGACATGGTTGAAACTGTTATCAAATTAATCCGTGAACTTGACACGCAAATAGATGAACTGAAACATGCAGCCGGAGAAAACGTCACGAAACTTGAAGAACAGTTAAAAGCCGTCGAAAATGCAATTACTGAACTTGAAAAAACAAATGTAACAGTCCCGGACGACCTGTTTCAGCTCCGTAGTCATTTCAGGGAGCACCGAAAACAGATTGCCAGTTCCAAAGAAACGTTACAAACTCTTAAGGGCGAATTCATAGCACTCCTTGACAAATTTGACGGTGTGGCCGAAGCGGAACCTGAGGAGGAAATACTGGAAGAACAGGTAGAATCACAGGAAGTCACCGAACCGATTCAGGAGGAAGAAGTTCCGGATTTTAATGAAGAATCGGAAAAACAGGTAGAATCACAGGAAGTCACCAAAACCATTCAGCAGGAAAAGGTTCCGGATTTTAATGAAAAACCTGAAAAAACCTTTGATACGGTATCTGAAGAAGAACAACCCGAACCGGATCTCTTCCAAAAAACAGTCTCTGATACAAAACCAAAAAACCTTCGCGAGATATTAAGTTCTTCTCCGCCATCGACTACAGGAAACAGAATCATTCGGATAAATGAACCGGAAAAGGAACAATCATTTCCACCTTCCGATGAAACCGAAGGAAGTGACCAGTCGAATGACACCACACCCTCAGAAGAACTAAGACGAATCCTGCTGGAAATTCTAAAAGAAAAGGAAGGAAGTGCCACGTCAAATGATATTCGAACTGAAATGGAGAAACGCCTTGGTTCGTCATTCACCCCGGCAGACCTTGGACGCCTGCCAAACGGAAAATTAACCTGGTGGCGAAATGTTCAGCTTGAACGTGAAAGTCTCATTGAAGAGGGAATACTCAGCAGTGAATACCATCAGGGAATGTGGGAGCTGAACTAATCCTTTTTTTCGACTGAATCAAATAGTGAAATCGCCCATAAAAAATAAATTCCGGGGAGTGAAAATTTCATTCCCAACCACTATTTTTCAGACGAAGTGTCGCCTGAATTCCGAAATGCACCGGAAGGAATACTGATAATAAACCTCACCCCACTACCCGGCTGGCCTTCTTCCTGAATAGTAATTCCGGTAATAGAAAGGATTTCTTTCGTCAGGAAGAGACCAAAACCATGCCTCTTTCGCAATGATTTTTCAAACAGCTTCTCTTTGGCATCCTGCGACATACCAATCCCATTATCCTCATATACGATCTCAATTCCGTGATCTGTCGGAGACCAGCTCATCGAGATCATATCAGCATCAGGTCCGGCATGCCTCATACTGTTATCGATGAGATTGTACACCACTTTACCAGCCAATGGATCAGCAAAGATCTCCAGATCACCGAAATCCGGTTCAATATTCCAGCCATCAATATCAAGCTGCAAACAGGCTTCTTTCACCATGGTATCCATGCGCTGCCACTGCGGTCCGTGAACACCTAATTCCTGATAATCCCTTGTAAATTCAATTTGTTTCTGAATAGTCTCCCCTATTGTCTCAATTTTCTGAAGATCAGAACTTAACTGATCATCATTACAGGTATCCATTGCTAAGGAAACAAACAACTGTAGTGCTGCTACCTGATTGAGAATGTCATGCCGGGTGATACTATTCAGGAGATTTAGTTTGGCATTCGCCTCTTGATAGGACCGTTCTGCAAGTTTTTCTGAACTATAATCCCGAAGCAGCGCAATCACGTAGTTTTCGTCAACTGCAACAAAACGGGTATCATACCAGACTTCATGTCCCTTAAGAAGGAGTGAATAGTCAAATTTCAGCACCTCTTTTGTCGTGAAAGCTTTCTCTAAAACAATTCTTGCTTCCGGAATGATCTCAGGTGGAAAAATCTTATCCATCGGTTCACCAAGGTAATACGACTCCGGCAGGATATAATTACGATTCGGAGGACAGATAAATTCTGTAATGATACCATCTCTGCTGATACTAATCAGAATATCAGGAATCGCATTCAGAAGTGAATGTGCTTTTCGCTCACTCGCAGATGTCTCCTCCTGTGATTCTTCAAGACGTTCAAGCAGATGATTTACCGCATCAGAGAGTTCTGCAAGTTCATCATTCCCAATACTATCAACCCGAAGAGCAGTATCGCCCCGGTTACCAATATCCTCCACCTGATTCTGCAGGAACAACAAACGCCTGAGAATCAACTGGTCGATCAGAAGAACAGACGTTATCCCAAAAATTATCCCGGCTAGCAGAATGAAAAGAACCATACGAAAAAGCGTATCCAGTCCCTGCTGATAGACCAGACGGTCATTTTCTGTCTTCAGAATTGCAACATTATCTCCCGAAAGATCCTGTAGCAACCCATATCCTGCCACAATTGAATTATTCACCGGAAGAACCAGAGTAGACGTTGCCGGCGTATCAGTCGAGGCAAATTCTAAAAGGGCAGGACCGTTTACTTCTGTCAGGGGAATTATTTCCAGTGGCAACCCAATACGACAAGAGAGGGAAGCAATTTCTTCCTCATCAAGAGTCTGACCCCAGCCCATCATACCTCCTGAAGGATCCCCTCCACCTGTATGAAGTATCTGAGTGAAAGCTAACATCACTGGTGTACTACCTACCATAGTAAGACCACTTGTTGTTTCATGTGCTGCCACCGCACTAAGAATCTCCGGATTATTGAGTATTTCATCTGTCACGTTGTTCAGAGTGCCACTGGTTTTATCGTAAGAAGCACCAGACAGAAAACGATCTTCATCATCAAAGAAAAGGACCAGATCACTATGAAGATTCTCAAACGTTTCAGGAAAAATATTATCCGTAAAATAGTCCGGACGACTGCCACTCATATACTCAAAGGTGTCATCCCAGTGGGCATATTCAATGACTTCAATTTTGAGAATTTCAGAAGAATGATCCAGATCCCGCAGAAGCTTGCCAACATCATCTAACATCATATTATGTTCAATTTCTGCATTTGCACTCAAAGAAACAGAAGATATGACTACTAAAAAGACAAGAAAAATGCCAATCCACACCGCTGCCATACTGGCAATGGTTTTCTCTCTTAATTTCACATTGATGTGCCTGATTAAAACTCTTTTTTTATAGTATTTGATTGTTTCCCCAGTTCATCTGAAAATGTTATCTGATTATAGAATATCACCATATAGCAATTAAAATGGATGAAAAACCTCAATTATTCTGTTTTTAATAATTCATTTCTAATGAAAAGCTATCAACAGATTATACAAGGCCAGAGTGATTTTTCCCTTCAATTTCAAATAAAAAGAATCCGACGAACTAAAGCAACAAATGATAGAATTTCTAAAAACGATTGAAATGAAAATTAAAAAATGAAAGAAATACCTTCACAAAAAAGCATGAGAATCCAAAAAAAATTTCTGAATACAATATAAAATCGGAAAAAAGTGAAGATTAAATGTGACTATTAGCTCTCCAGAGTCAGATAGGGCACCATCTTCAAAACATCGGATTTGATATTCTCAAACCCGACCCTCTCGACAAAACGTGCTGTTCGTTCGCCAGGGTTGCCATTATCCCGATAATACTCAAGGAGTCGTTTCGAGAGATCAAGCACTTCTTCCCGGGTCAAATCTTTTCCTACAACATCGGCAATTCTTGGCCTTCCACCAGAATTTCCACCAAAGATAACTGTCCAGCCTTTTGCATTGCCAAAGACTCCCAGATCACGGACATAACTCTCACCGCAACAACGGGGACATCCGGAAATACCCATCTTCAGTTTTGCCGGGAGAGCCATTGCCTGATATAATTCCTCCATCTCCAGGCCAAGCGTCAGGGAATCCTGTTTGCCATATTTACAGACCACCGTTCCGGGGCAGGTCTGCACATAATGAAGGCAGGGGGCCGTTGCCTTCCCGACGGTCATCCCCAGTTCATTCCAGATTTTTTCAATGTCTTCTTCCTTTATTCCCACCAGTACCATGCGCTGGCCGGATGTCATCTTTATTACAGGGATTTCATATCTCCGTGCAACTTTTGCGATGTTTTCAAGGTTTTCCGGACTGACAATACCTGCAGGCGTGCGTGGCACAATCGCATAGGATTGCCGGTCACGCTGCAGAATCGCGCCCAGATCTTCTGCTGCTGTCATATCTTCGTGTCACCTCATTATAATTGGTAATCTGCTTAGTGACCTGCAACCTGCTTAAGTCTATGGGTGGAAGAAAAAAAAAGACGAATACGTTTCAGAGGAATCCGGCCCACAATCAGAATAAGACAGAATGAACGATTTTCTGGCTAAACGAACAGATTGCTGATCCGAAAATATGAGGTTCTGATAATTTGATAATCTGACAATCAATTTCTTTTCTTAAAGATCAGCGCCCCTTCTACCGGACAGGCTTCCACACAGCGCCCACACATATAACATTCCGACTTTGAAGCATCCACCCCTGCCTCACCAGTTGGACAGGCACGTTCACATTTCCCACAATTAATACAAGCATCAGTCCTGACAAAGGCATACCTGCTTTTGGCAGCAAACGGTGCAAACAGCAACCCAACCGGACAAATGAACCGACAAAAAGGCCGATAGACTACTAATGAAAGAAGAATCAGGATAACAAATATCCAGAACGCCAGCGAAGAGACCGAAAGATGGAAAAAAGCACCGACGCCGATCATCTGCAAAACGCTGACTGAATAGAAAGCCAGAACAATAATTCCTAAAAATACCACAAACCGAACCACCATCGGAATTTTCCTGTCAGGAACCTGCCATTTCCACGGAATAATCCATGACGCCAGTTCCTGAACAACCCCTATCGGACAAAAATACCCACAAAATATTCTGCCAAAAAGAAACGTTAGCAATAAAAGAAGAGCCAATCCGATAAAAGCTGCAACTATCAGTGGTTCTCCGGTTGCAATCTGTATGATAAGCTGTTGAAATTGCCAGGGTATAACGGGAGAGAAGAGGATGAAACCGGCAAGGGTTGTCAGAATGAGAAGAAAAACGGTGCGTTTTCGCGATAAATAGCCCCGTTGCCACAACACCGCACAAACCAGAATTCCAACTATTGCATACACAAATCCAAGGATAGACATCATAGAACCATTCATATTATTTCTCCATTTTTTGCTCTTTTGTCATCAATCTCTGAAAGACTAACATATCATTTTGCTTCCGTTTGCCAGTTATTCAGAGCAGCTTTGTCTCTGTTGTCGGCCGGGGCACCTTGACGACAAGTACCCTGAAGACACGGTCACTCTCGTTTAACCAGCGGTGTGGGATCTTTGCCGGACTTTCCACCAGCATATCCTTTGTAATGGTCTCCTGCTCATCC
>Ga0208905_1000279_pt1 | contig 25649 bp, 20 predicted proteins | sample AntAceMetag02UKS_FD_184776 | JGI IMG/M metagenome (GOLD analysis project Ga0208905, IMG submission 184776) | Saline lake microbial communities from Ace Lake, Antarctica - Antarctic Ace Lake Metagenome 02UKS (SPAdes) (version 2) | ecosystem: Environmental > Aquatic > Non-marine Saline and... | reverse complement strand
ACGCCCCACTGTGTCAGAAAATAGGTCGCTACCAGAACAACAAAGAGGAAAACCGCTTTTATAGGGTCACCCGTTCAAGGCAGGACCGTGGGGAAGGCCGGATCATTATTGCAGGGTCCACGTCGTCCCTGCCGGTGTGTCGTGAACAAGGACCCCCAGTATCGCAAGTTCCTGTCGCAGACGATCGGATTTTTTCCAGTCACCGGCAGCCCTGGCCTGTTTTCTCTCCTCCATGAGCCGCGCGGCATCTTTACTGAGTGTTTTCTCATCGAAATCCATAATGCGCAGGACGGAGTTGATACGATTCATGACATCAAGAACCAGGTCTCTCTGCACTTCATCAAACTGGTTCGCCGCAAGCGGGATATTTACCGTTCTGACGAATTCAAACAAGGAGGCCAGGGCGCCCGATATGTTAAAGTCGTCGTCCATCGCCTCGGAGAATCCCTTCCTGATGTCGTAGATGAGCTGGTCGGTCTCCGCGTAGCCGGGACCCGGGGTGAAACGCAGCAGTCTCTGGATGAAGTTGTTGAGCCGCTTGACCGTATTGCAGGCGGTGTCAAGCGCGCCGAATGAAAAGCCCAGCGGTTTTCTGTAATGAGTGCTGAGGAGGAAATATCTGATCTCCTGCCCGGTGTATCCGCGCTCTTCAAGGTCGCTGACGGTAAAGAAGTTGTTCAGTGAGCGTGACATCTTCTTGCCATCCAGCATAACGAGCTCGGAGGCGAGCCAGTAGTTCGCGATATTCTTCCCTGTGGCGGCCTTACCGATTGCCATGACGTTCTCGCAGTGCGGAAAGATGATATCGGCGCCGCTCATGTAGATATCAAAGGTTTCGCCCAGGTGTTTCATGGAAAGGGCCGCGCATTCAAGATGCCAGCCCGGCCTCACATTTCCCCATTTGGTCTTGAAATAGATTCCCTCCTTCAGCTCCGTCAGGGTTGAGCGTTTGAGGAGGTTGAAGTCGACGGGGCTGTCCTTTGCATAGTCGTCCTGGTCGACCGTCTGTGAGTGTCGCACCTGTGCCAGATCTATATTTGATAAAATCCCATAGTCGTCGAGCCGCGATATATCGAAATAGACGGACCTCAGTTTTTCGTAGGCATAGCCCCTCTCCACGAGCCGCTCCGCCAGCTGTATCATCGAATCGACGTTTTCGCTCGCCGTCGGATAGGTGTCGTCATCGTTTATGTTGAGTTTGCCCAGGTCGTTGAAGAATGTCTCGGTGTGTCCCTGAGTAAACTCCTTGATATTCATGCCAGCCTTCTCGGCGCCGCGCACGGACCGGTCGGCCAGGTCGATGATGTTGGAGACATGTTTGACCTTGTATCCCTTGCATTCCAGGTACCGGACTATCATGTCTGCCACGACGAAGCGCCGGTAGGTCCCGATGTGCGGGACCTCGTGCATGGTCGGTCCGCATGAATGCATCAGGACCTGAGTGGTGTCGAGCGGTTTGAAGGGTTCCTTGACCCGGGTGAGTGTGTTGTACAGGCGAAGCGAGGTTTCTTCCCGGTCTGAAAAGAGTGATGTGCTCAGGTATCTCTCCCCGCTGTCGGGGAAGATGACCACGATCACGCCCTCTTCCATTTCCCGCGCCTTTTCGAGGGCCACGTGCATGGCGGCGCCGGAACTCATGCCGACGAATAACCCTTCAGTTCTAGCCAGTGTCCTAGCCATCTCAAAGGCATCTTCATCCAGAATATTGATCTTTTCGTCAAGGTTCTTTTTATCAAAAATGCCGGGGCGATAGGACTCTTTCATGTTTTTGAGTCCCTGTATCTTATGGTGGAGATAGGGCTCTACGCCTACAATCCTGATATCCTTGTTGTATTCCTTGAGCCTTCTGGAGATTCCCATGACGGTCCCGGACGTCCCCAGGGTAGCCACCACCATGGTGACCTTCCGGTCTGTTTGCTGCCAGATCTCTTCCGCCGTGCCGTGGTAGTGGGCCATGACGTTGTCTTGGGTGTTGAATTGATCCGTGGCGAAGTACTTCTCCGGCTCTTCGCGGAGCATCTCGTACGCCACCTCTATCGCGCCGTCGGTCCCGCCCTCGCCCGGTGTAAGGCGAATGTGGGCCCCCATGGCCCTTAATATTATTTTTCTCTCCTCACTCACCGATTCGGACATGGTCAGCGTAAGGGAATATCCTTTGACTGCCGCGACCAGGGCAAGCCCGATACCGGTGTTCCCACTGGTGGCTTCCAGAATGGTTTTTCCCGGGGTGAGATCCCCTCGTTCCTCGGCCCTTTCTATCATGTAGAGCGCGGTCCTGTCCTTTATCGATCCGCCGGGGTTGGCCCCCTCCAGTTTCGCGTAGACCTTAACCTTGCTGTTGGGGTTAAGATTACGGATCTCGACGATAGGGGTGCTCCCTATCAGGTCCAGGATATTGTTGTAGCGTTTTTTCATTGGAAGAATTCCGATTTCATCGGAGCTAGCTGTCGAACTTCGGTATGGGAATCTTTATGAACGGAACACCCTCTTCCGTGAGGGCGACCTCTTCACTTTCCGTTGTGGTCCCCTTGATGTTCCGGACGTCTTCCTCGCCGACATGTATCCGCAGGGCAACCTCGGCAAATTTACTCCCCACGTCTTCGAATGTCTTGTCCATGTATTCATGAAACATCTGGAGCGCCTTCAGGGGAGAGACGTCCTTGCTGTCTGTCTTCTTTAATCGTTCTGTTTCCTTCCCCATGACCGTGATGGAGGAGGGGACTATGTCTATGTCTGAACTGCCGCACACAGGGCATGTGACGAGTTTCCCCTTTCTCTGCTCTTCGAAGGCCTTCCTGTCGTTGAACCATCCTTCAAAGGTGTGTTTCTTCTCACACTTAAGATCGTAAATTATCACTGAATTGAATCCTCCTATATAACAATATACTTCCATGTTCCTAATATCATGAATTTTTGTCTCAGACAAGCCGCGGCTCCATTTTAGCGCATATTCCGGCACATCCCAGGGGCAAGCAGGAACAACATCCCCTATCTTTTTCTTGGCCATTCTGTTTTTCCCATGGAAACAGGGAAGCCCTCCACAATTTTCAACAAGACGAGTCATGGGCTTTCGACTTAACCCCCTTATATATAAATATAAATGCAATAAACATAAGAGAGATAGTGGGTAATAAGCCAAGTCGAAGCGTGATCCAACTCATAGCTACAATAGGCAACAGGCTCCACCGCACTATTGCCCGCAGGGTATCATGGCTTGCAATGAACTCTGCCACATGCGGGGAGTAGGCGTAGTAGAGGTCTACGAAAGCCCTGCCCGCAGAAGTGTTAAGCAAAAACCGGTCACGGAACTCACTCAGCACTTTGACGTGGGATTCCATCGGCGAGCCATAGGCGGCAGTGGCTATAAAGCAGCCACCACCATTGCCAGAGGGGCCCCAATAATTGGCCGCCTGGGCTCCGGAAAAATGGTAAACCTGGATTTCGACTGTCGGAGGGTTGCTATCGTTATGATTCACCCTGGACCCGGGTACCATCCAGCCCTCGCCACCCCGGGCAACATTGCCAGCAGCCTCACAGGCGAGCACCCAATCACTGCCATTGTAGAAAAGGACGCTGAGCGTGTTCACTTCGCTGTAACCCGGACAGGGGATGAAGATCTTCACGGGTATATTGAATACAGTCGGAGGTTGCAGATTCATTGGCACGCCCACGGCATCTCCATTGTCCAGGTTTACCTCCGGAAGTTCATCTGTGGGTCCGAAGGTTGGTATAACCGTTTCGTTGCTGTCGTAAACAATTTTTGCTTTTAATAGATTTTCGCTATCAGCGCTTGTTGTCGTTAATCCTGGCGAAGGCGAGTCTGAGATTGTAGTTATGGGCGGCATGTTGGCTTGGGCGTCATCGTGCTCTACTTGAGTTTCTATCTTAAACCCGTAACTTGCCTGGCTCATCCAGTCGCCTCTTCTATCTTTGGCATCGACCTTGATATACACGCTAGTATCATAAAGGTAATTTCCATATGTGGCTTCCTTAGACCTGTCATAGACAGCCCAAAGTTGCGTTACCCGGGAGTCATCATCTAAGCTCAGTTTTACCACCCTGACAACATCAGTGTCACTTAGATCCCGCTCATAGACAGAATTCATCCCGTCGTTAACAGTAAAGGCAATGCTGGCTGAATCCGTAATATCTATTCCATCAGAGTCATTGATCCATACGGCAAAAGTGGTGCCGTCAGGTATACGGGTAGTGTCGCTGATTCCTGCAGCATGGTGAGGAATGGTCTGCATCACCTCAGGAGGTGTTGGTGTTGGAGAGGTATCATCATCCGGATCGGTGCCAATTGTGTATTCCTCATAATTACTCCAGCCATCACTGTCATAGTCTCCGTCTCCTCCGTTATCTCCAGTGGCATCTGCCGGGCTGAGTCCATTTTCTATCTCCCATCCGTCAGGTAAATTATCGCCGTCTGTGTCAGGGTTTGCAGGATCGGTGCCGTTTTGATATTCCTGAAGATCAGTCAAATCGTCGTTGTCCCCATCGGCTGTGCCATCATGGGAGAGATTGCCAAAGTAATCAATCTCCCATTTATCATACATTCCATCCTCGTCGCTATCCGGAACAAACTCGAAAACATTATCACTGATGGCGGTACCTAAAGGTGTCGTAACCGTAATCTTACCGGTAGCGCCAAGATACACTTCAGCGGTGATTTGGGACTGAGAATCCACCGCAAAACCTGCGGCATCCGGCCCTCCGAATTTAACCGCTGTAGCCCCGGTAAAGTAGGTTCCGGTAATGGTCACTAATCCACCCATACCAGCCGTGGGTGGCGTAAAGGATGCGATGACTGGGACGTTCAAGGCAAAATTAGAGGTTATTCCCATGTCAGAGGTCACATGTGTGACAGTCAGCGGGTTATTTGTGCTGAATCCCGCTCCGTCCTTTGTCCAGTTTGCAAAGTGGTATCCAGCGTCAGGGACAGCCGTAACCTCCGTGCAGTCCTCTCCGACTTCGACAAGTTGTGTGTTATCACCGCTGATGGTTCCATTTCCACCTGCCAAAAATGAGACATGATATGTGAAAGTCTCACCAAAGCTTACCTTAACATTATCAAGACAAACTCCGTGTCCGTAATTTGTAGTGCCCTCGAAGGCAATACGGTAAGTGTCGGAAAGCTCGGGCAGAGAAAGCCTCCTTTGCGTCCAATCCGGAACATCTTTCAAATAAACCGCATCCGGGATAAGGGTCCAGGGGTCAGTGGGAGAGTTTTTATAATATACCCTGAGTTCATCCTGATCGCCCTGCCATTCATGCATACAGTGCTGGAATGAAAGCTCCGCGAAATTTCCAAAACTTAGATCAAGCCCCGGAGAGATTAATCTTGAAGAATGGGAGTCCCAGTCTTCGTAAAACATGCGGGCATTATACTCTCCCTCGTAAGCGCTTTCAGGCATTCCATTAGCATCGCCACAGCCATCCAAAAAGTCCCATTCGGTTGAACCTGTGACTATCTCCTGTGTCCATCCCGCAGGCATATTCCCTGCATTTTCAAAATCTTCGGATAATGCCATGTCTCCGGTGGTTACGGTCCTGTCCCCCCCGTTTGCCGTTCCTGCTGCGTTGGTTCCGACAATCCGAAAATGATATGTGGTCTGGGGGGTTAAACCGGTAATGATAGCGCTCACCGAAATATCGTCGGTCCCTGTGCCTGCTTCTGTTTCCTCTGTGCGGTTTCCGTAAGCCGCTGTCAGGCCGTATTCAAAGTGAAAAGTCGTGATTGCCCCGTCAGAATTATTGGGATTGATAGTCCCGTTCAATATGGCTAACTGACAGGCGCCTTCATCAGCCGGTCCGGTACTGACCGTCGGGAGAACCGGCGGTTCAGGGGTTTCTAAGATCATGTCGTTACCGGAGCTTGTCCCATGGGAATTGTAAGCGACAATTCTGTAATGATATATGGAGGAATAATCCAGAGAATCGAGTGAAGCAGATGCGGCCAGCTCCTCTGTTCCACTGCCAACGGAGATTTCCGTTGTAGCTGATCCGTAAGCGGTTGTTGATCCGTGTTCAAAGTAATATGTTGTAGTATCCCCGTGCGGATTTACTGACCCGTTAATATCAGCCGTGTTCAACAAGACGCTTGCATTTCCTGTCCGGACCCCTGGGGCAATAGGTTCTCCCGTTGTGGCAAAGGTCATATCCGAGCCATAGGATGTGCCGGTTGCATTAGTTGCAACAATTCTGAAATGATAGGTTGTCTGGTGGGTTAGGGTTGTTGCTGACGCATTAACATCAACCTCGGTGTCTCCGCTGCCGGCTGAAGACTCAGTTGTCGTTGATCCGTAAGCGGTTGTTGCCCCGTATTCAAAGTAATACACCGTCTCCAGTCCTCCCGGATGGACAGTCCCATTCAATATTGCAGAGGTGGGGGTTACCGAGGTGGCTGAACCGGTGGTGACGGTAGGCCCTTCAGGCACTAAGTAGGCGACCGCGCAGGCAACAGCTGCCGAGGTGTACTTGATCCGCATATAACCATCTTCTCCCCAACTGGTGCCCCAGCTATTACGGAGAATCCAGTAGCCGCTGTTCTCGGGATCGCCGTTATCATCCCAACCAACAAGGGCGATCGCATGATTGGTAGTGGTATCATAACAGGGAGAAGCGTCACAGGAGGTGTACGAGTCTTCGTAGATGTCGCCGCTGTATGCCTCGAATGCAGATCCAACATACACTGCGGCATCGACAACGCCGTAGGTCATGATAGCCGTTTTGATCGCCTCGATATCATTACAATCAATCCGATGCCAGGAACCAAAGACAGTGGTCTGGTCTTCCCAGTGGGTGCACTCGCCGGGATCGGAGGTTGCGTAGGGGAAATCGGCTTCACTACAGACGCCTTCGGCGGTAAGGGCCTCGAGCTCATAATAGCCGTAATCCGCCCCCCCACAGCCACTGAAATGTGGATTATATTTATCCAGCCCACCCAGACACCAAATTATGAAAGATTCTGAAAAATCGCTGCAATTGTCATCGTATTTTCCTGCGGCCCAGTTATAGGTTCCTTCCGCCGCGGCGCAGGCACCAAAGGCGTAACAGGAACCGCAACCACCTTGGTCCCTGATAGGGCCAATGTAGGAGTGACCATTATAATTTTGCCAGTCAAACTGATCGGGAAGCGGCTCCTCGAGGAGGTGCCTGTCAAGGGGGCGTACGTTTTGCGGGAGGGCGGCGTTTTCGCGGGAAAGAGTCGAGCGGCGCGTAAAGAACCTTTCCTTCATTGCCGGGGACATATCGTAGATTTTGTTGTGGTCTACGGTGAAGTTGTAGCCGTTGTGCTCTATCTTTTCCCTGATCTCCTCTATGCTGTCCCCTGATTCAAATTTCTCTATCTCCTCAGACTGGCTATAGGAGCTGACCGGAAGAAACAAAACAAGGTAATAAAGGGCAATCAGGACCACCCGGAATTTCATCAGCTTTTTCATGAAACGCCTCTATTTCTATTTGACTACAACAGTTGCCTCAAGTGTTTGAACCGGCGGGATACCTTCCTCAAAGGGCCTGTGGTAAATCAATCTCAACACTGTCTGGCCTGGTATAAGAGCCTCAAATCGCATAGTCATTATTCCTCCAGAGCCACGAGCCTTTCTGTCCGCCTTAAACTCCGGCTTTCCAACCTGTCGCAGGATGGCTGAATCGACATAGTCTACTTCCCAATTATAGCCGGTAGTTGGGTTCCCTTTCAGAATAACCTCCAGAGTATCTCCTGTATACATTTTCACTCTACTTATGGCATTTTTCTCACTCAATTTTACTTGGATACGCGCAGATGAGCTACACGCTGCAGGTAAAAGGATAATACCAATGGATAACACAATAGAGATTATTGATAATCTAAACATGTCATTGTTCCCTCATTTGTGAATTTTTGCCTCAGACAAGCCGCTGTTCCATTTTAGAGCATATTCGGACAGACTTCATTTTTTTATGGACATTTGGGGAAAAATTATATAGACAAGAACGCTTGTCGGGATGTGGCCCAGCCTGGTAGGGCACTGCGTTCGGGACGCAGGAGTCGCGCGTTCAAATCGCGCCATCCCGACCATTTTTTGCTCCCCTATCCGACGGCGCCCGCCATCGAAAAGATGGGAAGATACAGGGCCACGATCATCCCCCCGACAACACCACCCAAAAACACCATCATGATGGGTTCAAGGAGTGCCGTCAGAGCACCCACTGCGACATCCACTTCAGAGTCATAAAAGTCGGCGATCTTTTCCAGCATGGCATCAAGGGCGCCGGTGTTTTCGCCGACCGCTATCATGGAGACAACCATGGAGGGGAATATCCCTGCTTCCGACAGGGGCTCCGCTATGGTCTTCCCCTCGCTTATGCTTTTTCTGGTGTCCATCAGAGCGTTCTCGACGATCTTGTTCCCCGCCGTCTTGCTGACGATCTCAAGTCCGTCAAGTATCGGGACGCCGCTGCTCATCATGGTGGAAAGGGTCCGTGAGAATTTTGCCACGGCAACCTTTTTGAGGAGGAGGCCGAAGACGGGCAGCTTGAGCACGGTTCGATCTATTTGAAGCCTTCCCCGCTCGGTTTTGTGATATCTCTTGAAGGCGAAAACGAAGAGGACGATTATGCCCAGTATGTATAATATATTGTTCTGGACAAAGCGGCTCATGTCCACCAGGATTTGAGTGGGGCCCGGGAGTGCTGATCCCATGCTTGCAAACATCTCCTCAAAAACGGGGACAACCTTGTACAGGAGCAGGATAACAACCGCGAAGGCAACAACGAGAACTGTCATCGGATACGTCATGGCACTCTTTACCTTCCGTTTCAGCTCCAGCGCCTTTTCCATATATGCGGAAAGACGGTTGAGGATGACATCCAGGATGCCACCTGCCTCTCCGGCAGCGACAAGGTTTACGAAGAGGTCATCAAATATATCCGGGTATTTCGTCAGGGCCTCAGAGAGGGAGCTTCCCCCCTCAATATCCTCTTTTAGTCCCTTGATGATCTTTGCAAACGTCTTATTTTGCTCCTCTTCGCCCAGCAGTTCCAGGCACTGGATGATAGGCAGGCCGGCATTGATCATCGTGGCGAAGAGTCTCGCGAACACCACCACGTCAGTTTCCTTAACCTTCTCTTGGAGAAAGGGGATGTTTTCGAAGAGATCCTTGGGTTTTTTCTTTATGCTCTCAGCCTTGATACGCTGGCGGCGAAGCTGGATCCTGACGCTGCTTTCATCGGCGGCCTCTATTTCGCCCTTTTTCTTCTCGCCTTTTTTGTCGTTCCCTCCCACAGATATACCGGCATCGCTACCCCCTTTCCCCCTGCGTCTTTAGCGTGTCCCAATGGCGACGAGTTATTTCATAGAGCATAATACCTCCGGCGACGGATACATTCAGGGAATCGAGACGGCCTGTCATGGGTATGGAGATCAGAACATCACATTTTTTTCTGACCAGCGGACGTATCCCCTTCCCCTCGCTCCCCAGGACGAGGCCCACATAGTTGCCGTAATTCTGGGAACTGAGCCCCTCAGAGCCGCCGGCATCGGTGCCGTATATCCAGAAGCCCTCTTCTTTGAGTCGGTCGATTGTTCTCGATATATTTACCACCTGGGCAATGGGGAGGTGGAGGGCCGCTCCTGCTGAGGCCTTGATGACGGAAGGGGTAACCGGAGCAGCTCGATTTTCCGGGATGACCAGGCCGGTAGCGCCGAAGCAAAGGGCTGTCCGGATAAGCGATCCAAGGTTTTGCGGGTCTGTTATGCCGTCAAGGATGAGGATTAAAGAGTTCTTTTGGGATTTAGAATTGCCGAGAATTTTATCGATGCCGGTATACCGGTATTCCTCGCATATACAAACGACGCCCTGGTGATGCCGTGTGCCGGCGACGGTATTCAGGTGTTCTCTGTCCGTAAAGACGACGGGTATTTTCCCCCGGGAGGCGAGTTCCTCTATCTCCCGGGTGCCGCCCCGTTTTCCCTCTCTGGTCAGGAAAACTTTCTCTATCCTGCCGCCATCCTTCAGGGCCTCTTCTACCGGATGAACGCCGTAGATTACCTGCATTGCCTTTCCTCTGGGTAGGACGTTAACTCTTAACGGAGCCCCTCGGATATCTCTTCGGTAATACTGTCCGCTACGGCCACGGGATCATCGGCCAACCGTATGGGCCTGCCTACAACCAGGTAATCCGCCCCCATGGCGATGGCATCCCTTGGTGTCAATACCCGCTTCTGATCGTCATCCGCGACCTTGTTGCCAGGGCGTATGCCGGGGGTTACAATAACAAAGTCTCCTCCACACGCCTTCCGTATGGAAATGACATCGTGCGCTGATGCCACAACGCCGGGAACCCCTGCGTCCCTGGCTGATACCGCGAGCTTCAGGACAAGTTCCCCTGTGGTGCATCCAAATCCTATCTCTTTGATGTCGGAATCATTCAAGCTGGTAAGAACGGTTACTGCAAGGAGCAACGGAGGGGTGACCCCCAGGGCACTGGCAGTCTTGTTGACGGAATCGACCGACCGCTCCATCATCTCCCGCCCCCCAAACGCGTGTATGTTGAACATGGAGACGCCCAGTTTAACCGCGGCCTGGGATGCCATTGCTACGGTGTTCGGGATGTCATGAAACTTCAGATCGAGAAAGACATTTCCACCCCTTTCCCGTATATCCGAAACGATCCGGGGGCCGAAACGCGTGAAGGCCTCTTTCCCTACCTTAAACATCCCCACGTGATCCTTCAGCAGGTCGGTCCACCTGATGGCCTCGCCCAGGTCTTCTCCGAGATCAAGGGCGAATATCAGTTTTTCACGGCTTCTGTTCGGTGTTTGCATCTTCGACCACATCCGTGCTGTTTTCTATGAGCTCAACCGGCTCAACATCTACCGATATCTCAACATCTGCCGATTGCGCGTCGAGAATTTCGGGATGGGTGTATTTCACCTTTCCTTCCGCTATCTCTCTCAAAGCGGTAACGATTTCCCGATTGTTTTTCTTTGTGCTGAGGGGTTTCGATTTTCTCAGGAGCTGTTTTGTCCTCTGGGTTGTAAGGTGTGTCAGGGCAAACCTGTTTCTTGCCTTTTCCAGGGAATCCTCTACGGTAACTCGTGCCATGGTTCATATACCTCCGGTTATTCGATAAAAGTCGGCTATTCTGCCTTGTAGCCGAGATGTTCTGTTCTTTTCGGCTATATACACAGATCTCAGTATATTTACTGAATCGCTCACTATATCATTAAATACTACATAATCATACCATTCATTTTCTCGTATCTCTTCCATGGCTTTGTCGAAGCGCTTCCTTATAACATCGTCAGTTTCCGAACCGCGGTTTTTCAATCTCTCTTTCAGAATTTCCACGGATGGAGGCATAATGAAGACGAAGATACCCTGGGGATACAGTGCCTTTACGTTGCGGGCCCCTTTCGTGTCGATGTCAAGAATAACGTCATGGCCCTGTGTGATGATATCCTCTATATCTTTCTTGAGTGTTCCGTAAAAATGGCCGTAGATCTCTTCCCACTCCACGAATTCGCCGTTTGCCCTTCTCTGAGTGAAATTTTCCGTGGAGATGAAGTGGTAATCCCTGCCGTTCTCCTCGCTCTTTCGGGCAGGACGTGTCGTACAGGACACGGAGAAGCGCAGATCGAGAAATTCAGCCAGGAGCTTTTTGCATAGAGTGGTCTTTCCGGCGCCTGAGGGGGCGGAGACGACCATAAGAAGTCCCTTCGGTTTTGTCTGCTTCATGGTGTTCAAACTCCGATGGGTAAACGTTTACGGTTTGCAGTTATCGGTTCACGGTTGAAAAACAGAGAATTGAAATCAATATCCAAAATGCTTCAAACTGTAAACCGATAACCGTGGATTGTTATCCTGATGATCTGGAACTCGGAACCATCTACTCTATATTCTGGATCTGTTCCCTCAGCTTGGCAAGTTCCGTCTTTACCTCTATGACGATGCCGGATATGTTCAGGTCGTTGCTCTTGGAGCCGATCGTATTTATTTCCCTGTGCATTTCCTGTAGCAGAAAATCCATTTTTCTGCCGATGGCCTCATCGCTGTCCAGCATCTCGCCAAACTGTTTGATGTGACTTTCAAGGCGGACTATCTCTTCGGTGATATCGTTCTTTTCCGCCATTATCGCAACTTCCTGGATGAGCCTTGATTCATCGCATTCCGTGCCTTCCGCCAGTTCCCGGATTCGGGCCGAAAGCCTCTCCTGGTAGTTTTTAACCACCTCCGGAGCCCGTTTCTTTAATGCCTCTATGCCGGTTGTGACTATGTCGAGACGTGCAGTGAAATCTTCATAGAGGAGCCTGCCTTCAGCCTCCTTCATCTGCACGAGGGAGTTAAGGGAATCGTCCAGTGCCTCTTTTATGGTGCTCCATATTTGCTCAGGGGCGATCTCTGTTTCCGACGTATAAATGCCGCCCTTCAGCTTGACAAGGGTTCCCAAAGTTATCTCGTCGGTAAGATTTAGCGATTCCTTCAGGCTGATCAGCAGGTCATAATAGCTGTTAATGAGGGGAATATTTGCCTCTAGTTTGTCTCCGCCATTTGCACCAGGATCGGAATCTATCCTGACGTTCACCTCAACTCTTCCCCGGGAGATTCGCTCTCCCACCCTCTTTTTGATCTGTATCTCCAGGGCGGCGAGAAAGGCAGGCAGCCGGATGCTGCTTTCAAGGTTTTTGTGGTTGAGGGATTTGATTTCTACGGCCAGTGTTTTCCCCGCAAAGACGGATTCCGCCCTTCCGTAGCCTGTCATGCTTCGTATCATAGATTTTTCTCCTGGGTTCTTGCTGTATGTATTGTTACACCGTTACGTGATTTTTTGCACTCTTTTCCGGGCCAGCTGTGAGGCATATCTCTCTCGTATGTTGTTGAATATCACTATGGTGTCCTCATCCGCATAATCAGGATAGGTCCACTCGAGCCTCCGGAAAGTATGATTCACGAAGATGAGGGTCAGGTCGGCGTATATGCCGTCCTTAATATGAGGACGATGTGTGTAGGCCTTTCCCGTGGCAAGGATCAAATGGGCCTGAGACAGATACCCCGGGTCTATATTGACAAGCCGGTTGCCATCACTCACGAATTTTTCTTCCACCCCGTTCGTGAACAGCTTTATGTCGGGGAGCGTGTCAGGGGGCACAAGGGTTTCAAAAGAGATAAAACGCCTGACAAGGGAAGTCCCCGATTCTCTCGCATAGTAATCGGTGTATGCAAAGGGCAACACGGCGCTTACGTAATCAATTTCTCCTAACCTCCCGGATAGGAGTTTTATGGCTTTGTTCAGTGTGTCCGTGCTCCCGGAGAAGACGCTGGATACTATCTTTACCGGATCGGGGGGGGCTGGCCTGCTCATAGCGCCTTCTTCAATTCATCCCGGTAGACCGGTGCCGTTCCGACCTTGCCGACCGCGATGCCGGCCGCGTGATTCGCAAGAACGGCGGCCTCCGTGAATGTCGCCCCAGCCGCAATGCAGAGGGCAAAGACCCCTATTACCGTATCGCCTGCGCCCGTTACATCGAAGACCTCTCTGGCGACAGCGGGAATGTGTGTAATGTCGGCGTCATGTTCAAAGAGGGCCATTCCCTCTTCGCCCATCGTTACCAAAAGAGCCCTGAAATCAAAATCCCTGATAAGCGCGGCACCACCCCGTATAAGATCCTCTCTGCTCTCGATCTCCCTGCCGAGCGCGCGCTCCGTCTCCTGGTAGTTCGGGGTTATCAGGTCGCACCCGCGGTACAGGGAAAAATCACTCTGTTTGGGGTCGATGCACAGTATGATTCCCCGTTTTGACGTTATCTCCCGTATCTCTCTGACGAGTTGTTCCGAGAAGACCCCCTTATTGTAATCCGAGATGATCACCGCCCCCAGGTCGTCTTCCATCGATTCTATATACGCTATAATCTTCTGAAGGCTGTCTTGGGCAACCGGGCTCTTGTCCTCCCTGTCAAATCTCACTACCTGCTGGTTATGCGCGACGATCCTTGTTTTGACGATGGTGGGGCGAGCCTGTTCCACGATAACGCCTGCCGTATCGATGTTCATCTTCTGCAGGGTGTCTATCAGCCACGCACCCATGGTGTCCGCTCCGACAATGCCTGAGACGGCGACCTTTCCTCCCATGGAGAACACGTTGTTCAATACGTTGGCACAACCACCCAGCAGGAGACTCTCGGAGGTGACTTTCACCACGGGTACCGGGGCCTCCGGTGAAATGCGCGATACCTTTCCCCAGATGAACTGGTCGACCATAATGTCTCCGACTACCAGCACCTTTGAACAGTGAAAACGGTCGATAATATCGAGAGCCCTCTCCTTGCTTATGATATCCTTCACCATACAACGCCTTTCAATACCTTGAAACACAGGTGCCATTTTATTCCAGCTCTCGTACGCCTGCTCTTCCCGAACAAGCCAGCATGCTATTATTATAGAGTTTTTTTGTCAATGCTTTTTCTCAAAATCCTTGACTAAATGGGGAAAAGGCGATAGTTAGGACTGCCTTACATTTTTTAGTTAGTTCCTGTTCAAAAGGGGTTCTTTCCCGCAACCCCTGTGTCAATCCCTTGATTTTCCTGAACGTGCGGCAAAGTGCTTGTTTGTAAATTGGAAACTACCCGGCCTATATTTCTAAAGAAATTAATTTCTAGATGGGTGCCCATAAAGAGGATGTCTGATGGATGAGAAGAGTGAACTGCTGAGAAACCGGGAAGAGAAGATGAAATTCCTGCAAGATATGGGGGTCGATCTGTATCCGAATGATGTGACAGTAACCGCGACCACCAAGTCCTTGATTGACCGGTTCGGCGACATGGATAACGAGGAGCTGAAGGGTGTTGAAGAAACGTTTGCGCTGGCGGGACGGATGATGGCGGTACGAAACTTCGGCAAAGCCGCGTTCGTAAACATTCAGGACAGAGAGGGGAGAATACAGGGACACATAGCAAGGGACAAGGTCGGCAAAGAAAGATACTCCATCTTCAAAAAATTCGATGTCGGGGATATCGTCTTTGTCTCGGGAGGTCTCCTGAAGACAAGGACCGGCGAGCTGACGGTCGCTGCCGACGAGATACGGCTCCTGTCAAAGGCGGTGAAACCCTTACCCGAGAAATGGCACGGCCTCACCGATGTCGAGGCCCGGTACCGGCAGAGGCCCCTCGACCTTATCATGAATCCGGGAGTCAAAGAGGTCTTCTATGCGCGAAGCCGGATTATAAAACTGATCCGCGATTTCATGCAGGAGCGCGATTTCCTTGAAGTAGAGACACCGATGATGCAGCCTATGGCCGGTGGCGCGGTGGCGCGGCCTTTCAAGACATACCATAATACCCTTGACATGGACCTGTATCTGCGAATCGCTCCGGAGCTGTACCTGAAGCGCCTGATCGTCGGAGGGCTTGAGCGGGTCTTTGAGATAAACAGAAATTTCAGGAACGAAGGAATATCAACCTCTCACAATCCGGAGTTTACCATGATGGAGTTCTACCAGGCCTACGCCACGTACGAAGACCTGATTGTGATGACGGAAGAGATGATCACCTCTGTCGCCACGGAGCTCTTCGGTTCCCTCCAATTTGAATATCAGGGGACCGAGATTGATCTGAGCCGCCCCTGGCAGCGGCTGACGGTGAAGGAGGCCATCCTGAAATACTCGGATGCCGCACCCGATGCCCTGGAAGACCGGGCAAAGGCCGCGCAGTTTGCACGAGACCTGGGATTGCCCGTTGATGATGATGAGCCGCTGGGGAAGGTCATCGTGGCCATCTTCGAGGAGGTTGCGGAGGCCAACCTCATCCAGCCGACCTTTGTTACCAGTTATCCCATAGAGGTTTCTCCCCTTTCACGAAAGAGCGCAGCCGACGGCGGTTTCACCGATCGGTTCGAGCTGTACATTTATGGCAGAGAACTTGCCAATGCCTTTTCAGAGCTCAATGATCCTGAAGATCAGAGAAACAGATTTGCCATGCAGTTGAAGGAAAGGGAAGCCGGAGACAAGGAAGCCCATGAAATGGACGAAGATTATATCAGCGCCCTGGAATATGGTATGCCGCCGACAGCGGGTGAGGGGATAGGGATAGACCGACTCATCATGCTCTTTACCGATTCTCCATCCATCCGGGATGTAATACTCTTCCCCCATATGAGGGCGAAAATGAAATGAACTACTCAGGGGGTTTAGACTGTAGGCTGAAGACTGTCAGGAAAAACCAGGATATGGCACATTCTGAACCCATGCTTTGTGCTAAAAGTTGTTGTTTATCTACCAAGGCGCAATAATTGCGCCTCTTCGACCCCTTTCCCGATTTGAATCGGGACTTCAGGCGGACTACGTGAGTAGTCATGTTACAGGTTTCTAAAATATGTCATATGAATTCTTCATAGGCCTTCGGTATCTCAGGGCGAAGAGGAGACAGACCTTTATATCGGTCAACACCTTTATATCGGTGGCGGGCATCTTCCTGGGGGTCGCCGCGCTCATTATCGTGCTGGCCGTTATGAACGGTTTTGAAACGGAACTTCGCGACAAGATACTGGGGATCAATTCTCACATCGTCCTGATGGAATATGATGGAGGGATGAAGGATCATGCCGTGGTGATGAAGAAGATCGAATCGATCGAAGGCGTGGTGGCCTCAACGCCCTTTATATACGGCCAGGCCATGCTGAAAAATGAGGGAAGGGTCACCGGTGTAGTCCTGCGCGGCATGTCGACCGAAACGTCTGCCGATGTCATAAATATTGGAAAGATGAAGGAGGGGGATCTTGCCTATCTCTCGGGCGAGGGGAATAAAACTGGCCTGCCTGGTGTCGTCATAGGAAAGGAACTGGCACAGAATCTGGGGGTTGTGTTGTTCGATACCGTGGAAATTCTGCTCCCCATGGGAATCCCTACTCCCATGGGAGTGGTTCCCAAGATTCAGGAATTCGGCGTGGTGGGTGTTTTTGATTCAGGCTCATACGAGTATGATTCAACGCTCGTCTTCATGTCGCTCGAGAACTGTAAAAAGTTTCTCAATATGAAGGATGAGGTTACCGGAATTGAGATAAAGATAGACGATATCTACGGGGCGGGAAAGATCGCGAAGACCATAGAGCAAAAACTCGGATACCCTTACTGGGCAAGAAGCTGGATGGAAATGAATAAGAATCTTTTCTCGGCGCTCAAGCTGGAAAAGAGGGTCATGTTTATCATCCTCAGCCTGATCGTGCTGGTTGCCGCCTTCAATATCATAACTACACTGATTATGACGGTTATGGAAAAGGCCAGGGATATAGCCATACTGAAATCGATGGGTGCCACAGCACGGGGCATCATGAAGATATTCATGATAGAAGGGATGGTAATCGGTGCAATCGGAACAGCCCTGGGCTGTATTGCTGGGATCACCGTTGCCCTGAATCTGGAGCGGATAAGCCGATTTGTAGAAAACCTCTTTGAGTTCAAGATATTCCCGAAGGATGTCTATTATCTGGATGAACTTCCCTCACAGATAAATTATGGGGATGTCACTGCGATAGCCCTTGTGGCGATGCTCATCTGTTTTCTGGCGGCGATATATCCCTCATGGAGGGCCTCACGACTGGATCCGGCCGAGGCACTGAGATATGAATAAGTGGGGGGTGTGATGATAGAAATCCACCAGCTGACCAAGACCTTTGTAAAAGATGACAACCGGATCGAGGTGCTCAAGGGGATCGATTGCAGCATTGAGAGAGGGGAATCCCTGGCGATCCTGGGTGCCTCCGGTACCGGTAAAACCACCCTCCTCCAGATACTCGGGGCGCTCGATCATCCTACCTCCGGGCGCGTGCTCTTTGACGGCGCGGATATCTTTGAATGGGATGAATCCCGGCGTGCCGAGTTCAGAAACAAAAAAATAGGATTTGTCTTTCAGTTTCACCACCTCCTTCCCGAGTTTACCGCCCTGGAAAACGTCGCCATGCCAGCCCTGATACAGGGGATGTCGAAGGGTGATGCGTACCGGAAGGCGGAGATTGTCTTGACGGAAGTGGGGCTTGATGATAGGTTGACGCACAAACCGGGCGAGCTTTCCGGGGGAGAACAGCAGAGGGTCGCTATAGCGAGGGCGATGCTGATGAATCCGGATGTAATCCTGGCAGATGAACCGACGGGAAACCTTGATGTGAAAACGGGGGGGAAGGTACAAGATCTGCTTTTAGCCCTTGGTAAGGCTCAGAATACCACTCTTATCGTAGTTACCCATAACAAATTACTTGCCGATGGCATGTCTCGCGCTATCAACCTGAAGGAGGGGAAAATTTGTGATCTATAAACACAGAAGATATCTTTTTATTGCCGTTTTACTTCTTATATTTTTCCCCCTGAATGGCTTTTCTGCCACGCAGGGATCTGTCGAAAAAGAGGGTGTCCAGAGCATTACCATTTCCCCCCTGACTGACTCTGGCGCCTCTGCCACGCAGGGATCTGTCGAAAAAGAGGGAGCCCAGAGGGTTGCCATTCTCCCCTTTGAGGTCCACACCAGCGAGGGTGCCCTTTCACTGCAAAAACAGATAGCCGCTCAACTGTCAACCGGGCTGACAGAATCCGGGTACATCCAAATTGTCGCTGAAGGGTCTTTTCAGGGGTTGATTAAAGGGGAGAAGGCGGATGATCGGCTTGCTGCCCTTGTCGGGAAGAAAACGGGCGCCGGGTTTGTCATTGCGGGGAGCCTTACCAAACTGGGGGACACGTTGAGTGCTGACGTTGGGGTGATAAACGTCAAGAGTGGGTATCGTTCCAGTATCTTTGCCCAAGGGGATGATCTTGATCTCCTGATCTTACGATTGAAGAACGATATCCTTCTGAAGATACTAACCGGACAAAGGATAGCGGAGGTAAAACTGACAGGAAATCTCAGGATCGAAAACGATGTCATATATAATGTTCTGCAAAACGCAAAGGGCAAGCTTTTTTCGAAGGAGAATCTTTCCTCCGACATAAAGGCTATATATAAGATGGGTTTCTTTAGGGACGTTGCAGCAAAGGTCACCGATACCGATGACGGGAAGGTCATAGAGTTTAAACTGGAAGAACTGCCCCTGATAACGAGTGTTGGTATCGAGGGGACTGACGGTATAAAGAAGGGGGATATAGAGGAGGTTGTCTTTGTTAAGGAGAGGCAGATTCTCAACCTGAACAAAGTGAAGGTGGATATAGAAAACATAAAGACTTTTTATAGAAATGAAGGGTATTTGAACGCGCAGGTCACCTACCGATTAGAGGAACAGAAAAAGGGAGTTCGGGTCGTATTTGATATAACGGAGAACAAGAAGCTTTCGATAAAGAAAATTACCTTTGAAGGGAACAAGGCGTATACGGACAAAGAACTGAAAGATATCATGGAGACATCGGAGTGGGGTATATTCCATTTTATCTCAAAATCCGGCAAATTCGACGAGACCCTGTTAAAACAGGATATCAACAAGCTGACGGTTTTTTATTTGAACAACGGGTATATCAATGCCGGGATCGGCGAGCCGGAAATCACCGACGATACGAAGTCGATATACATCAAGATATCGATAAACGAAGGGAAACAATTCAGGGTCGGTCAGGTGGAGATTACGGGTGACACCCTTTCTGTAGGACGGCCAGACCTGATGACACGGCTTCAGATCACCAGAAAAGACTATTTCGACAGAGAGGCCATCATGAAGGATATTGATATCCTGACAGAGGTCTGCAAGGACGACGGGTATGCCTATGCCACCGTTGTTCCGCGGACCGTGTCCAGAGATGATGAACAGAAGATCGATGTGGCCTACAATATAGAGAAAGGCAATCTTATATATATCAACAGGATAGCCGTGACGGGGAACACGAAGACGAGAGACAAGGTGATACGCAGAGAGCTTGCGGTTGTGGAAGGGGACCTGTATGACAGCAGTAAGCTCAAGATGAGCTATATGAAACTGAACAGGCTCAGGTACTTTGAAGAGGTAAATTTTCAGACGGAAAAGGGCCCCGATGAAGGCCTGATGGATATCGATGTCCATGTCAGGGAAAAGCCTACCGGTATGTTCAGTATCGGCGCCGGGTACAGCGCCGTGGATAACATGATTTTTATGGCCCAGGTGGCCCAGCAGAATCTCTTCGGGAGGGGGCAGATACTGAGCCTCAGCGCCTATCTGGGGGGAACGAAAACGAGCTATGAACTGTCTTTTACGGAGCCGTGGCTGTTTGATATGCCCCTGTGGAGCAAAACCGATATATGGAGCATGAACCGGGATTATGATTCGTACGATGTCGACAGCCAGGGGTTTGGCACAACGCTGGGGTATCCTCTCTTTGAGTACGTCGTGGGCTATATCGGCTACCGGCTGACAACCGATACCATTAAGAATATAGAAACGACTGCATCGAACTATGTCAAGAAACAGGAGGGAACACTCACCTCGAGCGGTGTTACCCTGACGCTCACACGGAATACAAAAAATGACACGATCTTTCCCTCGGAGGGCTCCAATAACAACATCTCCATTGAGCACACGGGGAGCATTTTAATGGGTGATGCCAGTTTTACAAAATACACGGCCACTTCCAGCTGGTTTTTCCCCCTGCCGCTGGACAATGTGTTCGGGATCCGCGGAAGGGCGGGGTATATACATCCGAACGAGGGTAAGGAGATCCCCGTCTATGAACGGTTTTATCTGGGCGGGATGAATTCCCTCAGGGGCTTGAGGGACGTAGGGCCTGTTGACTCCGAGGGCGATCCCATGGGCGGGGAGACCATGCTGAATTTCACCGCGGAGGTCGTGTTCCCCCTTCTTAAAGATGCCGGCATGAAAGGGGTTGTGTTCTTCGATACGGGAAATGCGTGGAACGAGGGATATCATCTGGATGACATGAGAAGAACGGCGGGAGCGGGAATACGCTGGTATTCTCCGATCGGTCCTTTGAGGCTGGAATGGGGGTATGTTCTTGACAGAAAGGGAGACGAAGCCGCGAGCAGGTGGGAGTTTACCATCGGGATGTTCATGTAACTATTTTTAAAATGATTCGATATTACACTACACAGGAGGAGTTATAGATGAGGAAAGGTATAAGTTTTCTGGTGGTTATTTCGGTCATATTGCTGGGAGCCTATTCTGCCGGGGCGGGAGAGATAGGTCTTATCGATATGAAAAAAGTTATCCTTCAATCGGATGCCGGAAAGGCAGCGGGGCTTGATTTGAAGGGATTTATCGAGGGGAAGAAGGTGCAGAGACAGGAGCTGGAGGGCCAGCTTCAAAAGATGCAGGCTGATCTGAAGAAACAAGTCTCTGTCTTGCCGGAAACCGCTTACAAGGAAAAAGAACTCGCCTACCAGAAAGAATACAGGGATTATAAAAGATTCATTGAGGATACGAATGCCGAGATGAAACTCAAGGACCAGGAACTTTCCCGTAAGCTGATACCCGAGGTGCTCAAGGTTGCGGAAACCGTCGGTAAAAAGGGGGGGTATGTCTGCATAATGGATATTGGGAGCGGCGGCATTGTTTACTACTCCAAGGAGAATGATATAACCAATAAGGTGGTAGAAGAGTATAACCGGGTATATAAGGCGAAAAAGTAGCTCCGGGAACTTCACATGGCGGTCAGAAAACGACTGATAGAGATTGCAGAACATGTTGGTGGCACGGTGATAGGGGACGCCGATGTGGTTGTTTGCGATGTGCGGGGTATTGATGAGGCAGGCGAAGGGGACCTTACCTTCATTGCAAACCCGAAGTACAAAGACCGGCTGGAAGAGACCCGTGCTTCGGCAATCCTTGTTTCTCCAGGGGTGACAAGTCCCGGTAAGAATCTGATTGTCACGGACGACCCTTACAGCGCCATGGCCATAACCCTCACGCTTTTGTATCCGGAGAAAACTGTCCCTCCGGGGATCAGCGATGAGGCTTTTATTGAACCCGGTGCCGATATCGGGAACGGGGCCACCCTGTACCCCGGTGTATACATCGGCAGGAGGGCCAGGATAGGAAGAGGCGTACGGCTCTATCCGGGTGTTTTTGTCGGTGATGATGCAACCGTGGGAGACAATTCCATACTGCACGCGAACGTTGTTGTGTACAGGGGGTGTAGCATTGGGAAACGGGTGATTCTCCACGCGGGGGTTATTATCGGGGCTGACGGATTCGGGTTTGCGAATCCGGGGGCCGATAACCGCAAGGTGCCACAGGTGGGAATCGTACAGATCGATGACGATGTCGAGGTTGGGGCAAATACCACGATCGATCGGGGGACGCTGGGAAAGACCTGGATACAGAAGGGGGTCAAGATCGATAATCTGGTGCAGATCGCCCACAATGTCGTCGTCGGCGAAAAATCCATTATTGTTGCACAGGTGGGTATCTCCGGCAGCACAAAACTGGGTGAGAGTGTGATCCTGGGGGGACAGGTCGGCGTCGCCGGCCATATCACCATCGGAGACAATGTCATGGTCGGAGGTCAGTCGGGTGTTCATGAAAATGTTCCGCCCAACCAGATCGTGTCAGGCACCCCCCACATGCCACACTTTTCGTGGCTTCGGGCACAGGCGTGCAGACCCCATTTGTCTAAGATGAGGAAAACGGTTAATTCTCTGCTCAAAAGGGTGGCGGAGTTGGAAGAGAAGATACAGAGAACGGAAAAATAGTTTGTCCGCGGATAAGGGAGTAATGCAGGGTATGAGTGTTCACCCCACGGCGATTGTATCGGCCGAGGCTACTGTTGAAGAGAATGTTGAAATAGGTCCGTACAGTATTGTCGGTGCGGATGTGCGGATAGGGAAGGGAACCGTCATTGGCCCGCATGCCGTTATAGAGGGTCCCACGAGGATAGGGAACAATTGCCGGATATTCCAGTTCGCGTCTATCGGTGCTCCCCCCCAGGATCTAAAGTTCAAGGGGGAGATGTGCCCAGTCATCATAGGTAACAACAATACGATACGGGAGTTTGTCACCATACACAGAGCGACGGCAGCCGATATAGCTATGACCTGTATCGGAGACAATAATCTCCTGATGGCATATTGCCACGTGGCTCATAACTGCAAGCTGGACAACAATATCGTCATGGCAAATTCCGCCAACCTGGCGGGGCATGTACATGTTGAAGATTACGCCATCATAGGGGGCCTGTCAGGGGTTCATCAGTTCGCCCGCATCGGGTGCCATGCCATGATCAGTGGGGCATCCGTGGTAACGCAGGATGTTCCCCCCTATGTTACCGTTGCCGGCAATCATGCACGGCCGTATGGCCTTAATCGTATCGGTTTAAACAGACGGGGATTTTCTGAGGAGACGATGGGGGACCTGAAGAAGGCATACCGGATAATCTTCCGGTCGTCACTACTGCTTTCCGTGGCTGCGGAAAAGATACGGGCGGAGATCACAAATTCACCCGAGGTGGAGCACTTTCTGGAATTCATTGAAAAATCCGAAAGAGGAGTTTGCCGGTAACCCTTACGCGAGTTTGCCATCCTAATGTCCTTTCTATGTTGTACCAGGGATTCTCGATTACTGCTTAAAGAGGTGTGAGCATAGAGGGGCGCAGGTGAATAAGGAGAAAAGAAGAGGGGGTGTCCGGGTTGCCTTGATGGATTCGACCGTATCACCTCTCCCACCTTTTATCCTTCATCTCGCGGTATGGATAATCCCGGAATCATGCAACCAGAAAATACTACCATAATGATTATAGCGGGAGAGGCATCGGGTGACCTGCACGGGGCGCAGCTCGTCAGGGAGATGACCCATATCAACCCCGGGCTGTCCTTCTACGGAGTGGGGGGCGAAAGGATGCAAGCGGCCGGTGTTCGACTGATTGCCCATTCATCCGAGATGGCCGTTATGGGAGTCACCGAGGTTCTGCCCCGACTGGGTTTTATCCTCAAAGTCAGGCGCGAGCTTAAAAGATCACTGAAACAATCCAGGCCAGCTCTCCTGATCCTGATAGACTACCCGGGTTTCAATCTCCCCCTCGCACAGTTTGCAAGCGAGAACAGGATCAAGGTCTTTTACTATATCAGTCCCAAGGTGTGGGCGTGGAGAAGGAAGAGGATATACGCTCTCGAAAAATATGTTGACCGTATGGCGCTAATACTCCCCTTTGAATCGGATGTCTATAAGGGGGTAGACTTGGACGCCCGTTTTGTCGGCAATCCGCTCCTCGACACGGTTAAGAGAACGTATGCGCGCGGGGATGCGCTGAAGAAATTCGGGTTGCAGGAAGGGATGCCGACGGTTGCCCTTCTGCCCGGAAGCAGAAAGGGCGAGGTAACCCGGCTTTTGCCTCCAATGCTGAAGATGGCAGCGATCCTGAAGGAACGGATCCCGGCCATCCAGTTTGTTCTTCCCCTCGCGGAGACCCTTCCGTGCGATCTTGTCCAGGGACTGGTCGATCGGCAGGGGACTGCCGTCACGATCACACAGGGACACGGATATGATACTGTGGGCGTGGCCAACGTTGCTGTCGTGGCTTCAGGGACGGCAACCTTGGAGACGGCACTTCTTGGCGTGCCGATGATTGTCGTCTACAAGGTTTCACCCCTCTCATATCTTATCGGGAGGATGGTGGTTAACGTTGACCATATTAGTCTGGTCAACCTGATAGCGGGGAGGGCCGTTGTCCCCGAGTATATTCAGGGGGACGCAGCCCCTGAAAGAATGGCTGAAGAGGTGTTCGATCTCCTGACCCATGAAGCCATGATAGAAGAAATGAGGCGGGATCTCCTGCATGTGGGCTCAATGCTGGGAGAACCGGGGGCTTCTCACAGGGCAGCCCGGATGGCATGCGAGATGATAGCGTAACTCGATGTTCGAGGTGGAACCGTTTGACCATCGTTTTGAGATTGCTATTAAGATCTTTCCCCTTATGATCCCGACTTGTTGCGATCATAAGATCTTTTATGAGACCGTCTAGAGCGAGCCGGATATGGTAAGACTACACAATATTGCTTCCCGTATATTTCATGACGACAGAAGACTGCTGAGGTTTGTGCCGCTCTTCCTGCTCTCCCTTGTGTATCGCGGTATTATAGACCTCCGTAATCTTCTTTATGATGCGGGTGTGTGTGCGGCGAAGAAGATAGGGTGCAAGGTTATCAGTGTGGGAAACATAACCGTTGGAGGCACCGGGAAAACCCCCATGGTCATCATGCTGGCCGGCATACTCAAAAGGGAGGGGTTCCGGCCGGTTATACTGAGCAAGGGGTATGGAGGAAAGAGAAAGGGCCAGGGTCACGCCGGTGTGGTGTCGGACGGTCATGATGTGCTGATGGGACCGGATGAGGCGGGGGATGAGCCCGTCCTGATGGCCAAGAGGGTGAAAGATATTCCGGTCATTGTCGGCAAGGAAAGGGTTTTGACGGGAAGGCTCGCTGTCGAGCGCTTCGGCGCGGACGTACTGATACTTGACGACGGATTTCAGCACCGCCGTCTGTTCCGCGATCTCGATATAGTCCTCCTGGACAGTGAGCGCCCCTTCGGGAACGGGTTTATGCTTCCGCGCGGGGGGCTGCGTGAGCCGTGCGGGTCCCTGCGGAGGGCCGATATGGTTGTAATGACATCGACGAAGGAGACAGAGAATCCTCCTCCGGGGGGAATCCCTCAGGTTCCCGTTTTTAGCAGCCGCCGAAAACCGGTAGATCTTGTGAGAGGACGGGCACAGGATAT
>Ga0208905_1000278_pt1 | contig 25685 bp, 21 predicted proteins | sample AntAceMetag02UKS_FD_184776 | JGI IMG/M metagenome (GOLD analysis project Ga0208905, IMG submission 184776) | Saline lake microbial communities from Ace Lake, Antarctica - Antarctic Ace Lake Metagenome 02UKS (SPAdes) (version 2) | ecosystem: Environmental > Aquatic > Non-marine Saline and... | reverse complement strand
GTCGATGGCAGAGAAGCGATTGAGAAGTATCGGGCGGCAAAGAAAGCCGGGACTCCCTTCGATGTCGTCATCCTCGATCTGACCATTCCGGGAGGGATGGGGGGAATAAAAGCCTTCGCGCAACTGAAAGAGATCGATCCGGGAGTAAAAGCGATCGTCTCCAGCGGATATTCCTCCGACTCGGTTATGGCTGATTATGCCAAGCTCGGTTTTGCCGGGATAATCCCCAAGCCTTACAAGATGGATGCCTTGAGCCGGATACTGGCTAAGGTGACAGAAAACACAGATCTACACAGATGAGAACACAGATTCACACAGGGGAAAGCACACAGATTCACACAGATAGGAACACAGATTAACACAGATCGCCTTAGCACAGATCGCATGAACACGGATCGCCACACTAGAAAATACCTGCCAGAGTGTTCCCTTAATAAGCTTCAGCAGCAGCATTTTTGGCCGAGCTGAACGCGATGATATCAATGATCTGGCTGATTTAAAGGGTAAACGGGTGATGGCCGTCGCGGAGAATTCATTCGGCGGCTGGATAATGGCCGCGCGGGAACTGGAGCGGGCGGGGATCAATCCCCATTCCGATTTCTCGGAACTTACCTTCGGCGGCACCCATGACGCGGTCATCTACGCGATTAGGGATGGCCTGGTCGATGTCGGAATAGTTCGATCCGATTCCCTGGAGCGGATGGCGTATAAAGGAAAGATCAATCTTGGCGATTTTCAGGTATTACATGAACATATGCAGCAAGTTGCAGAGAGCTGCGCGGATTTCTCCTTTCTTCACAGCACCCGCTTCTACCCGGAGTAGCCCATGGCCCGGCTCAAGCAGACGCCGCGGGAGGTGGCCGAGAAGGTGGCGGCCGCGTTGCTTATGATCAGCCCGGAAAATCCGGCCGCTGTCGCGGGGCTTTATACCGGCTGGACCATCCCCGCCAATTACCAGACGGTGCGGGATTGCCTGAAAGAACTACGAATCGATCCCTACCAGGATTACGGCCGGATCGCCCTACGGGATGTTATCTTAAAGTACTGGTACTGGATCGCCTCGATTGCACTGCTCCTGGCCTTGATGGCAGGGATAATAATCTGTCTCCGGCGCACAAAAATTATTTTGGAGAACGAGGTTAATGCCAGGCAGAAGACCGAGGCGGTCCTTCAGTTTGACCGGGCCCAGTTTCTCTCCATATTCAACAGCGTCGAAGGGATTGTCTTTGTTAGCGATCCCCGAACTTATGAAATCATATTCACTAACAAGTATTTCCAGGAACTTTTGGGGAAGAACCCATTGGGGGGAGTTTGTTACCGCGAGTTTTAAAACCTGGACCGGCCCTGTGATTTTTGCACCAATGATATCATTCTTAACAAAAAAAATTCAACCTACCGCTGGGAGCATTATAACTCATCTTTGAAGAAGCATTACCTCATAACCGACAGGATTATACGGTGGCCGGATGGCCGCGATGTCCGTTTTGAGCTGGCGATAGATATCACTACCCAAAAGCAGGCTGAGATGAGTCTGAAGGATTACGGAAAAAAGATGGAGGAGATGGTTGAGAAAAAGACCGCTACGCTCCAAAAAACGATAGATCTGATGTCCGGGCGGGAGGTTCGGATGATGGAACTCAAAAAGGCGATCAAGCTCCTGCGCGCCCAGATTGAGGAGATGGGGATGGTCCCGGCAGCCGATGATCCGATTAAGGAATAATGATGAGAAGGCGTAATAAAAGAACGGACGAGATACAGGAGGAACTTGTCCACCGCCAGGCGGCGGAGACGGAGGCCCGAAAATTATCCCGGATCTTGGAGGCCATCCCGATGTCGATAGTTCTTACCGACATGGAAGGAAAGATCGAGTATGTCAACCCCGCTCTTCTGGCCCTGGGAGGATATTCATCCGATCGTGATATTATCGGAAACCCCATCTTTTCATTCACCAATCCGGAAGGGGTAGAGAGGCTGCGGGGAGAAGTCATTCCGGCATTATTGACCGGCGAGAACTGGCGGGGGGAGATGGGGGTGAGGGATGAAGACGGATCATTTATTCCGTCCGAGATGGTCACCAGCCTGATCACCGATCGAGAGGGAAATCCTGAATATTTGCTGGCCAGTTTTATTGATATGACCGGCCCCAGAAAGGCGGCGGCGAAATTGATAGAAAGTGAACACCGTTACCGCCGGCTGGTCGATTCGGCCAACAGCTATATCTTTACTATCTTCTTCGAGGATGGTCAACCGGTCCGGTCCGTTTACAGCCCCGCCTTGCTGACCATGACCGGATATACCCTCGAGGAGATGGAGGAGGATCCCGATCTATGGCAGAAGATGGTGCTGAAAGAGGACCGCAAAATCATCCGGGAGCAGCTCGATCACCTCCTGACCGGAGATACTCTCGGGGTGCACGACTACCGAATTAAGCAAAAAGATGGGGAAATCCGGTGGTTTTCAGCTACGCTATCTCCCACTTATGATGATTCCGGGAATCTGGTCTCATACGACGGCCTGATCAACGACATCACCGACCGGAAACTGGGAGAGGAGCTTCTACAGAAGCATCACAATCATCTAGAGGAGACGAGCAAGGAACGCACCGTAGAGTTGGAGGAGCGGGTCCGGCAGGCGGACCAGCTCAACCGGGGGATGGTCAACCTGATGGAAGACTCCCGGGCAGTTCAGCAATCACTGGAGAAGACCAGCCGGGCGCTGAAAGAGGCGAATGCCGAACTGGAGTCCTTCGCCTACAGTGCCGCCCACGATCTTAAAGCCCCGCTCCGGGCGATTGAGGGATACATCGGGGCGGTATTGGATGATTATGGCGACCGACTTGAGAAAGAAGGCCGGGAGTACGCCGAAAGAATTACCGGTGTCTGCCGGCGGATGGCTGGACTGATCGACGATCTGCTCTCCTACAGCCGTCTGAATCAGAGTGAGATCCGGGTAAAGCCGATTGAGCTCTCCCTGGTAGTTGATCAGGTGCTGGGTGATCTGGCACGCAGTGTCACGGAGGCGGAGGCTCGTGTGGATGTAGAGGGACCGATCCCTATGGTTCTGGCTAACCGCTCTATTCTGCTCCAGGTGGTGGGCAACCTGATCTTGAACGCCATTACCTTTGTCGCTCCCGGGACCGCTCCCCGGATAAAGATCGAAACGCGAATACAAAACGGAATGGTTCGTCTCCTGGTGGAAGACAACGGGATCGGGATCAAGGAAGAAGACCGGGAACGCGTTTACCAGGTATTCGAGCGCCTTCACGGAATCGAGACCTACCCCGGAACCGGGATCTGACTGGCTATCGTCCGGCGAGGGATGGAGAAGATGGGGGGACGGGTGGGATTTGAGTCTGAATTGGGGAAAGGGAGCAAATTCTGGATTGAGTTGCCGGAGGCGGAAAAGACGAGGGGCGAGGGATGAGAGGACGAGGGGCGAAAAGACGAGAGAACAAGGGACGAATAATGAATGAATATCGAACGTTAAACATATAGATTATATTCTAAAATTGACGTATACTTCACAATAGAGTATATTATTGCTCCATGAGTATCGGGATAACAACCCGCGGATTAATTAGTTGTGAAGCTAAGTTCCTGCTTCGGAATTTCCCCGAAATACTTCGGGATCCCGAGTTGTTTAATATTAAGTCTCGGGACAATAACATCAAACCGCAAAGACAGAAAGATAGACAATTCACCGCAGAGACGGTTCAAATAAGTTGCGAAGCTAAGTTCTATGAAAGAAGATATACTCCAGGACTCCAGAGACAAACAACCGGCCGAACCATTGCGGATCATGCTGATCGACGATGATCCGAATGACCGCGCTCTGGTAATCCGGGCACTCAAGAAAGACTTCCCGGAGGTTACGGTTGAGGAGATTATCGAAGCTGAAGGTCTAAAAAAAGCCCTGGATGAGCATAACTTCGACCTGGTAATCACCGATTATCATCTTTACTGGACTGACGGTATTAAGAACCTTATGGCGATCAAGGAAAGGTACCCCGACTGCCCGGTAATCATGTTCACCGGCACCGGGACTGAAGAGGTGGCTGTGGAGGCGATGAAGTCCGGGCTGGACGACTATGTTCTCAAGTCGCCCAAGCACTTCGGCCGGCTCCCGGCCACAATCCACGCCCTCCTGGATCATCTCCAGCAACGAGAACGGGCCAGGAAGGCGGAGGAATATGTCCTTCAACTACAGAAGATGGATTCACTGGGAGCACTGGCCAGCGGCATCGCGCATGATTTTAACAATATAATGACCGCTATCGCAAGTTACGCTGAACTGGCTCTCATGCAGACCCCTGAGGACTCTCCGGCATATATCGATCTTCAAGGGGTCATTAAAGCTACCAACCGCGCTATCACCCTCACCAAGCAGCTCTCATCTTTCAGCCAGAAGCAGGAAGTAAAGTTGAAGGAAGTGGACTGTAACGCCATGATCTCAAATATGCAGCAGATGCTCGGGCGTTTAGTCAGGAAAAATATCGTCATCAAGGAGGATCTGACCTCTGAGTCGACCCTGGTTATGGCTCATCCGGGAGAACTCGAGCAGGTTCTCATGAATCTAGCCCTAAACTCAAGGGATGCCATGCCGAATGGAGGGGAGTTTACCATCCGGACCGAGGTCGTCCATCTTCCGCTCCCGCAAGCCGGGCAGGAATCGGGGCTGGCGCCGGGACCGCATATCATGATCCTGGTCAGCGACACCGGGTGCGGAATGGACCGGGAAACATTGGCCCATACCTTTGAACCGCTCTTTCCCACCAAGAAAGAAGGAGAGGGATCGGGATTTGGACTCTCCATCGTTTATGGAAATATTACCCGCATCAGCGGCTATATCGATGTAGATAGTACACCGGACGAGGGAACAACCTTCCGGATTCTTCTACCGCGGGCGGGGTAAGGGACGAGAGGACGAGGGATGAGGGACAAAGGGATGAGGGACGGAAAAGACGAGGGACGATGGACTAAGGGGCAATCGTCCAAGCGAACGCAGTGAGCGATCGTCTTCCCGATCGTCCATCGCAAAAGGGGTTATAATGGGTTTGTCTAAAATATTCTTATCAATATTTATCTGCTTATTCCTGACAAGTCCTGCCGGGGGCGAGGAGGGTGGCCGCATCTACCGGATCGGGGTCCTGGCCAAGCGAGGCACGACACATTGCCTCGCGAAATGGACCCCCACCGCCCATTATCTTACTGACTGGATAGATGACGCGTCTTTCATCATCATCCCCCTCGGATTTGATGAGATCCTCCCCGCGGTAGAAGGCCAAAAGGTGGACTTCCTACTGGCCAATCCCGTCATTTACATGGAATCATCGGTCCGTTTCGGGGTTGAGCAGCTCGCGACTCTCAATAACCTCAGAAACGGGAAACCATACCCGGTCTTTGGCGGCGTGATCTTTCGCCGGGCCGACCGGGACGGGATTCGCGGCCTCGACGACTTGAAGGGCAAGCACTTTATCGCGGTTGACCGCAACTCATTCGGGGGCTGGGACGTCGCCTGGCGGTTGTTAAAAAATCACGGCATCGATCCTTTCCGGGACTTCTCCGAACTCTCTTTCGGCGGCACGCACGACGCGGTCGTCTACGCGGTCCGTGATGGAGAGGCTGACGCCGGCACGACCAGAACCGATACCCTGGAGCGGATGGCACAGGAGAGGAAGATTCGTTTAGATGACTTCCGGGTTATCCATCCCGCCGCAAAAGAGATCAGAATAGCTTACGGAGATTTCCCCTTACTGCTCAGTACCCGTCTCTACCCGGAGTGGCCCTTTTCCAGATTAGAACATACCCCCCCCTCCCTGGCCAAGGAAGTATCCCAGGCGCTTTTCAGCATTAAGCCCGACACCCCAGCCGCCATTACCGGGCATTACTATGACTGGAGCATTCCTCTCAATTATCAGCCGGTGCGAGAATGCTTGATGGAATTAAGGATTCCTCCATATCAACATCATAATGAACTTACCATTATAGATATTATTACCCGCTATCTCTATTGGCTGATCGGTATAACCTTTCTATTGATTTTAATGCTGGTGGTAATTATCAAATTAATCCACTCCCGGAAGTGGTTAAACGATGAGATCATGGCGCGGGAGAAGATCAAGAAAGAACTCATGGATAGCGAGGAGCGACTGGAACAGGCCGTGACCGGCACCAATCTTGGTCTGTGGGATGAAGATATTGTAACCGGGAAGAGCTCTCGAAACCGGCAGTGGTTCAAAATGATTGGCTATACCACGGAGGAGATAGATCTGAGAACCAACGAGTGGACAGGATTAATTCACCCGGATGACAGGCAAATGGCAATGAGTAAATATAATGATCATATCTCCGGAAAGACACCCTTATATGAAGCGGTCTTCCGGATGAAAGCAAAAACCGGGGGGTGGAAATGGATTCAATCAGTCGGGAAGGTCTCTCATCGTGATGCCGACGGCAAGCCTCTGCGGATTATAGGTACGCATCGGGATATTACCGCCCGCAAGCGGGTGGAAGAGGAGTTCCGGGAAAGTGAAGAAAGGCTGGACCTGGCGGTGACCGGAGCCAACCTCGGGCTGTGGGACAATAATCTTATTACCGGAGAAAACACCCTCAATAAACAATATGCCGCGATACTTGGTTATGAAGAAGGAGAGGTAGGGACGAATTTCGAATCATTTCAAAAGTTAGTTCATCCCGATGACCTGCCGGAGATGATGAAAATTTTCCAGCGGCATCTGGATGGGAAGACCCCCTTCTATGAAGCGGAGTTCCGGATGCGGACCAAGACCGGGGGGTGGAAGTGGATGCAATCAGTCGGGAGGGTATCCGAACGGGATAAGAATGGGAAACCACTGAGGATACTCGGGACCCAACGGGATATCACCGATCGGAAGCGAGGAGAAGAGGTACTCAGACAGTCCAAGGAAGAAGCGTTTGCCCTGAGCGAGAAACTCCAGGAGGCGATCAAACAGGCCAACCTGATGGCGATCGAAGCGAATAGCGCAAATCAGGCCAAGAGTGAGTTCCTGGCCAATATGTCTCACGAAATCCGTACCCCCATGAACGGTGTCATCGGGATGACCGAGCTGCTGCTGGATAGCGAACTAACAGACGAACAGCGTGAGTTTGCCGGAATGATCAATTCCAGCGCGGATGCCCTCCTCCAGATCATCAATGATGTTCTCGACTTCTCCAAGATCGAGGCCGGGAAACTGGAACTGGAGATGATCGACTTTGAACTCCGACCGGTAGTGGAAGAAACGGCTGAGATTCTGGCGTTACTCGCTCGCCAAAGAGGGAACGAACTGACCTGTCTGATATCGGATGATCTGCCATACATACTCCGGGGTGACCCCGGACGCCTCCGACAGATCCTGATCAACCTGATCAACAACGCGATCAAGTTCACCGAGAACGGAGAGATCGCTATTCGGGTTGAGGCAGCGAATAGATCAGGAGATCAGGAGCTCAGTGAATCAATCGAAAAAAATGAACATCGAACCAGCCTTCGCCAAGGCTTCGGCGGGCTGGCATCGAACCAGCCTTCGCCAAGGCTACGGCGGGCAGGCGTCGAACATCGAACTTCGAACAAGGCAGCGGCAGAGGCAACCCGCAACCAGCGACCATTCCCCATTCCCCATTCCCCATTCCCTATCCGCTTCTCCATCGCCGACACCGGAATCGGCATCCCCGAAGATAAGCGGGCCCGCCTCTTTAAATCATTTTCTCAGATCGATGCCTCCACCACCCGCAAGTATGGGGGGACCGGACTGGGATTGGCCATCTCACGACAGCTGGCCGAATTGATGGGGGGAGAGATCGGGGTTGAGAGCGATACAGGAAAGGGATCGACCTTCTGGTTCACGGCTGTCTTCGAAGAGCGGCCCGAGCGGAGAAAGCAGCCACGGATAATTTCGGTCAACCTGGAGGGCAAACGCATCCTGGTGGTCGATGATAATGAGACTAACCGGAAGATAGTCAGCACCTACCTGACCAAGCGGTCTGCCCGTGTCTCCACCGCCGCCGGGGGGGAGGAGGCTATTCAGTTGCTCAGGGAAGCAAACGCGGCTGGAGACCCATTCCACCTGGCCCTTTTAGATATGATGATGCCCGGAATGGACGGAGAGACCCTGGGGCGGGCGATCAAGGACGACCCGGCCCTCCGGGAGACAACGATCCTGGTCATGCTCAGCTCCGATACCTGGCGAAGCAACAGTAAACGCCTGAAAGAGATCGGATTTGCCGATCACCTGACCAAGCCAATCCGACCGTCCCGGCTCTTTGAACGTCTTGCCATTGCTCTGGGTCAGACAGTCACCGAAACCGACATCCGGCAGAAAACGACTTTTCCCGCCATGGAGGCCAAGATGGTTAAAAAGTCAGCCGGGCCGGGCCGGATTCTCCTGGCGGAAGATAACCCGGTCAACCAGATGGTTGCCCTCAAGATGATCGAGAAACTCGGCTACCACACTGATGTGGTCACCAACGGCAAAAAAGCTCTTCAGGCCCTAGAACTAATCCCATATAAACTGATCCTGATGGACTGCCAGATGCCGGTGATGGACGGCTTTGAGGCCACCCGAAAGATTCGGGAGATGGAAGCCGCTCTGGGCAGTAGATCAGGTGATCAGGAGTTAAGTCAAAAGCCAACCACTGCCCACTCCCTACTGTCCACTGCCCATATCCCCATTATCGCCATGACCGCCCATGCCCTGCACGGAGACCGGGAACAATGCCTAGATGCCGGGATGGACGACTACATATCCAAACCTGTCAAACAGGCGGTCCTGGCGGCAGCCATAAAAAAATATCTCCCTCCGGGAGAAGTCCGGATCCAGACCATTCTGATCGTAGACGATGATGAGAACATCTGCTCAATCTGCCGCAGGATCCTTGAGGAGAATGGCTACACTGTCCGGGTAGCCGCAGACGGACGGAAGGGACTGGAGTTGATCGAACAGAGCATTCCGGACCTTCTTCTCCTGGATCTCAACCTCCTGGAGAGAACCGGCCCCGAACTCCTCAGAACGATCCGTGAGCGGAATCTCAAGATATTGGTAGTACTGATTACCGCCTTTGGTGACTCGGGGTTAATGGAGCAGTCCATGGAATTAGCTCCCTTCACGGTCCTGAGAAAACCGTTTGCCGCCAATGATATACTCCGTATAGTTGCCGGGCTGCGAAAATAAGTTATTGTAATAAGGAGGCGACTATGCCGAATATATTAAACCAGGATACCATCGCTTCTCTTCGTGACCTGGGCAACGACTTCTTCAGGGAACTGATTGAGACTTTCTTGCAGAGTTCGCAAGATCAGATAGAACTTATCCGCCGGGGCGTACGGGAAGAAAGCGGGTCAGATATCGAGGCCGCGGCTCACAATCTCAAGGGCGCCTGCTACAGCCAGGGAGCGGAAGAACTCAGCACGCTCTGCGCGGAGATGGAGGAGAAAGGGAGAGAGGATAATCTATCGGAGATAGACGGACTCCTGACACTGATGGAGGAGTCATACGAATTGACCACCGTTGCTTTGAGGGAGATATTAAAGGATGGTAATCAGTTATCAGTAAAAGATGGTAATCAGTAAATGGTTATCGGTAAAAGGATGGTAACCATTTACTGATTACCATCCTTCATACCGATTACTACCTTTACTACCGTAGTCCATCTCTCATCTTCAGAATAACCTCACGCCCGGCTTTCTCCAGCCGCACGGTATCGCGGGTAATTTCTTTCACCGTAATCCCTAGGAAAATATCCCCGACTCGATAGATATTGCCGCCGATTATCGCGGTGGCGGAGGAAGAATGCCAGACAATCCCCTGTAATCTGACATCCGCCAGCGGATCCTTCTTTACCCTGGTGACTGGAGGGAGAAAGGGATCACGGGGCCAGTCCTTCGCGGCCAGGGCGGCCCGGGAGATCTCTTTCCGGGCTGCTTCTTCCGGTCCCGGTTCAGCCAGGGGACGCAACGGCAGATCCGGTTGGTTAGAGCTCGAACCGGGTACCACGGAAGACGGCGGCAAGGTACTATCATTAGAGATGACAACCACTTCGGGAGCTGTGACCAGAGGGGTCTTCTTCTTGCTTCCCGTGACGGCCTGAAATATGAGGAAGCCCATGACCGGAATCAGGACGATCAGGAGAGTTATCTCTTTCTTCTTCTTATCCATTATTTTTTCCTTCGGAAAAAAATAGTTTTGAACTTTTGCTCTGTGAATATTTGTTATTTTTTTTCTTTTTGGAATGAGCAACCATGTTAATTTACTCTCCTCACATGCCTGAAAGAAGTTATAAGTGCCTAAAGTGCGCTAAAGTGCCTAAAGTTGTCGCCTCGCCTGGCTTTTTCGGCTCCAGTCCCCTGTGGGAGGGCCTTCCAGGCCCGATTACCCAACCTGGCCAGCCGCATCCCAGATCGAGGTTGTCAGTCATTCTGCCTGATCTACGAGAAACCTCTCCCATGGTTCGCGTGCCCTCTCCGGAAATGCCTAAAAAACCAGGCTAAGCGTAAAAGAAGTTATAAGTGCCTAAAGTGCGCTAAAGTGCCTAAAGTTGTCGCTTTTGCCTGGAGCCAGGGGAAAAACCAGTAAAACCAGGCTAAGCAACAACTTTCAACTTTAGGCACTTAAGGCACTTTAGGCACTTCTTTTTAAGGCACTTCTTTCAAACGCACTTTAGGCACTCTTTTCTCTTCTCCATCGCTCTCTGCTTCTTCTCCAAAGGTGCAGGAGGCAACAGTCAATTCGATCCGGGAGATGGGGGAGATGTTCTCCTCGTTGGTGACTGTGAAAGCCTCCACTGCCAGAGGCATCCTGGAGTCATTGAGTCCATGCAGCAGACGGGCAAAATCATAAAATGAAGCGCGAAGTTCCAATTTTATCAACCATTTCCGGAGTCCTTCTTCTTCCGCGTTCGTTTCTCCGGCCTCGGTTATGGAATCGATGGTAATCCCCCCAGTAATCCGGCAGATCCTGACCAGTTCTCCGGTGGTCAGTGCAATATCGTAGTCCCGGTCCATCACGGCCTGGATATCTTCATCTTCCGCGATCAGTTCCGTCAGGCGCCCGTTTTCAAGCGGGCAGGCCGGTATAAGCCGCTCCAACCGATCGATCTCTTCTCTATCCCGCGAAATAGCCGCGTTGAGTTCCTTCAAATCAGCTGCCCGAGGGAGATAAAAACCAAATAGCACTGACAGGAAGAGAACGACTCCGATACCAAACAATATTATCTCTCGTCGATTCATCCATCCTCCCATCGCTGCAGCAAGACCGTGAAAGTGAATCGAAAGATCCCGGATTCATCATCCCCGGCTTCAAGGTTTCGCGCGTCAGAGAAGAAGGGGGATTCCATCAAGCGCCTGGTAAAGGAGGTCAAAATCTGTTCGGGTCGATCCCGGTCCAGGTCTTTCCGGTCTCCGGCTACAACCATTCCTTCAAAGGTGAGAAGACCTTCTGCCCCGGCATGCTTCAGGGTCAACCAATTTAAAATTATCCGCCTGGGCAGCAACCGGGATATCTCCCCAAAATCCCCGATCCAGAGTTCGGGATAGCGCTGGGCCCGACGGATAAACTGCCGGGCTTGAAAATTTTCTCTCTCTTTCGAAAATACTCCGCGCCACTCTTCGACCACGGCCTGGCGTCTGGAGAGAACACATCCCAGTTGTTCTTCCCTGGTGGTGGATAGACGCACCTGTTTCCCAATGACCAACCCCAGGGCCACCAGGGTAATCGCAAAGAAGGGAAGAATGATCCAGAGAATCCGGAGCGGCAGTAATAATTTTCTCGATATGATATTTTTTAACGGGAGGAGGTTAGGATTTTCTCCATTCTCCAGAGCAGCTCCCAAGGCTGATTGCAGCCGGGGCGATAACCGGGCAAACTCTTTCCGGAGTGCCTCCGATTCCCAGGTGAGACGATCCGGAGTGGGGAGCAGGGCGACCTCACGACCGCAGTTGTCGGCCAGATAGTCACGGAGATGGGGCAGAAGAGCGCCGCCGCCGGTAAGATAGATGACTTTGATCCGGTCTGGGCCGAAATGCTGCTGGTGAAATATCATCGCGTCCTTGACAGCGGTGACCAGTCTGTCACACCAGGGCCGAAGCATGGGCCAGACCTCATTCAAGACAATCCCACCGGCTTTATCCCCCATCTGCTCGTGTCGGGGGATACCGAATTGCCGTTTAATCTCTTCCGCCTGATCCGGCTTCAGCTGGACCACACCTTCCGGAGTTACCATCTCCATAGTCATATCAAAAGTCAGATCATTCGCGCCAAGATTTTCCTCCCGCCTGATGAAGGCCAATTCCCCATCCCGGTAGAGATAAAACAATGTCTTCCGGGCACCGATATCGACTAGCAGGAGATTATCAACCGATGGAGGAATGATATTCTCATAGGCCGATCCGCTAAAGATCAGCGAAGTAAGGGAGATGCGGCCGCGTTTAACCTGATTCAGCAATTTTTTCCAGTCCGGAGAATCCGCAGCCAGGGTCATGAGCGCCCGTTTCTTCCCGACCGGCTTTACCCGGGAGATAATAAATTTAATGACCGGGTCAAAGAAATCAATGCTACCCTTATCGATCAGGGACATCCTGAGGAAGTTGGCCATCTCTTTCTCCGGCATCGGGGGAAGAAGTGAGGCGCCTTCATAGACCCCCTCCCCGGAGAAGACAGCGATCATCTGCTGGCATGGAACTTTTACTTTCCGGGCTATACGGGCAAGCGGACCGGTAAGGTCCCCTGTCTCCCGGTCCAGTTCTTCAATAGCGAAATCAACGATCTGCCCGCCTCCGGAAGTGGGCAGAACCCAGACCGCCTTTACGGAAGAAGAACCGATCTCCAGACCCAGGGTCATCCTGGAGAAGGGGTTGACGAATATCGCCGGGATCTTCATTTAAAATTTTAAACAGTTATTGTCCCAATACTTTTTATTTAAAAGTAAATGAAATCGGGATCCCGAAATATTTCGGTCCCGATAATATCAATTAAACAAACCGGGATCCCGAAGTATTTCGGGAGAAAATTCCGAATCAGTAAGTTATCAGTTAAATGATAGTAATCCGTAATTAATAATCAGTAAACGCAAAATTTAAAGAAATCAGTAAGCCCGGGCACCTCGTGTTCTTTCACCGATAACTGATTACCATTTACTGATCACCTCTTTACATTTTATTCCACGATCTTTAAAATTCTGATAAGTTCCCCGGCAATACTTTTCAAGGGAAGAACAACGTCAACAGAACCTGTCTTAATCGCTTCCCGGTTCATTCCGAAGACAACCGAACTCTCCTCGTCCTGAGCGATGGTTAACCCTCCGGCCCGCTTTATGGCCTTAATCCCATCGACTCCGTCCCGTCCCATCCCGGTCATGATCACCCCGGCAGCTCGACGGCCGTATGAATCAGCTACTGACTTCATCATCACATCGATTGATGGGATATGACCTTTCCGGGGCGCGGGCGGCAGAGATAGGCTTATCCAACCGGCGGCATCTATCCGCAAGTTGTGCCCATCGGGGGCAAACAGGATTGTTCCCGGTTGCAGTTTCTCCCCGGCCCGGGCCACCCTTACCCCCAGGGGAGCAGAAGAATCCAGCCACTCAGCCAGACCGGTGATAAACCCATCCGACATATGCTGAACGATCAGTATCCCGGCCGGGAGATCGTTCGGGAGATGGGATAGGAGAACCTGGAGAGACTGGGGACCACCGGTTGAGATGCCGATGGTAACTATCACCGGCCCAACTCCAGTCATCGCCGGAGCGGGAGATATCGAGAACGATCTATTATATCTGACCGTCCTGATCGGCTTGACCCGTGAGGCAATCTTCACCTTTTCGATCAAGTCGGCACCCACCTCTTCTATCCCCCCGGTGACCAGAACAAAATCCATGGCGCCGATATCCAGAGCCTTCTTGATCCGATTCACATCCATGCTGCTCACCACTATCACCGGAACCGGTCCGTCGGTCATGATCTTCTTGATCGCCGAGAAGCCATCCATCACCGGCATATTGAGATCCATGGTTACCACATCGGGACAGAGAAGAAGGGTCTTATCTACTGCTTCCCTACCATCTCGAGCTACCCCAACCACCTCAAGATCGGGATCGGCGCCAAGAATCGATCTGAGCGCCTCCCGCACCAGGACGGAATCATCAACTATCAGCACCCGGATTTTTTTTGGAAGATCCATATTAAACCCATTTACCGGTCAGTAACTAATACGAAATTTTATTAAGTTTTCCGTAAAACCAGTTCTCTCGTAGAGGCAATCTATCTCTGCCCCAGATAGAGTTTAATCTTCTTCGCTATCAGCTCCGGCCAGGGAGGTTTTATCACATAATCGTCCGCGCCGGCCTGGAAGGCCCTGGTAATCTCTTCGACGCTATCCTTTATACTGATGACAATAACAATAGTATTATTCAGACTCAACTCCGCCTTTAACTGACGGCAAACTTCATATCCATCGATCCCGGGGAGCATCAGGTCCAAGGTAATCAGATCCGGAACATTGGCCCGGGCTTTCTTAAATCCTTCTTCTCCGGTAGCCGCGGTCTCTACCTCCAACCCTTCATCCTCCAGCAACTTCTGGATTATCGCCGCGTCGACAGCTGAATCTTCGATAATCAACACCTTTTTATTTGTCATCTTTCTCTCCTTTTAAGTTTGCGCCTCCGGTGCTATAATGAAAATACTATGGAACTAACACCTTTTTGATAAATAAATCCGCTTTTTCGAGTAAGGTCAAACTATTATTACCCGATCAATCTCTCTATCGTCTCCAGCATACCCTCCGAAGTGAACTCACTCTTTAATATATAGGCGTCGGCACCGGCCTGAAGCCCCCTTCTCTTGTCCTCATCACTCCCCCGGGTGGTGACTATTATAATCGGAATATTCCGGTAGATCGTATCTTTTTTCAGCTTTTCCGTTAATTCAAACCCATCCATAACTGGCATCAATATATCGGTAATCACCAGGTCAAACCGCTCCTGACCGGCTTTTTTCAGAGCTTCCTTCCCATCGCGGGCAATCACCACCAAGTAACCGGCCGATTCCAGGATGTTCTTCTCCAGCGCGGCGGTGGAGAGAGTATCTTCAGCCAGCAGTATAGTCCTGCGTCCTTTACTGACATTGGTGGGCAATGGTCGGTCCGTCTCCTCCATTACGCCCCTCGGCGCCTCTACGATCGATGGAACATCTAGAATCAATGAGACCCGGCCGCTCCCCAGGATCGTGGCGCCGGCGATCATGGGAAGCGCGTCCGCAGGCGGACCGATCGGTTTCCGAACAATCTCCCGCGCCGCCAGCAGCCGGTCAACCAGCAGGCCGACCCTCTTTCCAAAAGCCTCCACCACAACGACCGGGAGAAGCTTCTTCTCAAATATACCCTTGCGGGGAAGTCCGAACAAATTCTGGAGCCGAATCAGGGGAATGATAACTCCCTCCACGGCAATCGCCTCTTCTCCCTCCACCTTCTTGATATCTCCCGGATTCACTCTGACCGTCCGGTCAATCCTCCCGGAGGGTATCGCCATCACCTCGCTTCCGGCCTCGACCAAGAGGCATTCGGTTATCGCCAGGGTAAGTGGAAGCTCAATGGTAAACCGGGCGCCCTCCCCGGCACGAGAAGAGATCTCAACCGTCCCTTTTAGCATAGTGACTTTTTCCAGGACTACGTCCAGGCCGACACCCCGCCCGGAGACCTGACTCACGGTATCCCGGGTGGTAAATCCTGGTGTAAAGAGAAAATGACAGACCCGCTCGTCCGACATCCCGGAGACCTTGCCGGCGGAGGCCAGGTCCATCTCCACTACCCGCTCTCTCACCCGGACCAGATCCACCCCTCGACCATCGTCCGCCACTTCAATCACCACCCGACCGCCTCGTTGAAACGCGCTCAGGGTTAACTTTCCGGCAACGGGTTTGTTAACCCGAACGCGCTCAGGCGCCTCCTCGATCCCGTGATCAACCGCGTTGCGAAGGAGGTGGAGCAGAGGATCTTTCAGCTCATCAACCAGCTTCTTGTCCAGTTCAGTCTCCTCTCCCCTGATCTCCAGCCTGATCTCCTTATTCCGTTCCGCGGCCAGATCCCTCATCGCCCGGGGGAAAATATTAAAGAGATTGGAGATCGGGACCATCCTGGAGCTCACGACCTCCAACTTTAATTCCTCCGTCAGCCGCCCGATCTTCTCGTCCACACTCTTCAGTCTACCGACCAGTTCAACTATCGGATCACCGGAAATTTTACTTTTTCGCGTCTTCTCGGTCAGACTCTGAACCAGTTCCTTTAACCTGGTCCGGGCAATCAATAGTTCCCCGGAGATATTCATCAAAGCATTGAGTTTATCGATATCCACCCGGAGCGTTCGCTCCCCGGTTGTAAATACCGGTAGCGGTTCGAATTGCTTTTTATTCTCTTTGTCTTTTTCTACCCCGGGTCGGGAATTCCCTTCAGATGCCGACCGCCTGATTTCGTCCTCCGTCAGATTCACCTCGCCGGTTGGCGGATTATCCGCGGGGCTGACTTCGGGTTTCGTCATTCGAATTTCGTCATTGGCTCCCCCCCCACCATCCTTTGACCCCGCGGAAAAAATCTCCTCCGTCTCCGTTATTAACTCGTCAATGCGCGCCCGGTCACCGTTCTCGATATCCTCTCCCAGCCCCCCCTCCACCAGCCGACCGACGGCATCGAGACATTTAAATAAACAATTAAATTGATCCGCCGCCAGAACCAGTTGCCCTTTCAAGGTTCGGTCCAGGCCATCCTCCATCCGGTGAGCGACATCGGCTATCAACTGAAGTCCCAGCATAGTGGCTGTGCCTTTCACCGAATGAGCCTCCCTCATCATATTCCGCAACAATTCTATATTCCCGGGATCTTTCTCAAGTTCCAGCAGACCCAGGTTGAGCCGCTGAACCCGCTCCCGCGCCTCAACTCGAAACGGTTCAATAAATTGTAATCTGTCAAAACCCATAATTATTAATGTTGCTCATGTTTACTTTACGGTCTTCAACAGCCTTCAACGCCTTTTTTCAACGCCAATTAACTTTGCTGCTTCGGAATTTTCCCGATATCCATCGGGATCCCGATTTCCGTTATTTTTAATTAAGATGTATCGGGACAATAAACCGCGGATTTTTACCCCGCGATGCCAAAGGCATTTTGCGGGGAAGCGGATTTGGCGGATTGTTTTTTCTTTTAATCAGCATAATCAGCGTAATCCGCGGTTAAATAAATTGCCCGAGCGAAGTGAGGGCTAAGTTCTTTTCAGCTTAAACTCCTCCGCCTTTTCCCGAAGTTCACCGGCCAGGTCGGTCAATTCCCGGGCCGCGGCCTGAGTCTGCTGCGACCCTTCGATGATCTGCTTCATCGCCTCGTTGATGTTCACCATTGCCTCGGCGATCTGTCGCGAGCTGACCGCCTGCTGATTGGCGCTCATCGATATCTCCTTTGCCCCCGCCGCGGTCTCCTGGGCCAGTCGGGATCCCTCGTCAACCCGTTTGACACTCTCTTCCATGGCCATGATTGAATTCGATACCTCGTGCTGGATTATCTCGATCAGCCCGGTTATATCTTTTGCCGAGGAAGAGGTGGAATCAGAAAGTTTCCGCATCTCTTCGGCAACCACCGCGAAACCTCTTCCTTGCTCACCGGCTCGAGCCGCCTCGATCGCAGCGTTGACCGCCAGGAGGTTGGTCTGATCGGCCACGTCCTCGATCAAACCGGTAATCTCACCAATCTCCCGGGATTTTTCGGAGAGCGAGGTGATCACCTTACCGGTCTTTTCGACCGATTCTTTGAGCTGGGCCATGCCCACCAGAGCATGATTGGCGGCCTGGCTGACTTTTTTGATCGTCTCGCCAACCTGCTGGGCACTCTGGGAGAGCTCCTCGCTGGCCGCGGTGGTTTCATTTATCGCCGCTGACTGTTCCCGGGCGCTGGCGGCCTGCTCAACACCGGTGGCAACGATCTCCTGCCCGGAGGCAGTGATCCGGTTCACCGCCTCCCTGGTCTGGAGGAGGGTCCCGTTTAAATTATTCAACATCTTCTGGAAGCTCCCAGCCAGAAGTCCGATCTCATCACTTCTCTTGAGCGTAACGGTCCCGGTCAGATCACCATCGGCTACCATAGCGGCGTTCCTGGCCAACCCGGTCACACCCTTACTGATCCCCCGCGCGATTACCGTGTTTATTGTCCCGCCCACGACAATAGCCATAACCAGAACCAAGATCAGAATCAGGATGACCGGCTTCTCAATAGCCAGTGCCCGTTCCTTGCTCTCCACAAACATCCGTTGTCCCTCTTCCCTCATCTCGCCGGCAAGCAACTCCATTGCCTGGGCGGATTTACGATACTCCAGAATCTGACCACTGATCTCTTTATCCTTCTGAACCGTCTTCAGGAAAGTGGACTGGTACGCCTCCGCTAATCCCATCACTTTTGCTTTCGCGGCGGGATCCAGCGATGACTCCTTAACCTTCTTAATCAGGAGATCATAATCTTCCAATTCTTTTCCAAGATATTTATCCACATTTCTCATGAAATAATTCTTCTCCTGGCGCCGGCACTGGAGAAATGCAGTCATGAGACCGGGGAGATTCCTCTGTTCAAACTCCTCTTCAACCAGACGGGAAAACTCGACCATCTCATCCATCAATCCGCCAGCATCCACATAACCCATTTTAATGATCAGTTCCACCGTCTTACGCATCCCGTCTTGATACGAATTGACCATATCCTCCAGTCTCTCAACCCGGGCCACGTCATCCCGATGCCCTTCGGCGGCCTCGATTCTCTTGATCACCTCCACCTCATCCCTCATCGCCTTGATCTGCCAGGCGAACTTGGTATCAATATACTCTTTCTTCGCCTCGGCTATACCCAGTCGTTTATACCGGAGCAGGAAATCCTTCTCAGACCGCCGAGCCCCTAAAAGGCCAATATCAAACTTATTGGCCGCTATCTCAATCGTCACCCCACTATCAAAGGCCTCTCCCCAGGTCGCGTTGGTGCGCTGAATGGCAACAACTCCGGTTATCCCGATGAGGATCGCGGATACCAACACCACAACCAGTCCTAACCCTAATTTCTTTCCTACCGTGTACTTCATAATCAACCTCCTTAAGGTGTTATTGCTCTCAATTATAATCTATCGATTAATGAAATATATCTGTGTTCTGTGATCTGCGATTTTCTGCTGTGGAGTTTGGTGAGGAAGCTATATCCGGTACCGAAGAGATATCAGCCAGCACCTTCTTCAGATCCAACCAGACAAATATCTTCTCTCCTGAAATCATCTCTCCCCGGACATACTCGGCCAGCCGGCCTTTGACGGTAGAGAGGGGCGGCTGGACAACCGACTCTTCAACTTCGATCATCTTCTCCACTCCATCAGCCAGAACTCCCACCTTTCCGCCCGGAGTATCGACGATAATCAACCGGGACCGATCCGTAATCTCTCCGGCTGCTCCTCCGGTAATCCCCCTGATATCGAGACAGGTAATAATCTCACCCCTCAGATTGACCACCCCGGCAATATACTCCCGGCCCGGGAGTACCCTGGTGAGCGGCGGTACTTTCAGCACCTCCCGCAGCTGGCCGGCATCAAGGCAGAAATCCTGCCCCCCCAAGGAACAAGTCAGCATCAGAATCATCTTTCCCCTATGCCGCTCCCCATCGACTTCTCTCTCCTCCACCTGAAAAATTATCGTATCGACTTTCATTGGTCAGTCCTGATTTTACTGCTAAAAATTAAGAATATCTAAGTATTGAAACTTCATCACGGAGATATTCCTATTTCACTTTAACCTTTACCCGTCTATAGACTTCCTCCAAGCTGATGACTTCTTCCTCGGTCAGAACTTTCTCAATGTCTATGAGCAGAACCAGCTTCGCTCTAACCCGCGCAACGCCTGTCAGGTATCGGGCCTCCCGGATCACTTCTTCCGGATGAACAATCTCTTCCGGGGGAATAGCTTCGACATCATTAACCCGGTCCACGACCAAGCCAACGGGATGACCGGAGATCCGGGTTATTATTATCCGGCTCAGTTCTCCCGCTGCTCTTCCCTGATCTCCCATCCTGATGCCGGGGCTGATCAGGGGGAGAGCTTTCCCCCGGTAGAGGATCAGCCCTCTGATAAAATCAGGCGCGCCCGGAACCGGCGTAATCTCTCTCCGCCCGATCACCTCCCGAATCTGGACAAGTTCCAGGCCCAGCTCCCGACCGTTGATTTGAAAAATTAATATATCCATAGAACTTAGCTTCGCAACTTATTTGAACCGCAGAGACGCAGAGAGCGCAGAGAAAAAATAGAGGATATTATCAAGGCCATTTTATTCCAGTAACACGAAAAAGTAATACCCCAATTATATAGTGTAGGTTTTTTTGTCTTTCTCTGCGCTCTCTGCGTCTCTGCGGTGAATTGTCTATCTTTCTGTCTTTGCGGTTTGATGTTATTGTCCCGATATTTATATCGAATAAATCGGGATCCCGAAGTATTTCGGTCCCGATAATATTAATTAAACAAACCGGGATCCCGAAGTATTTCGGGAGGAAATTCCGAAGCAGTAAAATTAGCGGCTTCGCGCCAATTTAGTATAAAGACACTAAAGTTAACGCCGTTGGCTATGATTTATTTTAATGCGAAATATATTTATTGGCCAAAAGCTTTACCTATTATTTTTGCAGAGCAAAAATAACTATTTGAGCCGCTCGATGTTACTCCGGCAGATGCTTATCAAGGTGGCTGCGTTAAATCCACCGCTGCAGGCGATAATCTCGGAAGAGGACCGGTCGGAGAGCGTATCCAGTGTGTTCCGGTACTGGCGCAGGGCGTCATCGTCGCGGCCCTCGTCTTTATAGAGCCCGGCCAGCTGGAAAAGGGCCATAATGAAATCTTTGTCGATATAGAGAGCTTTTCGAAACCTCTCCTCCGCGCTCGCCGAACCATCTTCCTCCCGATGGATCACGCCCAGCAGATAGTGAGCCGGGGCATACATAAGATCCTTCGTCAATGCGACGTTGAGTTCCTCCCGCGCCCGACCAAACTCACCCCGGTTGGCATAAGCCTCCGCGGCCAGATAATAAGGTTCCACCGCGCTCCGGTCTAAAGACCGAGCCTTTTCAGCCAACTCAATCGTCCGATCATACTGCTTGAGATGGAGAGCCTTGACACTCTCCACCAGGATTCGTTCCAGCTCCCCGGGCGAAGCCGCGGTCTTCACCTCATCCGCCTTTACTTCTGCTCGGGAGATCTCTTTCAGAATCTCTTCCACCCGGGCGGTTTTAATCTTCATCTCCCGGGGCGGATGTGAAACCTCCGGGAGCGCGCTCTGTTGCGGAGAAGCCTCCGCGCCGGGAGAGCGCGGGCGTCCAGGGAGGGCTTTTCGGTAGAGGATCGCGTCCACGGATTCAACCAGCTCAAACCTATCTGAGATAAACTGGAGACTCTCCGAATACCCGACAAAAAGGAATCCTTTATCATCCAGACTGGAGTAAAACCGGTTTATCAGCCCGACCATCGTCTCCAGTTTAAAGTATATGACAACATTCCGGCAAAATATCAGATCGAAACCATTGAGGAAACCGGAGTTGACGAGGTTGAGATAGTCGAATCGGACCATACCCCTGATTTCCTCCCGGACCCGGTATTCCCGGGTATCCGGAACCGGCTGGAAATACTTGGCCCGGGTATCTTTCTCCACCAGCCGCATCGAGCTCTTTCCATAGATGCCTCTCCTAGCCCGGGTCAGGGCCGAAGTGCTGGCATCGGTGGCCAGGATAGTGATATCCCATTCTTCCATCTCTCCGATCAAATCCCGGATCACCATGGCAATGGAGTACGGCTCCTCACCGGTGGAACAACCCGCGCTCCAGATCCGGAGCAAAGGTCGGACCCCTTTGACCCTCAGCTTCCGCTTGATTATCTCCGGCAAAATATTCTCCCGGAGAGCCTTGAACTGAGATTCATTCCGGAAGAAGTAGGTGTGATTAACGGTCAATAGATTAAGGAGTTCCCGAAACTCAGACTCCCTTTCTTCCGATGTGGTGAGATAGACATAATAACCGGCAGGAGAAGTCAGGCCGAGGACCTCCATCCGCTGGAGAATGGTATCTTCCAGGTTCCCCAGACCCTGATCTTTGAAGTAGAGACCGCTATGCCTGGTCACTGTCTCCCGGAACTTCTTCGTCAGATCGGCCGGGATCTTTATCCTATTCTTTTCTTTCATCTAAAATGGAGAGAGCTAAAATATTACTTACCTTCAACAATTAAGGTGCCGATATCGATTTCATTCCCGGGCAATATACTATGATAATACCAGGTCTCATCCTCCATAGAATAGACCAGATTCCAGTTCAGCTTCCAGGAAAGAACTATGGTATTACCTTCGAGATCATCTACATAGAATGTATAATGCTTAACCGGTTCAATTAAAAATACATTGCCGTTAGGTTTGTATATTATACCGTCTACGCCATCAACCCAGTCATCCGGGTCCAACCCAAGATCGGTATAGCGATATGGATACCAGCTCCGGGGATAGCTGCCGTTCTCGAGATAAAAATCTTCGATCAATTTAATAAAAAAGTCGAACATCTCAAAATATTCAGGTCTATCGATTATCCACTTGCTGCTGAAGTTATCCAGGGCGACCGCCCTGACGGATTGGTTGAATCGCCCCCAGGAGATTAACCGGTCCGAGTTTTTTTCATACGCCAGATAAAATGTCCCCCCTTCGAAATCTATTTGGTAACTCTTTTCGCTCAACTTTTTTTTAAAATCTTTTTGCCAGGTTTTAGGATTATCCCGCGCATAGCGGATAGCGTATTCCAACCCGGCCTGGGCGATATAAAAAGCCCTAGGAGAGGATATTACATTTTCTACTCCTATCTTACTACTGACCATAATCCGGCTGAAGGCCAACGCCAGCAGGGTGAGAAAAACAATCATCGCGACCATGATTATCAGAGCCGAACCGCTCTCTCTTGGTTCTTCTTTGTAATTTCTTCCCTTCATTTTTCGCGTCTCTATTTGAAGAGATTCGCCGGTTCGGCCAGCTCTTCCCAGTCGCCTTGAAACCGGGCGGATTGATTTTGGAGAGTGACACCGGCTAAAAACTCTGCCTTCCCTCCCGCCAGATCAGTAAGTTCAAGATATACCCGTAAAAAGCCGGACTGCTGATTAAACGCGGCAACGGTTACCGGCTTGGCAATCGGGTTTTCAGTCGGGGGATTCACACCTTCCCGGATTCGGAGCAAAACTTCCCCATCGAGAACGTAGCTTACAGTGGTGGCATCATCAAGCGGGGTGGGCTGGATATTCGTAAGAATAAGATCGCTCCCACTAATGGTAAAGTCGGTGGCGGAGCGAGCATCGCGGATAATGCGCCAGAGGGAATTACGGCCTATCTGATAGAGGGTATTATTTGCCCGGGCAACAGTATATATCTTTACCGAACCGGTAAAGAACTCAAAGGAGATCACCGATAAGATCCCCATTATTACGATCACCAGGATTACTTCCAGAAGAGTGAATCCTCCCTGGCGTTGAGTTATCGATACTCTCATCTTTCCGTTACCGTTTGGTTATTAATGTATGTAACTCCACCGCATGAGGAAGTTCGGCGGTTGTAGCGTAGATATCAATCTGCTTATAACCGGTATCGGTCTGGGAAGACAGGGAAACCTCGTCATAGAAGCTTATCTTCCATTCCCGGGAATATAACTTCCCGCCGGCGGCTACTTCTACTTCATCAGCTCCCTGACCCGGAACCACCTGAGGAGCCCCATAGTCGTACTGCAGAAACCACTCCATCTTTTCCTGCGCGACAAAACCGGCTTCAGCAACCATGGGGGGGATATTTATTCCCAAAATCCCCTGGCGGAACGCCAGCATCAAGGCCGGGATCACCAACCCGGCCAGAGCGATAAAGATAATCAACTCCATCAGGGTAAAACCCCGCGATCGGCTTATCATCACTCGGTTCTCTTTCATAATGACAATTAATCCTGGTTGGAGATGGAAACAAATCCGGTGTATCTTTCGACGGTGACAGTGATTTCATCCGCCCCACCATCGGACCGGATTATGATAGGTTTTGTACTATTTTTCGAGGGCTCGCCGAAGGTGTTAAAGATTACTTTCCGGGCCTTAACTATCTGTGCGTGCATATCACTTATATCCACCGGGAAGCGGGTATCCTGGATTTCCTGATTACCCTGATATACTCGATAACCATCTTTGGAAAATTTTACCTTAATCTTCTCCCCCTGGGACATGGCCATGGCCTGGAGTTCCCGCAGGTCGGCGGCTATCGTCTCCGCGACCGAGGGAAGGTTAGCCGACGGGCTCATCATCCTGGCGGTAGCAATTGCCGCCAGGACCCCAATCACCAGAATCACCACCACCAGTTCCAGCATGGTGTAGCCATTTCGGGTTGGTAAAATCATATTTTTCACAAGTAAGATCTATCTCCCCATATTGAGCATGTTCCACATCGGCAGGAAGACACCCAGAGCCAGGCCAAGTACAAAGACGGCCATGACCAGGGTCAGGATCTGCTCCATGGCCTTTGCCAGACCGGAGATAGCATAGCGAATCTCAAGATCATAATGGGATACCAATTCGTCAAGCATCCGGGATAAATTGCCGGAGCGTTCTCCCACTGAGATCATATTGACCACCAGAGATGGAAATATGGAGATCTTGGATAAGGTCGCCCCGATCGCTTTTCCATCCCGGACTTCCCGCTTGGCCCGGTCAAGTTCCCGGGCGATATAGGTGTTATCCAGCGTCAGGCTGGCCATCTCCAGTGTCTCCAGGATGGGGAGACCGGACTCAACCGTAGCCCCGAAGACAAAGCAGAATCTGGAGATCATCGATTTGGTGAGGAGCGGCCCCACGATCGGGATCTTCAATTTAGATTGATCCCAGAGGATCCGACCCTTATTGGTCCGTACCATTACAATCGCCAGGATGCAGATAATAATTGCTCCCCCCAGCAGAAACGGCCAGTAACTCTGGAATATACTGTTGGCTCCCAGCATAATCCGGGTGGGAAGTGGGAGTTCCATCTTGATAGATTGAAAGATCTGGGCGAACTTGGGGACAACAAAGGACATGACAATAACTAGCGCCCCGATCATGGCCATGATTAGCATCTTGGGGTACATGAGAGCGGATTTGATCGCCTTGCGGTCTTCCAGTTCATGGGTCAGAAGATTCCCCAGACGTTCCAGGACCTGATCAAGAACACCTCCCTGTTCTCCGGCATAGATAAAATTAACATAGATTGAGGAGAAGAAAGCCGGGTGCTTACTCATAGCCTGAGAGAGACTGTTGCCACCGATGATATCTTCTCTCACCCGGCCCACCACTTTCTTGAAAGGTGGGGTATCAATCTGCTGAAAAAGTATATCGAGAGTGGTCAGGATAGGAAGACCTGCCTTGCTGAGTGTCGACAGCTGGCGGGTGAACATGATCAATTCTTCGATTTTGATCTTATGAAAATTGAAAATGCTTTTAGTGCTTCCCCCTCTATCGCCCTCATTAATCGAGACAGGATAGAGACCTTTCTCCCGGAGCGTCTGGATAGCTTTATCTTTACTGGACGCATCCAGAACTCCGGTCACGAGTTTTCCCGACTCATCCCGCGCTTTGTATTGGTATGGTAGCATAAA
>Ga0208905_1000277_pt1 | contig 25732 bp, 20 predicted proteins | sample AntAceMetag02UKS_FD_184776 | JGI IMG/M metagenome (GOLD analysis project Ga0208905, IMG submission 184776) | Saline lake microbial communities from Ace Lake, Antarctica - Antarctic Ace Lake Metagenome 02UKS (SPAdes) (version 2) | ecosystem: Environmental > Aquatic > Non-marine Saline and... | reverse complement strand
TCTTCAAATCGCATAATCCGAATCTCCTGTAGTATCTCCGCCCGTCTCATTGGCCACCTCCTGGTGACCTATTATAAACCGGACAGATTACGTGCTACGACTCCGGACAGATTACGTGCTTCTAACAAATTTTAAAAACGGGATAGATAATATTCAAACTATAGTGTAAAATTAACCATACCGTTTTGTAACGACGGATGATGGTTTTTTAGAAAGGAGTACGGAATGGCAGTAGTTCAACCAAAGGGTGAAAAAATGAGGCAGGCTATTAAGTGGATTTCATCGAAAATTCAGGATGATGACGGAACACCCATTTCCAAGCTGATCATGAAAGCAGGACAGGAATTCAATCTCTCTCCAATGGAGTCAGAATTTCTGACAAATTTTTATAAGGAAGGTAAGGATAAGGAAGGGTGATTCACGGGGATTGGTAAAGAGTATGATCCTTGCTCTTTGTATATGAATAGTAAGTGTAAGCCCTTGACCGTTGCGTCGAGAGTCTTTCATTAAAACATGTAGGTATGTGCCATGCCGAATTGTCATGAGATGAAAACGGGTGAAATTTACTATTGCGAAGAATGCGGCATTGAGCTTAGGGTCATGAAGGAATGCGCAAATGCCGAAAACCGGCGGAGGAGCGTGAATGGCATCCCGAGCACGATCCCTGCACCTTTTTCTGCTGTGGGTCGGAGCTTAAAAAGAAGTAGGGCCCTGCGCCGATTTTTTAATGCCTATCCATAAGGGGAAAATTACTGACAGGATTTAAAAGTCTGTGCCGGCCAATCTTCCACCACACTATTTAGAAGCGGAAAAGCGTTACCGGGAGGCCAGTACGCCTGATTCCAAGGTGGAGGCCCTCGAAGAGATGCTTGCCGTAATACCCAAGCACAAGGGTACGGACAAACTTCGCGCTGCCCTCCGTCGGCGACTTTCCAAGCATAAAGACCAGTCACAGAAGAAAAAGGGAAGCTCAAGGCACAAAACCGCCTTTTCCATCGACAAAGAAGGAGCGGCTCAGGTTGTCGTTATCGGTCCTCCCAATACGGGGAAATCTTCTCTCATCGCAACACTGACAAAGGCCTCGCCGGAGGTGGCCGAATTTCCCCATACCACACACAAACCAATGCCGGGGATGGCACCCTACGAAAACATACAGTTTCAACTCGTGGATACGCCTCCCATTACGAAGGATTATGTTGATCCCCTGATGGCGGATCTGATCCGCCGCGCCGATATCGTCGTTATTCTTGTCGATATTTCCGATGATCCGATAGGGCAGGTTGAGGACATTTTTTACATCCTTGAAACATTCCGCATTCTTCCCGAGGGGCTCCCCGTCCCCGATAATCTCACAAAGACTCCTTTCATCAAGAAGATGGTTGTCGTTGCCAACAAGATGGATGATGAAAGAGACGAGGAGGACTTTGAAACCTTTCTGGAGCTGACAGATATAAAGATTCCCGCCATAGGCATTTCGATAGAAAGGGGAAAGAATTGTACGGAATTTCTGGGGATGCTCTATGATCTCTCCCGTGTCATCCGGGTATACACAAAGAGCCCCGGCAAAGTACCCGACCTGGAGGAACCATTCGTAATTCCCCGGGAGAGCACCCTTGAGGACCTCGCGGAAAAGATTCACAAGGATTTTGTGGTGAAACTGAAATATGCCAGGATATGGGGGACGGCAGTGCGAGACGGCCAGATGGTGCAGCGCGACTACATCATGCGAGACGGCGACGTGGTGGAGCTGCATACATGAGAAAGATTATATGATGAGAATAAAAAGGGGTACGCTGCTCTGAGCTTCCCCCTTTTTTTGTGTCGAAAGACAGAATCACATTTTCTCTAAAATCTCCAGCGTATCTTTCCGTTTACCGTCATTCCGGAGAAATCGACCTCGACGGGCGGATCACCCGGCGAGACGAAGTTAATGACATTTCCGCCGTCCTCATATTCATCGAACTTCAGCCATCGATAATTTACCTCCACCGAGAGGGCCAGATTTTTTGTAATGCCATAGGCGAGGCCGCCTCCGAGGCGAAACCCCGGCTTTTTATCATCTCCCGAGATGTTGTATCCGTTTTCTCGCTCCGTATAATTCGAGACGTAATACCCGACGCCCGCGACGGCCTCCGCGGCGATCGGTCCGAATATTCGCGGCCATACCTTCCCGACGTAGATCTCACCACCGTCGACCTCGAGATCGATACTGAAATTGTTCGTCTCCGACATGAATGTTGTCGTTCCTTCGGCATCAACCTCGATTCGTTCGTATCCCAAGCCCGCATAGAATCCGTCGGAAAGGGGAAGTTCGATGCCGAAGCCGAAACGCCAGTAATGATCGATATGGTCAACCGTTCCGTCTGCGGTGGTGTTTATCCAGTCTATGTAACCGTCGAGGGCATCCATCTGGGAGTAACCGGCACCACCGAAGATCATGACCCGAAGCCGCTCCCAGGGTTTTTCCGTTTCCCTTTCCTCCTCCTCGTCGTAGGCGAAAAAGTCGATCCTTGTGGCCGAAGGTTGTGTCGCCTTCACCGTCGCAGCCTCTCCGGGTAGGGGGGCAAAAAGGAGCGCAGATATAAGAACCATAAATATTGTTCTTTTCATTGCACACCTCCTTTTCGTTACTTTGTTTCTCTGGTTACCACTACATTAAGGCCCTGGGGGCCCGGAGTTAAGACCTTCAACTCCGCCACGGTCGATGGCGGAAAAACGAGGTCGGCAGCGGGAATGGTGACGTCAGTGGGCATAATTTCCTGGCCGGGAGTCGGCATAAAATGGAAGGAGACCTTCTCCGTGGGGGGAAGGCCGAACACCTCGGCCATGATCGGCACCCACACATTGATCTTGATCGCCTGGGGCAGGGAGATATTGTACCCCCAGGCGGGGCATCTGTCGGTGAGGATTGTTTCCGAGGGTGTCGTAACTTCCACCTGACTTTCACCCCCCAGCGATACCCCGATGTTATTTCCGCTCACCGCTATCTGGTCGGTCCTCGTCGCGATGACACTGACGGGGTTCCCGTCCACTGTAACGGCATGATCCTGCGGGGCGTAGGCCATATCGGGGGTACCCCTCGTCACGTTAAAGGTTTCATTCATACGGCCGTTCCGAAGGTCAATGGAACCGTCTTTTGGGTCTATACCCTTGAATGCGGAGGGTGCCCCGCCGCTTCCGTCCTGAACAAGCTTAATGATACCGACCGTTCCGACAAGAACGACACTCCCGATTTTCGCCGCTTTTCCGACAGAGATGGTAAAGGAATCGTTGTGTCCCGAGATATCGGGATCAACCTCTTTCGGGTCAATTTCAGTGTCATCGACGGCCAGAAACTGTATGGTCTCGACCTCTCCCACGTAATCTTTGTTGATATTCGTGTCGCCGTCAAGGGCGGTGAAAGTAATCGTTGTTACCGGTGCGGGCTGTACCGTTTCTGCCTTTTTTGCCTCTTCCTTTTCACCTTCCTTTTTGAAATGTGCCCGCCGTGCATTGCCGACTTTGGTGCCATCCTCTTCAATAAACTTCTTTATTTTCTCGGCGTAGTCTACGATATCTTCAAAGGGGGCACCCTCCTCCTTCATCTTGTAGAGCTTGTCTACCATTTCTTTCGCCTTTTGGTATCCCTCGTCACTCATGTCGTTGATACCGGAAAGGTCGGAGTGACTGTGCATGTAATCAAGGAGTTCGTTAATGAGGTCCTGGACATCCTCGCAGCTTGCGGCCGCGTTGAGGTACCACTTGAGGGCCTTGCCAGGGTGGAATCCATCCCCCCCCCAGTCGATAACCTCGTTGAGTGCGAGGACGATCTGATTAAGGGCCATCCCCTCATAGATGGGAAAATCGGAGGCCTTTTTCTTTTTCTTCCCGTTGACGAGGGCATTCATGAGCGTATTGAATCTGCTCTGCCCCATTTCACTCATCGCCCCTTCCTCTTTCAGGGCGTCACTGATTTTACCCGGTGCCTCACCTGGGTCCATGCACTCCCGTACAGCCTGCACCAGCCATTTCAGGGCCTTTCTCTTTTTCTTTTTGGCCTCGTTCTCATCACCCTTTTTGAGCGCCGCCTGCGCGGCATCGAGCTCCGAGAGGGCGTTTTTTAAAGCGAGTTTCTGATTCAGATTCTTTGTGCTTTCAGAGGTTTTTGCCAGGATGTCACCTGCCTCTTTCAGAAGCTTCGATTCCGCGGCGTCAGATGCATGAAATGGCATGATAAGACCGAATAAAAAAACAGATAAAACAACAGTCAGTATCTTGAATCTCATCGTCCGGTCCTCCTGATACGTAGATTTTAAATTGATAGGGTAAATCAGCAGCAGTAAACCGACGGACCTTTACTGCTTGATTTGGTTGAGCTGAGAAGCGAGCATACTCCGCTTTTTATAGCGGGGTTAGCGAGCGAATAAATAAGATTTTTTCCTTAACCGTCGAAGACTTCCCGCAATGTGTTGCAAGAAGTTTCAATAAAATAACGTTGAATTGAAAAGCAAGCATTCCCCGCAACAAGTTGCGGGAAGCTTCAATCGTATAATAATGTGCTTGTTTGGTCGAAAAAGTATAGGGAATTTGAAAATGTCTGTCAATCAGAAAGTGTCTGCGTGAGACAATCGACGCTTACGCGGCAATACCGTGTGTTTTCCTGAGTTCGGTCTTCCGTATTTTCCCGGAACCTGTCCGGGGAAAGTCGCTGACAAAATCGACATACCGGGGGACCTTGAAATGGGCCAAACGGCCCCTGCAATAGTCAACAAGTTCCCGGTCCGTCATGTGAACGCCTTTTTTCAGGGATACGACAGCTTTGGTCACCTCGCCCCACTTCTCGTCGGGCACGGGAATGACGGCGCATTCGAGGACCTTCGGATTCGTATAGATCGCATTTTCGATCTCCACCGAGGTGATGTTTTCGCCCCCGCTTATGATGACATCCTTTGATCTATCGACAATCAGGACATACCCCTCGGGATCAACGGTGGCGAGATCTCCGGTATAGAAATAATCATCCTTTATGGCCTGGGCAGTTTCTTCGGGGAGGCTCCAGTATCCCTTCATCACGTTGTCGCCCCGCACGATAATCTCCCCGACGGCCGTTCCGTTGCGGGGAATATCGTTACCGCTTTCGTCCACCACCCTGATATCGACGCCGATCGCATCGATGCCGGTGCGTGTCAGATAGGCCATCCTTTTGTCCTCAGGTTCCGGGGTCAGGGTGTCTTTTATGTGACCAACGGTGAGGAGCGGTGCCGTTTCCGTCAGGCCGTAACCGGAGATATAGCGGCACCCGAATTTTTCCATCATCCGCTTCGCATTGGCAGGGAACATGGGCGACCCGCCCACCATAACCCACTGAAGCGAAGACAGATCATAGCCGTCGATTTCCGGCTCATCGAGGAGGAAATTGATCATGGTGGGTACCATTACCGTGGAGGTTATCCCTTCATCCTGAATGGTTTTGAGGATGGTCTTTGTATCGAAACTCCGCTGCAATATGTGACGACCCCCCTGATAGGTGACGGACCAGATAAAGAAGGCGTCGGCAATATGGAAGAGCGGGGCTATGTGATACCAGCAGGTAGTGTCGGCGAGCTGAAAGGAAATTATGGTCGTAAGGGCATTTGCATAGATATTTCTGTGGGTGAGCATGACCCCCTTCGGTCTCCCCGTCGTGCCGCTCGTGTAGTAAAGATTCAGGGTTTCGTTCTCGTCTTCCAGGTCAAAGGGGACCGGGTCGGGGGAAGCCGTGTTTATGAGCGTTTCGTATGATCCGGAAATCCAGCTGTCGTTGTCGTGTGAGCCCTCGGCGATATAGTAGTGCTTAACAGTAGTAACCCGCTTCCTTATCGTATCAACAATCGGTTTAAAATCAGCGTGAAATATCACGGCTTCCGCCCCGGAATTGTTCAATATGTATACATATTCGTCGTGGGAAAGTCTCGTATTCAGAGGAAGAAGTACCCGCCGCGCCAGGGCCATGCCGAAATAGGCCTCCATATAGCGGTGGGAGTTGTAGTCTAAAATGGCAACGCGTCCCCCTCTCGATATTCCCAGTCCTTCGATCGCGCGGGAGGTGCGGTTGACACGAGCGTAAAATTCCCTGTAGGTCAGCCGGACGTCTCCGTCAATTACGGCCTCCTTTTCGGGATACAGTTTCACCGCCCTTTCAAGAATTCTCGCCGGTGTCATTGGTACCTGCATTGTTCTCTTCCTCGCGCTAAAAAATCGTTACATGATCATGCTTGTGCCGCAGTTTTCTGCCGCGTAGGGGGGAACGGTTATCATTACCCGTGTCCCCTCGTCCTCTTCAGACTCCACGCTCAGGCGTCCGCCGAGACATTTCAGCTCTTCGTTCAGCCTCAGAAGGGAGTGCTCTTCCGAATAGGCCATAAGAGACCTGGTATCCGATACATCAAAACCCTCTCCGTCGTCTTCGACGCTGACCGTGATGTTCTTTCCCTTTGGCGCAATCGATACCAGGACGTTTTTTGCGGTCCCGTGTTCGTAGATAGAGGTAAGCAGTTCGTATGCAGCATGGAAGAGGAGGAAGTTAATGTCTCTATCCACGTCCACGGGACCCCTTCCGTTTTTGAACTCCATCCGGATTTCGCTCTGCTCCTCGTATTTTTCCGTTAACCATTGAAGCCCCGATTTCACATTGGGGAAAAAATTATTGTAAAGCGTTCCGCTGCCGTTCGCCCGGTTATATTTTACAGGATTCAGGATATCGTTGAGATTGTCGGCTTTTTCTAAATGTTTGTTGTTTGTCATCGTTCGTGACCTCCTTGCCTTGAGATTTTCCACTACACCTTCATGATGCTCATTAAACGATGGGAACAATTCTTGCCATCGGGGGATTCCTGATTTTGGGGGCGGGAAAACCTGAAAAATTATTGTTAATAGAAAAGGCGAGTGAAGGCCGTTGCATCGAAAGGGGATTGAGGGTACTATGAAGATCTCTATTAAAGGGGGTAGGAATTATGGAGTCTGATTTTCACATAACGGAAGACTTGAGAGGGATAATACCGGCGAGGGTAAAGGGCCTCTCCGCCTCCGTCGAGGAGGATCTCCGGTACTTTTATGCCCTTCTCGATATGGCGGGAGGGGAGCTTCAGGGATGTTTTGCCAGGCGTGAGGTTTTGCTCCTCTGCGAGGTCTTCAAGAATTCGGATATGGAACTGGAGCGGCTTTCCGAATGGCCCTCTCTGCTTATATGGGATTTTGAGGATGTGGAAAAGTACGAGGGACCGAGCAGTCAATTCAAAACGAATCCCGATCTCCTGATCGAAAAGCTGGAAAAGCTGACCTCTCTTCAAGCCCTCTGGCTTCTCTATAATATTCGCCTCTTCTGGGACGGCTCCAACGATATGAAGAAAAACGAGGCAAAACTGGAGGCCCTCTTCGGTCAACTCGATGATCCGGCGTAAAAAGAGATTCTTATTTGAGACAAATTCTCTCTCATTTAAAGAGCGCCAGAAACTTTACCAGTTCGAAGGTTCCCCCTTCGATTGAAACATCACCCTTGACAAGCGCGAGGGCGGGGTTTCTCATTCCGGCGACAATCTCCTTCCATACGAGAGAATTGACGGTCACCGTGTTGTCGGGATTTTCCGGGAGACTCGGTTGAATCTCCGCCACGCCCCTGCGTACATGAACAGTAAAGACATCCCCCGTATCGGGGAAGCGGAATCCAACTACTCTCTCAACGTCGGCACTCTTTTCGGCATTGAGGTTAACGGCCATGGAGTTGAAAATCGCCGTAAGAGGAATACTGTGGACGAGATCCCGGTCCCGTATCTCCTGTTCGCCGATAAACAGCGTTCCCTCTAATTCCAGGGCCCTTGTAAGATAGTAGTTTCTCGCCGTGGCGGCAATCTGACGTTCGCCGAGGGCTCTCAGGGCCTGGGCCTTGAGATTTCGCGCCTTATGGCTTTCCGGTTCCAGAACGAGCAGGTAATCGGTTAGCTCCAGTGCCCATTGATACTCGCCATCGGAAACTGCTTTCGCTGCCTCTTTGAGAATTCTTTCTTTTCCGCCGGCGATTTTGGCAAATCGCTCGGCCCTTTCCAGAGGCGAAAGCGGGAAGAGATTCGTAGAATTTCCGTCAAACCAGCCGATATAACCGTTATATACTGCTCGCACCGACCAGGGTACGGTTCCGTAATATTCGTGGAGATAGGGAAGGTTTGCAAGGTGGGGCGGCAGTTTCACCCGCTCCACGATTTCGTCGGGTGTAAAACCCAGATTCATATGGCGTATGGTCTGATCGTGGACAAACTGTATCGCATCGCGATAATTGGTGAGTGTTTCGTATATCTTGTCCGCACCGGTCAACGGCCTTGTGTGCCCTGGAACAAGATACTCGGGCCGGAGTTTGCGCATTTTATCGATACTTTTGACCCAGAGGTTCACGTCACGGTAGGCCGTCCCCCGGATGGCATAGAGGTTCGGAAAGGATTTGTAGTAATTGTCGGCACAGAGAAGAGCTTTCTTCTCCGGAAGCCAGACGAATATCTGATCGTTCGTCTCACCTGGCGCAAGGAAAAGCTCGAGTTTTACCCCCGCGATTTCGATATCGAGGCGTTCTCCGGAAAAGGTTTTGTTCGGTCGTATGAGCCCCGTCGTTTTCGTCATGTCGTAGACGAGACGCGGCCCGATCCCCGCATTTACAAGACCACCTTCCGGCAAAAGGGTCCCGAACTGTCGCATGCTTCGTCTGTAGATGGTGGGGCGGATTATGCTCAGAATCCGGTCGATGTAATAGAGCGTCGTTTCGTGGGAATAGACATCGGGACCATCGTCACCGGCAAACACCGTGGCGCCGAAGATATGATCGGCATGATTGTGGGTGTAGATGATCGCCTTCACCGGTTTGGAGGTAATTCTGTCGAAGGCTTCCTTGACGGGGAGTGCCGCCTCCACACTTTCCAGGGTATCGACGATGATGACGCCGGCATCACCTTCTATAAGGATTGAATTGGCAAGGCCGTAGCCGACGGCGACGTGAACGCCATCGGTCACCGTTATGATTTCCTTTCTGAATTCCTCGCTGTGGCGGGCAAGATTGGGCTCTACTCCCACGTCCATCACCTCAGGCGTCCTTGTGATTGCGCAGCCCGAAAACAGCGCCACCGCAATCACGATCAGAAAGGGGATACATTTCTTCGCGATACTCATCTCTTCCCTCCTTAGGTCCTTGCCGATTAATACCGTAAAGGCGTTTTCCTTTACCCTCTTCGGATATAACGAAAGTCTTTGAGGTTCAGGCCGAAGGAGAGATCCGTTTTGAGGGCCACCAGTTGCTTTGAGAGACGTGCGTCATCGCCGTGCCGGTAGAGCATCTCTCCCGGTTTTCCCGGTATGGTATGGGAAACGGCGAGAATATCTTCCAGATTGCCGATTTCATTGAGGAATTTTGCGGCCCTTTTCGGTCCCACGCCAGTGACACCGGAAATATTATTCGTGCTATCACCCGAAAGTGCTAGAAAATCCTCAAACTGCTCGGGATAGATGCCGTATCGTTCCTCTACATACGCTGAATCCAGGTCTTTTCTGTTAAAATGATCACGGACAATGATACGTTTCGACAGGAGCTGAAAAAAGGCCTTGTCCGTCGAAAGAATAGTGACATTCACTCCGTTCTCTGCCGTTTTGTGTGCAAGTGTGCCGATAATATCATCAGCTTCCATGGATGGAAACTCCAGCGATGAAACGCCGCATTCGGAAAAAGCCGCCTTGAACTGCGGCAGAGAAGTGTACAGTGCTTCGGGCATCGATTCCCGTCCGGCCTTGTAATCGGGGAAGAGCTCATGACGCCACCCTTTTTCCTCACTGTCGAAAACAGAAACGGCATGCGTCGGTCCGCATTCCCGGAGCGCCCGCTCAAGCGACTGGACGCTAGCCGCGAGGGCGCTTTCCGTTCGCTCCGATCCGTCCTCACCCGGCTGTGCCGCATAGACACGTCGAATAAGATTGAGTGCATCGATGAGAAGTAATTTGATGTGCATCGCTTTTTTCCGTCTGATAGAGATTAACGGTGATACTATACTGGAATAAAAGCAAAATTAAAAGGGCCAGCTGATGAAAAAGTCGGGTGGCACCTCCCGGGGGCTCTCTTTCTATTTTGTCACGTCATATAACAATATTTACCTTGACCCTTTGTTGCGGTGTGCCGTATAATTTTTGTGATTTCAAAAGAATTCTCAGCTGGCTTTCAATCTCTGGGCAGGTTTAGCGTTTCGCACACCCCCTCCACTCGGGAGCTCACTTCACGACAAATGAATATTTTCCCGATTTTATAGTTAAAACCGACCTGTGATCAAGGCGTTGCATATAAGGTTCGAAAAGGACGTTTTCTCTTCTGCATTCAGTTCTTGCAAAGTAACAGCGGTGTCCCATTATTTGTAATCGTACATTTTTAAAGCGCCGTAGTGTTGGAAGAAATCATTACGGGGGTGTTGCGAAGATGTTGAAAAGTGCGTCGATGACAAAGGAGATCATGTTAACCTTGGCGAACAAGCCCGGCATGCTGAATACGGCAACTGCGTACCTGGCGGATCGGGGCATCAACATCGAGGGAGTTGTCGGCCTGGGCATCAAAGACAAGAATACGGCAATAATTCTAATGGTTGTCGATGATACCCGTCGAGCAATGGATGCCCTGAAAGATGGAGATATCGGCTACGCAGCGGAACGTGATGCAGTCATGCTGGAAATTCGAAACAGGCCGGGAGCGCTCTTATCCATAACGAAGATACTGGCCCAGATAGGGATCAATATCGACCATATTTACGCAACCAAGAGCAGCGTTGACGCGCCGGCACGGGTCGTCCTTTCGACAAATGACAATGAAAGGACCTTTATAGCATTGAGAAAGGCAGTTTCGGTAGATCCTGGGCAGTAGTCCCTACTCTAACAGGGTGGCAGGTTTGCGCTGCCACCCTTCCTGTCCCAATTACTCAATCGCTCCAATTTGCGAAAGACGATTTGACGGTTGTGCCTCAGCCCTCTTTCTCCGCCCCTTCTGTCGTCTCTAATTCTTTCTGAAGTTTTTCCTTCTCTTCCTTGAGTTTCAGTTCATCTTTTTCTATCTTCTCTAATCTCTTGCGTATCTGCTCCCTCTTTTTTTGCCATTTGTCTTCCTGTTGAAGCCATTTTTGCTCACGCTTTTCCCGCTTTTCGAGGAGTTCTTGTTCCGCACCTTCCTTCTTCTCAAGCTTTCTCTCCAGGCTTTTGTCTTGAGCCTCTCGTCGTTTTTTCCATCCGGCGGGTTCCTCCCCCTTCCCTTTTTTTGCCAGAAGAAGCCCTTCGATATCCGGGTTCATTTCCAGAACCGGGGCATCATCACTTGATTGAAAGGCAGCAGGGGCTTCAGCAGCCAAAGGCAGCAGGATCCAAAGGCATAGAACCATCATGAAAACACCAAACTTTTTCATCTCCTTCACCTCCATTTTTTATGATTATGGTAATTGTTTTCAGGGTGTTTGACGGGCAAGAGCTGATTGTACCGGTAAAAGATTGTCTGTCCCGTCGCAGGAAGTGAGTGACAAGTCGCATCGAAATTCTCAACAGGTAAGTTCCCGGAGCCGATTAGCATTACCGGAGAAGTGGAACAAGAAAGAAGAGCTATATAATTACAGTTCCGTCTGCCACCCCCTTCCCTGAAACATTGCACCCACCTTTACCGATTTGAGAAAGGTCGATCGCAGAAGGTCGCTCATGAGGGCCTTTTTGACGGGTGAAAGTCTGAAAAACGCCCCGAGAAAGGACCTCATAAACCGATGGGTAATGCGGACGGGATCATCGAAGAGCTGGTTCTGCACCGTTCCCCGTTCAAGCGACTGAAGGATAATTCTCCCAAAGGTCGTTTCCGGGTGAATGACACGCTGTTTTCTCTTCGTCAACGCCACCCCCTCGAATTTGCAGGCAAGAGCGCAGACGCCGCATCCCAGGCAGATGTCCGCATCAATAACGGGCCTTTTCTTCTTTTTTGTTTCCGGGTTCTCAATCGCTACCATTTCGATGGCATTGATGGGACAGGCCTTCTCGCAAAGACCGCAGCCGGTGCAGTTTTCGTCATCGACCTCGGCAATGAAACTCGAGGTCACTACCGTGTTGGGAAAACCGAATTTGCTGATTCCCTGGAGCGTGGCGCAACAGCACTTGCAGCACTGACAGATGAACATGATTCTGTGCCGGACGTTGTCGGCATTGAGGACGAGACCGTGTTCCTTTGAAAGCTCAAGCGTTTCGAGCATCTCCTCCTTTGAGACCTCCCGCCCGAGATTGTGTCTGATAATGTAATCAGCCGCTATCCCGAAGGACGTGCAGCTTTCCAGGGGAACATCGCACTTCTTTGTGCCGAGATGGTACCCTTTGTGGCGGCAGGAACAGATGCCGACGGCGTATTTGTCGGCCTCATCCACAAGAGCCGCCGCCTTTTCGTAATCGAGAACCTCCACGTATTCCTCGGGTCTCACGGCATCGCCGTGCGGGAGCGAGCGCATAATGGAAACCTGTTCACCCTGCGCCAGGTTTTTTGCGTAAAAGGAATCATCTCCCTGCATGTAGTCGTGCATCAGGTGGGCAAACATTTTGGAATCATGGTCTTCGTCGGTCCTCATCATCGTAAATTCGAAGATTCCCACGACCATGGGGGAGGGCATGTAGTGGTATTCGTTCTTCGACCAGATATCGAGAACGAGCCCCTTCGACGTCAGGCTGTCGAGAATGTGTTGCAGTTTAGTCCTGTCGTATCCCGTTGTCCTGGCGATTCGCTCCAGATTTGAGAGGCCGTAGGGCATTTTGATGACAACATCAGCTTCCTCGGTAGAATAGAGCTCACGCAGAATGGCGTAAAACCGCTCGTTCTGTGGTGCCCGCATCATCATTCCGTCGATCTTTTCCCCGAGATCCTGATACAGTTCCTTTCCAGATAGATGGCCCATCGTGTTCCCTCCGATTGTTTATTTTTCCGGTTCTTGTGCAAGGAAAGACAGATGCAAAAGAGAATACTATGACCGCCCGTAAAATAACAGCAAAAAGTATTCTTCAGATGACCGGGAGCGCACCCGCAAGCCCCGCCTTGTAGGCGGGGAGCCTCATCTCGCGCGGTCGATTATTGTTCCATTTTTCTCATATGAATTGGTATAATGAATGCCCTATCAAGACTGCCGGGGGGATATCATGAAAAAAGCAATCCTGATAACGGTTGTGTTTTTTATTCTCATTCCCTGCCTCTCGCCCGCTTATGACGGAGTGCGGGGGAGCGGCATGGAAACGGGGTTTTTATACCTTCAGCGTGCCGATAATTTCAGCACGGGGAGCGACGCGTGGATCGGCAGTCTCGGCGAAGAAGCCGAGAGCGAATCTTCCATCGTGCCTGTCGTTCTTTTCAATCTGAGCTCGGGCATGGGAGGGGGAAGGGGGGTCTATTTCAGGAGCGATACGGCCGGGGGGGAGGAGTTTGGATTGAGCCTCGGGGCGGTGATTCCTCTTGGGGAGCGTGAAAACATCCTCGATATCTCGGTGATGTATGTCCCATTTCAGGATGCCTGGACGAATCCCTATCAGACGGGCAGCTCACGGCAGGAAACGGACGTGACAAAATATGGCGGAAAAGTAGCTCTTGGCGCCATCGCCGGCACACCCCTCGGATTGCGATTCAAAATTTCCAGCGTTGATGTAGAGGATGATGAAATTGGAGAACTTTACGCGACGCTCGCGAGGGACGGGATTATCTATGAAGTATCGGCTGACTATCAAATGGAACTGACACGGGACTTCAGTGTGACACCTTCTCTCACTTACGAGCGGGGTGACCTCGACGGTGCGAGCAATTCCTATGACGGTTATGGTGCGTCGTTACGGTTGATGTATCGTTCTCCGCCCTTTCTTTTGATGCCGATTTTAGCCTATTCCTTCGATCAGTATGACGAATCCCACCCGCTTTTCGGGAAGAAACGGGAAGATAGCCGTTTTTCCATGTTCCTGACGGCACAGATGTCGGGCCTCTTCGGCGCGCCGGGCTTTTACTTCAGGATCATAACGGGATACGTTTCGACCGATTCCAACATCGATTTCTGTGACTCCGACGGGACGTTTGCCGGTATGACGGTGGGATACCGTTTTTGATCGATCCGAAACAGCCAGGATTTTCCGCAGAACTACCCCTCGAATCGTTTCTCAGTGAGAAACTTCCGTGCTGTGAAAAAATGCCCAGATAGCTTTAGCGAATCATTTCAACTGCGGCGATACTTCTCCAGCAGTCTCTAATAGGGATCTACCTTCAGAAACGCATAGGGTGCAAACTCAATCTGGTCCGCCTCGGCGACCGTTTCACCTTTTCGCATCGAATTATCACCCATTGAATAGAGCGCCCCTAAAACTCTCACAATCTCTACTTCTGCCCAGGGATCGTGCTCGGAGGGCCGAAGTGTGATCTCGGCCGAGCCCATCTCCATAACCTTGTGGTGAAACTCCACTTCTTCTCTCACAAGGCGGGGGTTGTAGTCGAATCCAAGACCTTCCGGTGCCGGAAAATATTTGAAATTTAAGACGGTCCTCACAGGATTTTCATCCATGCCGAAGGCCTCAAGAAGAATCTCTGCCGCGTCTCCGGTATTCAGTGTGCCGTCAAGATTCGCGGATATTTCGAGATATCTGACACCGTGGCGTTCAATCCAGCCCTTCATGACATTTCCCTCGCGTTCCAACTCGATTGTGGCCATTTTCTTGGGATATCCGAAGACCTCGCGGCCGCCTATCATGGCCATATCGTTATTCACGGCCATGGCTAGGCAATAGGTTCCCTCCTCGCCGTTGAATTCGGCCAGCAGAAAGAGCGCCCCTTCCTGATAGGTGACACCGAAATTCGTTTCTGGATAGTTCGCAAGAAAGGCGATCGCGAGGGGCCGTTTGGCTGGTTTCAACGGTGGGGGGAGGAGGCGTGCAACGATCTCGGGTTTGGTCTCCCACACCACGGTAAGCATTTCGGCATTGAAAAAATCAAACGTTTCCAGAAGAAGTTTTTCCAGCTCTTCTGAAGATTTTACAAAACCCATAGTGCACCTCCATTTTTCTCCGGCAAAACCGGACTTCTGTTAGGAAATTATAATTTTTCCGGGTGAAAGTAGCCAGCGATTTTTGACAAAGCCGATTTTCGCTTGACAAAGGAAGGGGGAATGGGTGAGAGAGGGGCAGCAAAAACGGAGGAATCGTGGTGGACAATTTCGAAAGCAGATTGGTGCCGGTCCTGCGACAGGGCGTCGCTGTTGTCCAAATGGTATTTTTCAAAAGGCTCAAAGAATACCTGGGCGAAAAGTACCCCGGACAAGAAGCGATGTTCATCAATAACCTCGCCGGTGCCGTCGTCAACGATATCTTCGGCACCCCCAATGAGGAGAAACCCTTCCTCCTTTTTGCAGAAGAAAACGGGGCACCGATAGAGAAGACCCTGAAAGATATTCCTCTGAAACTCGTCGATATGATGGTGCCCCTCACCGATGCGCTCAGGGTCCAGGTTCTCTGCGATCATCAGGAGGGTATCGACAGCTTTCCCATCCTCGCCCGTGCCAATGAGCTGAAAATTCTCCTTGTACCGAGAGAAATCCCCATGCCTTCGAACTTCATAACGCTCGTCCGCGCGCTGGGAAATAAACATGACATATTAATGCCCCCGGAAATCAGACAGCTCGACAGCTAAAAATTATTGCCTTCTCATCCCCTCCTTTACTTTAACCTTTCATTCCTCTCCCTCTAATCCTATACTTATCTGTCCTAAAATATCCAATACCGGCGCAGTTTTTTTTAATCCCTGTCCCTTATAGCCCCTAATCTTTTATTACTTTCTTTAATCCTCACCCCTTACTGTCTTTTCCTTGATATCTTCAAATCATAGTGTTATGAGACCACATATGAATTACAGTGTCATTCCTGTTGCTGTTTTATTGGTTTCGACTGAGATGGCTTTTGATCTGCGTCATTAGCAATTTCTGCTAACGAATCAATAGCGATATATAATAGAAAAGGGTGATGGCTCTCGTTGATTAGCGGTATCCGATAGCGCCCTTTTCACGAGTGTAAGGTTTTGGCTCATAGTCGGTTCTTTCAATACATTATTTCAACACATTCTGAGCAGCAGTGATTTCTCTGAGGGGGACGATCGTGAAGAAGACAGCCTATGCATTACTGATTGTAATATTCCTTATCGTGGGATGCTCAAATTCAAACCACAGTTCTTCAAGTGAAGACATCGACAGCGACTTGGCCACATTGGGTGAGCTTATGACGCTGATGCAGGAATCAACAGCCCCTGACAGCGACAATGACGGCATACCCGATGATGTTGAAAACGATGTATTGGGTACCGACAGTCACCATCCCGACAGTGACAGGGACGGTTTGTCCGACTGTCACGAACTGTATCAATCCGTAATCTTCGATCCCGATGACCGCATACCGGACAGGGACCATGACGGTGTGATCGCCGCCCTCGATCAGGACGACGATGACGACGGCATCCATGACGGTGAAAACTATGATAACGATGGGGACGGCATTCCGAATTACCTTGAGATGTACGGCTATATCTATGACTGGATGATCGATACGTGTCTCCCCTGGGATACTTACAGCCTCGACCAGCCCTACTATAAGACAGACCCCAACCAGCGTTCATCCGATCAGGACCCCTTTGACGATCTGCTGGAGGTGAGCGGCCTGAATATGGATGTATCGATTGAAACGCCGGGTGATTTCCCCATGGTGCCGGCGACCCCCGATATTTTCATTCGGCTGCTCGGATGTACGGTGACCTTGAACCAGGATATCGAATACACCTATGGCGAATCGATCGAGAAGGGAACCTCCTGGTCCACCACCAATGAAATCAGCAACTCCATCACTCATGAATGGCATGTCGAGGCCGGTGTGGAAATTATGTTGGGCGGGGAATATAAATTCGGCGGCACTGATAGTGGCTTTACCGCCAAGGGAGAAGTTACAACCAGTGTATCTGGCGGATACAGTAATGCCGCCACCCATTCGACGACCTATTCCCAGACGTCCGAAAGCCACGAAGCTACCACCGAAGAGTGGTCAAAGGCCGTCACAACCAATCCTTCAAATGCTGCCTATCTGAAACTGTTCCTGAAGGCATATAATTACGGGACGGCCATCGCCAGCAACATCAGGCCGACCCTGACCATTCAAATAGGCGGGCGACATGTGGCAACCCTCACCCCCTCCACCGCAATCACGATACTCGAACCCGGTGCTACCTATCCCCAGGAAAGCGGTGTGTACTGGGTGATTGATAAAGATGATTCGGGCGACCCGATCGTTCTGACCCTGCAGGATTTACAGAACTTTGAGTGCGGCCTGCCTGTCAGCATCAGCGTAACCCAGGTCGAGGCGGATGTCATGAAGATGGATACTGAATCCGGCGACTATGTGAATGTTGGAGACTGGAGCAACTATATGGCACGCTGCCGATCGGTCTGCGCCGATCTTTTCATGGAAACGGGTGATGGCAATCTCGTGCATAGAATGATCTATGCCGATGACAGCCTATCGGCACCGGAGATTACCCTCTGGGACGCATTTCACTGGGGTGTCAACAACATGCAGGATATGTACAGCGATGCCATCCTATTTGACTACTATGATGCCATAGGCGGACAGATCAACACTGCCGATATCAGCAACTGGAATTTCCGTATCGATGCCGGAACGCTCGAACTCAACAACATCGATGATCTGGCGGCACTCGATAGTGATTTCAATATCGGCAGCCTTCGTCTCAACGCGGACAGTGTAATCTATGCCAAGGCCCCCCGCGATCCGGCCATCCATGGTGACGGACCAACCATCTACTACGCCTACCATGATCATGAACTGCAACGTGTCGTGGCCTGCGTGACCGATTATGACGGCATAGAGTCGGTGGAGTGCATGATCGGCGATACGGATTATTCCATGGAGCGTCTGTACGATGGTTCCATGATATTCGAGTATTCCTATGACGGCGAACCGTTAACCGAAGAGATATTCGTAAGGGCGGTCAACAGGGTAGACGGCGAAACCACTGTGCAAGCTGAGGACAGACATTCGCTGGTACTGCCGCCCGAAGCTCCCGAAATAACGATGGCAACGGCAAACATAAATAACCGGCTCATCAGCGTCGAGGTCACCTCCGGTCTTTTTGATCTTGAATGGGTCCGAGCATATTACCCTGATGGCGGGTATGATGAGATGCCTCTTTTAGAAACTGACGAAAGCACAATCGATGTTCGCAAATGGTCCGGTGTAGTGTTTATGCCCCAACAGATCACCCTCGACAATTACGATCAGATCGAGATAATCGCCATGAGCGAATCCGGTTTATCGGTGAATGTGAATGCGGAACCGATTTCACCCCAGGCTTACGGCCATGAATATTCTGAAGAGTTTTTTGGTATGTATTTCGATCAGGACTACTTTTACCTCTATGTGGGTTTAGACGTTCTGGATCTGGATAATCCATACGGCCGTACTCGAGAATATTATTCTTATAGTGATTGGACTGTTATTACAGTTTTTGAACAGCTGTTCCCTGAATGGATAGCTCAATGGTATTACGACAACTTCTACACCGACAACGAGCCTTACTCAGAAAATGAATGTATGATTTATTTCGATTTTAGTTCGATAGAGATAGATCCTAACAATATTGGAGATGACACGGTTGAAGCACGAATGAGGTTTAATACGGACTGCAAGTATGCCATCCTGAAGGATGCAGCTTCTGAATACACCAACATTTCACGATACTACATCGAGGAGAACGCCCTTTTATATGGCTATGATGAGCCGGTCGAAAAAGGTGATGTCATAATCATGAAAACAACAGAGGGCAGGTGTTCGAAAATTATTATCACCCAGAAAGAGGTTCTCGAAGAGGTTATCGAATCGGAAGGTGAGATCAGAATTCTAATCAGATACGATTACGTCACATTCAAGAAGGACGGTGATTTTTAATCTCTTTATGGATTAATTCATCGAAGCTTGCTTCGTAAGAGGTCATAGCAAAAAAACTGTTCCTATTTATTTTCATACCGTCAGGCTTTATTTCGTTTGTCCGTGAGTTGGGAAACAGGAATGACATATTAATGCCCCCGGAAATCAGACAGCTCGACAGCTAAGAAGTTCTATCTTTTAATCCCTACCCCTCCGTTTCCCTTATTACGCCTGCCTATACGTAACATATTCTGTTAATGCTATTGATATTAGGATGTTATGTAGAGTTTATTGGTTCACAGTTTTTATTCCTCGTCAAGGATTATCTGGGTTGCCAACCGTTCGTTGCATGATCACCTCCATGGCTTTGTAATAATCTCTTTGCACCTTTTGATGCTGGCTAATAAAGTTGAATCAAAAGAATGGCCAAAGATTACTTATTGTAATAATTCGTTGTCGAGAGGACGATAACTTTTCATTCAGGCAAAAAAAGTATAGTGCTATCTATATGTTTTTTTGCTTCTGTTATAGAATCATTTTCTGAGGGTTAAATCTGTATTAATACACGCATCGCGAACACTTGTTGCGGCAACAGGTGAAACACTGAAAGATCTGTATCCAAGACGTACGAAAAGCGGAATGATATGAGGTTGCGAAGCAATTTCTCCGCATATGGTTACATCGTATTCCCGACCTAAATCTTTGGCTTGGTGAATGATAAATTTCATCAACCATAAAAATGCCGAATTTTCTGTATCATTGTAATGGAGAACCTGTTCATTATCGCGATCCGCAGCCATAAAATATTGAAGCAGATCATTGGTACCTATACTGATAAAATCAACTTCTGATAGTATGTCAGCCACAGCAATAGCTGCTGCCGGTGTTTCAATCATGGCTCCAAGTGCGACATTTTCAGAGAATTCTATAGCATTCTCATGTAGTTCTTTTTTGATGGACATGAAATGCCTTTTTGCTTCTATCACGTCATCTATTGTGGTGATCATTGGAATTAATATTCCGACGTTTCCGCCAACGCTGGCACGGATTATGGCCCTTAGCTGAGTGCGGAGCTCTTCTGCTTTGCCCAGTAAATGACGTCGAATGCCGCGAACGCCTAAGGACGGATTATTCCCTGTGCATTCTTGAGAAAAACTTATCTGTTTATCGGCACCAAGATCAAATGTTCGAATTACGACAGGTCTGCCGGCAGCTTTATTAATGAGGTAACGGTAAGTCTTATATTGAGCTTCTTCGTCCGGTACACGACCACCCGCCAAAATAAAAAACTCCGTGCGAAAAAGACCTATACCTTCAAGTCCGCGACTAAGCATCAATGTTATTTGATCAGGATTTTCAATATTGGCATTCAAGGAAATTCTGGTGCCATCCCTTGTAAAACACTGTTCCGGAACTGTAATTGCCTCAGGCGCTTCCGTCTCCTTCTTCAGTGATAGATATTTATCAAGAGTGCTGGGGCTCGGGCGAACAATAACAAGGCCGTTTATTCCATCGACGATAATTTTGTCACCGTCACGTACTGTCGCTATTAGATTCTGAACACCCCCTACTGAAGGGATACCAAATCCTTTCAAAAGAATGGCCGCGTGTGAAGACAGGGCATCACTCTCACTCGCAAATCCGGCTGCATGCTTTCGATAGGCCAGCATCACGGATGAAGGATAAAAATGCCGAGAAACCAGTACTTGTGCATTTCCAATTGCTGGTTCAGAAAAAGACTCAGGCCCGTTTGCTGATGTCAAAACCGCGAGAATATCACCTACCATGTCCCGTATATCTTCCCCCCGTGCCTGGAAATACGGGTTTCTCATTGTATCGAATTCTGTTATTAATCCATGCCCTTCTTCCTCAAGACACCATTCTGCGTTCTTGCACTCGGCAGCAATTCGCTTCCGAACCCTGTTGTGAAAAGATTCGTCGGAAAGGATTGCTAGGTGAACATCGAGAATAGCCTTGTTTGACAGAGTTGAACCCTCATGCGAAGATACAACGTGATTATGCAATTGGTCTTGCGTTACTTCGACAGCACGGGTGTAACGTCCCTGCTCACTTGAAACCTGACTCAATTCAATCTTATTTCTGGGTACGTGAATAACAGAATCAACAGCATGGGCGTAACTAATCCCAATTCCGGGGCATATGGGTACCCCTTGTAACTGAGCTTCTTTGCCGTAATGATTTTTCGTATGGGTTGTGCTTGTTGCCATATTCAATTAACCTCTATGCTATTTATAATGTATTTCCAATATCATAACCATCTCTGATCGCGTCCTGGGCATTTCCTACGTGCCGTGCATCACCAATAACATAGACGGGCAGTTCCCTTTTTAATTTATCTTCGAGCGGGTTATAATTTTTCATCCCGGTGGATACGACGATAATATCGATATCATTAAATTGTATATCCTCCCCCTTTCTCTCGGCATATACAGTTTTCCCTTCCACCTTTTTAATATATGTGTGATCGCTGAAAACGGTCTTCTTCTCCCTCATAATCTTGAGGGAAAGATTCTTGGCAATCATTTCCATATCTTCCCCAAAATCTGTTGTCCTCTTAACAATGGTTATCTTGTTGTTTCGCGGTATCAGTCCCGTCGCGATATCCACGCCGATAAGACCACCACCGATAATCAGAATATTCTTATTTTCCGGTAGATTTTCCTCCAATAGTATGTCGGCCCAGTAAAATTTATCCAATCCTGGAATGTCTAATTCGGCGGGTTTAGAACCTGTTGCCAGTATAACGCCGTCATATTTATTTGTCAGATCTGAGCTTTTTGCTTCTTTGAAGATCAGATTGACATTATTTTCTTTTAGTTTCTCTATGAAGTAAGGGACCAATTTCCCCATCGATTTTTTGTTAGGAGTCAATGGAGCCAAGTTGAATTGGCCGCCCAGTTCATCCTTTTCATAAAGGTCAACATCGTGTCCTCTCTCCTTCAAAATTATTGCAACTTCCATCCCGGCTAAACCACCACCTGCGATGGCATATCGCTTCGGTCGCTCGACCCTTTCAATAATCTCTGCTTCTTTTCCAGTTTGAGGGTTCACAAGACATTGAAGCCCCTGCCCTGATTTTACACCGCCCAGGCAACCCTCGGCACAGGCCAGACAGGGATTAATAACGCCTTTTACCTTGCCCTGGTATTTGCCGATAAAGTCAGGATCTGCTATCAAAGCCCGACCAACGGCAATGTAATCCGTTGGAAATTCAGCGCGTAATTTCTCGATATCTTCAACCGTATTGATCTGTCCGACGAATATTACGGGAACAGCTATCTCCTGTTTAATTTTACCTGCAATTTCCCATGTTTTCCCCTTAGGGACAAACATATGCTGGAAATACCAGGGAGGGGTAGAGCACACCGAGCCGGCTGACACGTGTATGGCATTGACGCCATTTTTTTCAAGAATCTTTGAAAAGGTGATCATCTCCGGCAGCTTAATTCCCTCAGGTATCATTTCTTCGCCGCTTATCCGGGCGATGATGGGCAAATCCACGGCTTTTCTAACTTCCTTCAAAATTTCTAAAGGGAATCTTATCCTGTTTTCAAAACTTCCCCCGTATTCATCGGTCCTGTCATTAACAAAAGGTGAAAGAAATTGTGCCAACAGATAACCATGGCCGAATTGTAATTCTATTATGTCAAAATTTGCCTTCTTCGCCCGCAGGGCGGCACCTGCAAATAATTTAGCAGTTTGCTCCATATCATTTCTGTCCAATTTTTTTGGTAGTGCCCCACCGTTTTCGCATGCTTTATCAGTGGAAGAGATGAAATAATTGCCGGGAATATTGGGATTTGCCATCCTTCCGGGATGGTTCAGATGGGCAATGACTTTTGTACCTGATTCATGAATGGAAGCGACCAGCTTCTGCAATCCTTCAATTTTGTCGTCGCTATCTATTCCCAACTGCATGGGGATCTCACGCAATCCTTTATCCAGATAAAATGGCTCAACAGTAACCGCACCTAAATATTGGCTTCTTGCGGTATAAAAGGCGATATGCCTGCTGTTTACCATACCACTTCCATCGCCATATCCTGTTTTTATCGGAGCAAATAGAAATACATTTTTAAGGTTCAACATGTTTTTCCTCCTTATTGATTGAAAGACTTAATTTCTTCACCATACCGATGTGAAGCTCCGCGCCCACAGGGCGGGGCTTCCCGGTAAGCAATATGTTTGTTTTATATTGTGCCCCTTACCGCGCCTACAAGGCGGGGCTTGCGGGTGCGCTCCCGGTCAAATTACTATCGACGTTACATCAAGATGCGTGCCAACAAATTATCGGAATAGTGCAAAAAATCCCATGTTACTTGAATTATTTAAAAAACTAGACAAGAAAGAAAAAGCAGGATGTCATGATGTACCGTTCATGTATAGTATGTGGGTCGCATATATGCTTCCATTATAATGTATATGCGTCGCAAATATGCATTCTTAACAACCTGCAATTTAGTTTCTCTGAAATAATAAGACACATGATAGTTACGACGTATGTGGAGAAGAGGAAATAATGTCTCCAATATTTTCAGCATGCAGGCAAAAGTGTGCTTGACAAAAAAGGAATCGGAACTATATTAGGAAAATTGAATATATGAAAATCCTAATATAGTGGTGGTTTATGGATACTGCGGATTATAAAAAAATGTCGTCCTTTTTGAAGGCCCTGGGCAATCCTACACGGCTTAAAATATTAATGGAAATCATGAAAAGTGAGAAGTGTGTAAGTGATATGGAAAACATCGTGCGTATAAGCCAGGCAACTATTTCTCAGCACCTGGCGGTACTGAAGGAATGCGGCATTGTTGAATGTCGCAAAGATGGAAACATGCGATGTTACTCCCTCAGACAGCCTGCTTTGGTAAAAAATATTCTGAATTTGTTAGACGGAGGAGAATGATTATTACATGAATGGAAACGGTAAGATTTATGATGTCATTGCTATCGGTGGAGGGCCTGCCGGACTTACGGCAGGCATTTACATGTCCCGGGCCAACCTGGACGCCCTTCTTATAGGAAGCCCGGTGAACCCGAGCCAGATCAGCGTAACGGATTTAGTTGAGAATTATCCCGCATTTCCCGAAGGTATTACGGGTTCTGAACTGGTCAGCAAATTCGAGGAACAGGCCTTGAAATTCGGACTGGATATTATCAAGGAAAATATACATACGATAGCAGAGACTTTCATAAACAATCATAAGGGATGGAAAATAGAAACAGATTCCGGAACATACGCGGCGTTATCAGTTGTCATGGCCACCGGGGCAACTTGGGTGAAGCTTGGAGTACCTGGAGAATCCGAACTTACAGGAAGAGGGGTTTCCTATTGCGCAACCTGTGACGCTCCATTTTATAAGGATAGTACGGTGATCGTTGTCGGTGGCGGCGATACGGCAGTCCAAGAGGCTATCTACTTAACGAAGTTTGCAAAAGAAGTCATTATTGTCCACCGAAGGGATCGGCTCCGTGCTGTGGGTGTCCTTCAGGAGAAGGCATTTTCTAATGGGAAAATATCTTTTATATGGGATTCGGAAGTTGAAGAAATTCTGGGGATCAACTCTGTGACCGGTGTTCGACTGAGAAATGTTCAGACACAACAGACCCGAGATGTCGCGGCTGATGGCGTATTCATTTTTACAGGAAGCATGCCGAATTCAAGGCTCGTCAAGGGTATCGTTGATGTGGACCAGAATGGTTCTATCATGGTGGATAAAGAGATGAAGGCCTCTGTAGACGGCATTTTCGCCTGCGGGGACTGTACTAATACCTCATTCAAACAGGTGGTAACGGCATGTGGCGATGGTGCCAGAGCAGCATATTCAACACAGCTCTATGTGGAAGATCTGAAGGGGGTATCATACGATAATAAACCGGCCGGAGAGGCAAAAGAAGAAGGAGAAAAAGAAAATGATATTTGATGATAAGACACGCCAGCAAATCAGTGAAAAATTCGAGACAGAACTCAAAGAGGATGTCTACATCAGGCTGTTTTCAAGCAGCCTTATTACGGGAGACGGCAACAAAGAGTATGTTGATTTTACAAAAGGATTTTTGAAAGAGTTATCAGAGGTAAATGATAAAATCCATATCGATCTTGAAGATATGTATGGAGAAGAGGCGAAGAAAAGAGGCATCACCGTTTCACCATCAGTCATTATTGGTGACGGCAACGGGTGGTATCCGGTTCAATACTTCGGGGCACCCGCAGGATACGAGGCTGGTTCTTTCATCGAAGCCATCTCAATGATTTCAAACAGAGATAGCGCTCTCGATGCCTCATCCAGAGAAAAGCTGGAAAATATTGACAGAGACCTGCTCATAGAGACATATGTCACTCCCAATTGCCCGCACTGCCCAAGAGCAGTTATCTTGTCCAACCAGATTGCTATCGAGTCGGACGGGAAGATAGTTTCACGATGCATAGAAGCCCAAGAGATGATGGATAGAGCACGAATGTTCAATGTTTCGTCCGTTCCCCAGCAGGTCATCAATGAGGAAAGAGACTCTATCACTATTGGCGTGCAGCAGGAGAGAACTTTTGTCAATCAGGTGCTCGAATATGGATCGGCCCGCGCAAAAGAGCTATTGGGAAAAGAGGAAGAGGAGAAAAAAAGAAAAGAAATCCTGCAGGATAATCCTGATTATCCGGTTGTTATTACTGATGGAAATATGGATGAGGCGATTGCCAAATATCCCTTTTTGGTTGTTGATTGTTGGG
>Ga0208905_1000276_pt1 | contig 25891 bp, 22 predicted proteins | sample AntAceMetag02UKS_FD_184776 | JGI IMG/M metagenome (GOLD analysis project Ga0208905, IMG submission 184776) | Saline lake microbial communities from Ace Lake, Antarctica - Antarctic Ace Lake Metagenome 02UKS (SPAdes) (version 2) | ecosystem: Environmental > Aquatic > Non-marine Saline and... | reverse complement strand
CATTCCCTGGCTGACCGGCATACAGCATGATGCCACCAGCGACCGGGCATTCTCCACTTCCACAACACACACCCTGCAGGCCCCCACGTTGGTGGTTCCCTCGTAATAGCAGAGGGTGGGGATGTGTATGCCGTTCTCCCTGGCTACTTCAAGGATGGTCTGTCCCTGGGACGCCTCTATCGTCGTTCCATTAATCGTTAAAGAAAGCTTCTGATCCATTTTGAACTCCTTTACTATATACGGGTAACAGTGGTCGCTTCATGGAAATCCGGTTGTACATATCCGCCATTTCGACCGCGGGGCAACCCTTTTTGTTTTCAGCGTGCTGTATAAATATCTTTTATATTGGCTCTCAATGCCGGATTGTAGAGATTTCTTGCTGAACTGTCAGCGTTGGTTCACCGCGGATTCGAGTGGGAACCGGAGCATAACCATTCTCCACGCCGCAAATTCCCCCAAGCCGGGAGCACCATACATTATTTCTTTGTTCTTTTCAAGGAATATGAAGTTTTCTGCACGCCTTTGATTGAGGTCAAAAACCTGCTGATTTTAGGGCAAAAATCCGGATAAAACGACGGCCCGGTCTTCTGCCGTGGTTAATTAATTCGCAGGGACTTCCGCCTGTCACCGGATCTGGTAAATCAAAGGGCTTTGCTGCCGTGGGGGGAATGTGCCCCTATCCCTTTCCCGCCCGCCTTGTTGGTCCTGTTTCTTATCCCCTGTCTTACAGGCAGTTCCGCGAGAAATAGCTTGATTTCTACAGAAGTATAGTATAGTAAAAGCGAGATTTTTCCGAACAGTATCCATCCTGAGAATTGGATTTTTCAGGAGATGGAGACTGAATATAACGAAGGACTCCTTGCCCGAATCTGGTATCCGGGCTATAGAGCCGAGAGGAGAATGTATGTTGAGAAGGTACGAAACGATATTCATTGTACGGGCCGACCTGCAGTCGGATGAAGCGAGCAGCCTGGTTGACCGTTATGCCGGGATTATTGGAGGCATGGATGGCACAATAGTCGAGGTTGATAACTGGGGAAAACGAAGGCTGGCCTACCCTATTGAGAAGATGCGCGAAGGGGTGTATGTAAGGATTGATTTTGTTGCCCAAGACACGGTTGTGACCGAGGTGGAGAGAAACTTTAAGATTGACGAGAACATATTGCGGTTTCAAACAGTAAAACTGAGCGACAAGGTTGATATGGAGGCGATCAGGCAGGAAATAGCCGACGCCCTCAAGAGAAAAGAGGAGCAAAAGAAGGAAGCGGAACGCAGGGTGGAAGAGGCGAAAAAGAGAGAAGAAGAGCAGAAAGAAGAGGCGCGGAAGAAGGAAGAGGAACAAAAGGAAGAGGAACAGAAGGAAGACGAACGGAAGGAAGACGAACAGAAAGAAGACGAACAGAAAGAAGAAGCTATTTCTGAGCCCGCCAATGAAGAGGTCGAGGTGTCTGAATCTCCGGACAGTCAAGATGCCAAAACTGATGAAGAAGGTGCGCAGGAGACCTCACCTGTTGAGACAGACGAAGAAAGGGCAAAGGAGGAATAAGAAATGGCTTATACAACACCGGATAATCGTACGAGACGCCCGCGTCCTAAGGGCAAGTTTTTCCACAAGAGGAAGGTATGCAGGTTTTGTGCGGATTCGAATATAAAGATTGATTATAAGAACCCGGCTGCCCTGAGGGGTTTCCTGACGGAGAGAGGAAAGATCATGCCGAGAAGGATTACCGGGACCTGCGCCAAACATCAGAGGGCATTGGCAGTGGCGATCAAAAGGGCCAGGACCTTGGCTCTCTTGCCCTATGTAACTGCCGACTAGTTAATTTTATCTGAGTTAATCTTCAATAAATTCCGAGATGTCTGCCCGGTCGGCAGACATCTCTCACTTTTTTAGGCTAGCAGGTGAGGCATGTTCCGTCTGCCGGGGGAGGGTGTTCCCCATAGAGACTTTTTCCTTGCCGTTGCGGTCACCTCTATTGTTTTTATTACGGTAGCCGTGATCTCGGTGATTGGCTTATTCGGTGCGATATTTGTGCCGATGCCGGTCTTGTACTACTATTCCAGACTGGGAAGACTCCCCGGCGCCCTGGTCTTTGTCCTGTCTCTGATCGTTGTCTCGATTACTCTCAGGGGCCTGAGTCTTCAGACGGGCCTTGTATTTTTCCCCCTGCTGGGTTTCCTGGGCGTTGTCCTCTCGGAGGTGTTGCGAAAGAACTGCTCCATAGAGAGGACAGTCATCTATTGTGGAGGCATCCTCCTGTCTCTGGGCCTCGCTGTCCTCATGTATCTGAGTCTGACTTCCTCGACCATGCCGTGGAGCGTGATCGGAACCCACATCTCCGTGGTGGTGCAGGAGAATATCGATATGTACTCCCGCGCGGGCATCTCACCGCAAAATATCGAACTCATAAGAGAAAACGCCGATCTGATAACCCGTGCCCTTGTAGGGCTCTTTCCCTCCATTGTCTTTGTGGGCACCATTTTCCTGGTGTGGGTGAACATCCTGACGGGGAAATGGCTGTTCAAAAAGAAGGGGATGTGGTACCCTTCCTTCGGCGATCTTTCGCTGTGGAAGACCTTTGATAAAACGGTCTGGTTTGTTGTAATCGCCGGCATCTTCATCATGGTTCCCCTAGAGGAACTTCGTATCTTGGGTCTGAACATACTGATCGTTCTTTTCTTCATATATATGCTTCAGGGCTTGGCGATAATGAGTTTTTTCTTTCAGAATAAAAACGTGCCGGTGTTTTTAAGGATCTTTGGGTATTTCTTGGTCTTTGCTCAACAGTTCTTGCTGTTAATCGTGGCTGGGATTGGCCTGATTGACACCTGGGCCGATTTCAGGAAACTTGACAAGAAATCGAGCTGATTTGTTAATGAAACGCAGCTCAATCGAGTCGTCCCTCATAGCTCGGCGAACCGGATTGCTGCCGATGGTATGTTTGACGGGGATGTGGGTAATTTACAAAACTCAAGACGGAAAGTTTCTGATGGGAGAATTTCTATGAAGGTTATCTTAATAAAGGATGTTGCATCCGTGGGAAAGGCAGGGGACCTTGTCAATGCCTCCGACGGGCATGCCAGGAATTTCCTGATTCCCCGGGGATTGGCCAGGGAGGCCAGCGGCAAAAACATACAGGACCTTGAGCGCCAAAGGGAAATTGCGGCGAGAAGGGCGGACAAGCAGAAGAAGACGACCCAGACCCTGGTTGAAGGGCTCGATGGAGTCACCTGTCATATATCCAGGAAAGTGGGTCAGCATGATAAACTGTTCGGGTCCGTCACATCGAAGGATATACGGGACGCCCTGAGCGACCAGGGGATAGATGTTGATAAGAAGGATATTGTTCTTGAAGATCCGATAAAGGGTCTCGGGGAATTTTCCGTGAAGATCAAGGTACATCCCGGGATGTCTGCTGATATCAAGGTTGTTGTTGATGGTGAGGTATAGGATGAAGGACGTCGATTATTCGTCCCATAAGCTACCGCCGCAGAATCTGGATGCGGAGCAGTCGATCCTCGGGGGTATTCTTCTGGACAACAATGCCTTGAACCATGTTCTGGAGATAATGGGTATTGGCGATTTCTACAGCGAGGCCCACCGGAAGATATTTTCGGCAATCCTTGATCTGTACGAGAGGAATGAGCCGAGCGACCTGATCACCCTGAGCAGCATTCTGCGCGACAAGGGGCATCTTGAAGGTGTAGGGGGGGAGGTATATCTGGCCTCCCTGGTCGATGGTGTTCCCTCCGCGGCTAACATTGCCTACTATTCCAAGATCGTTAAGGAAAAAGCCATACTGCGGGGATTGATAGGCGCCGCGACCGATATATTGAACAAGAGTTATGATGCGGGTTCCGACATAGACTCTGTTCTTGACGAGGCGGAGCACGCGGTGTTTGAGATATCGGAAAATAAGATCAAACCCGCCTTTTATCCCATAAAAGAGATTGTAAAGGACACGTTTGCGAACATAGAAAAACTCTACGCCAAGAAGACCCTCATCACCGGTATTTCCACGGGATTCCAGAAGATTGATGAGTACACCTCCGGTCTCCAGAATTCCGATCTGATCATAGTGGCCGGCCGTCCCAGTATGGGGAAAACGGCCTTTGCCATCAATATCGCACAGCATGTGGCAATTGAGGACAAGGTGCCGGTAGCCATATTTTCCCTGGAAATGTCGAAGGAGCAGTTGGCGCTCCGTATGCTTTCTTCGGACGGAAAAGTGGACTCACAGAAGATACGAAGGGGATTTGTCGGGGAGATGGACTGGCCGAAGCTGATAACTGCCGCGAACAGGCTTTCAGAAGCCCCTATCTTTATCGATGATACGCCCGCGATCTCCGTTCTCGAGATCAAGGCAAAGTCGAGGAGGCTGAAGGCGGAGAAGGGACTGGATCTGATCATTCTTGATTATCTCCAGCTGATGAGGGGCAGGGATACCTCCGCGCCGAGGGAACAGGAAATATCCGAAATAAGCCGCTCACTCAAGGCCCTGGCCAAGGAGCTAGACGTTCCAGTCATAGCGTTGTCACAGCTGAACAGGCAGGTTGAATCACGTACCGATAGACGCCCCCAGCTCGCTGATCTGAGGGAGTCCGGGGCAATCGAACAGGATGCCGACGTGATCATGTTCATATACCGGGACGAGGTGTACAACAAGTCGGAAGATAACCCGGAAAAGGGCAAGGCGGAGGTCATCATCGGCAAGCAGAGGAACGGTCCCGTCGGTGTGGCACACATGACCTTCCTGAAGGAATTTACCTGTTTCGAAAATCTGGCCTACGACCACGACGAGTTCTAGTTTGTTATGAGCTTGGGTTCATCGCTCAGGTGGGGTACCACAAGCCTCAATTTCTTGAGGGCCTCTTTCTCGATCTGCCGGGTGCGTTCCCGTGTTATATTGAACCGGTCACCGATCTCCTGAAGGGTTTCAGGATCATCCGCCATTACCCTGTTCCGTATGATGTACCCTTCTCTCTCGTTGAGTTTTTCCAGGGCCCCCGCTATGTTTCTCTTGACCAGGGCCATTTCATCCTTCTTGATGAGGGCGTCTTCCTGGCTTGTGCCCCTGTATACGAGGTGATCAATATAGGTCGATTCCCCCTCATCGTCCAGGGCCGCATTCAATGAGACATCCCGGTTGGTGAGACGGAGGTCCATCTCCTCTGTCTCTTTCTCCGTTACATTGAGCATCTCGGCGATTTCTCTGAATTCCGGGCTTTTTTGCGAGATGTCCTCCAACTTTTTTTTCGTCTGGTTCAGCTTGAAGAAGAGTTTCCTCTGTGCCTGGGTGGTCCCTATCTTGACGAGGCTCCATGTTTTTATGACGAAATTCTGCATATATGCCCGTATCCACCATACCGCGTACGAGATGAGACGGTACCCCCTGTAGGGATCGAACTTCTTGACGGCATGCATCAGGCCGATGTTCCCCTCCTGGATCAAATCGATGAGCTTTACCCGGTAATTCTTGTATTCGTGGGCGATCTTGACCACAAACCGCAGGTTCGAGGTGACCAGCTTTTCAGCGGCCTTCATGTCATTCTCTTTGACAAAACTCACCGCCAGCTTGAATTCTTCCTCGGCCTTCAGGATGGGGAAGCGGTTTATCTCCGCCATGTAGAGATCCACCGAATCGGTTACTACGGGAAGACCCATTGTTCAGCCCCTCCAAAGATTTTTTTAATCCTATTAAATAACATATTTTCTTCAATAGTCAAGGGTTTTCGACACCTCTACGCACACGTTCCCTCATGCTTGACATTGTCCGGCTTTGTGTTTATCGTATGGAAAAAAGGGCGGAAAGGAGACCTTATGGGTTCTCAGAATGAATCGATTATGGAATTTGCGTGCAGGTTTGCAGAGGAGATACAGGCGAAAGCGATCCTCCTGTACGGTGAAGTGGCCCAGGACCTCCTTGCAAAGAAGGGCGACACTACTCCCTTCGACACGATCCTGATAACCAGGGAAAGGGATGCCGTTCCGTACAATAAAAAGCTTTTCTACTCGGTTATCAATATTCCCAACGTGAACGTTACGCGTCTGAGCCAGATAAAGGTTGCTATTACAAAGGGGCTTGCCACGGGACTCTTCAAGAAGGGGGATAAGCTGGTGTGCCTGACCGGTGTCCCGAAATTCGGGTACATAGACAGTATATTCGTAATCGATGTAGGGAAGGAATTTGAGATCCTTATATCGGAAGAGGTGGCCGACATATTTGAAGATATTCAGCCTGAGGTGTTCGAGACGGTGCTAAACATCGCGCTGGAGCTTGCCTCCCAGGGGAGGGAAGGGCGTCAGGTGGGGACGATCTTCGTCCTTGGGGATCATGAGAAGGTGCTTGAACTCTCCCGGCAGATGATCATCAACCCGTTCATGGGGTATAAGGAGGAGGAACGGAACATCCTCGACCGGAACCTGAAAGACACCATCAAGGAGTTTTCGGCTATAGATGGAGCCTTTGTAGTACGGGGAGACGGTGTCCTGGTGACGGCCGGAAGACACCTGAGCGCCGCTCTGGAGAACAAGGATTTTCCCCAGGGGCTGGGGAGCAGGCATATAGCCGCGGCGGGGATTACCAGTGTCACCGGTGCGATTGCCATTGTCATCTCGGAGTCCACCGGGACCGTGCGGATCTTCAAGAAGGGCAGATTGTTTGTCGATATTGAAAAAGGTATGGGGTGAGGTGACCACTATGAGGTTTGATAAATTCACTTTGAAACTCCAGGAGGCCTTTCAGGATGCCGAAGGGATGGCAGCCAGGTACGGTCACCAGGGGATTGATGCGGAGCATATACTCCTGGCCCTTGTACGGCAGCCGGAGGGGATCGTGTCCGAGATACTGAAAAAGGTCGGCGCTGAACCGAAACAGCTTGCCGGTGAGATCGAGGGAACCCTGGAGGGACTTCCAAAGGTCTCCGGTGCGGGTCAGTCCTACCTGACGCCCCGGCTGAACGATATAGTAAATAAGGCCCTGACCGAGGCAGCGCGTCTGGGAGATGAGTATGTCAGCGTGGAGCATGTTCTGATCTCAATTGCCGATGACAGCTCCGGTCCCGCCGGGAAGGCGCTGGGTCATCGGGGCGTGACCAGGGATGCGATTTTGAAAGCCTTGGTGGATATACGGGGAAACCAGAGGATTACCGATCCAAATCCGGAGGACACGTACCAGGCCTTGAAGCGCTTCGCCCGTGATTTCAATGAACTGGCGCTGCAGGGAAAATTCGATCCGGTTATCGGGAGGGACAATGAGATACGGAGAATCATGCAGGTGCTTTCACGGAGGACAAAGAACAACCCTGTGCTCATCGGTGAGCCAGGTGTGGGCAAGACGGCGATTGTAGAGGGACTGGCCCAGCGCATCATCAATGGTGACGTCCCCGACAATCTGAAAAAAAAGAGGGTTGTTGGCCTTGATCTGGGGTCGCTGGTGGCCGGAGCCAAGTACCGGGGCGAGTTCGAGGACCGTCTGAAGGCCGTCCTGAAGGAGGTGACTCAGGCCAGCGGAGAGATCATCCTCTTCATCGACGAGCTGCATACCATGGTGGGGGCCGGGGCCGCAGAAGGTTCCATGGACGCCTCGAATATGCTTAAACCTGCCCTGGCACGGGGTGAGCTGCACTGTATCGGGGCCACAACCTTGAACGAATACCGGAAATATATCGAAAAAGATGCCGCGCTCGAGAGGCGATTTCAGCCGATCGTCGTGGGAGAGCCGACGGTGGAGGATACCATCGCCATTCTCAGAGGGCTGAAGGAGCGGTATGAGGTCCACCACGGGGTGAGGATCAAGGATTCCGCAATCATCGCGGCCGCCACCCTTTCGAATCGGTATATCAGTGACCGGTTTCTCCCCGACAAGGCGGTTGACCTGATAGATGAGTCGGCCTCCCATCTCAGGATTGAACTGGACAGCCTTCCATCCGAGATAGACGTGGTGGAACGGAGGATTATGCAGTTTGAGATCGAACGCGAATCCCTGAAGAAGGAAGACGATAAGACGTCGAAGAAGCGGCTTGAGAGCATAGAAAAAGAACTGGAGACCTTGAAAAAATCAAGGGATGAGATGAAGAAACACTGGTCTGCCGAAAAGGACGCCATCGGTGAGATCCAGTCGATCAAGGAGAAGATAGAGGAATACAAGACTGCGGAACAGAATGCCCAGAGAGAGGGTGATCTGGCAAAGGCGGCGGAGATCCGCTACGATACACTGGTCAGACTGAACAGGGACCTGGAGGAGAAGACCGCGGGGCTTGAAGACCTCCAGAAGGACAAGAAGACACTCAAGGAGGAGGTCGACGAGGAGGATGTCGCCGAGGTCGTGGCAAACTGGACCGGTATCCCCGTGACACGGATGATGGAGAGCGATGTGGAGAAGCTGATTCATATGGAGGAACGACTGAGGCAGCGGGTCGTTGGTCAGGATGAGGTGATCCACACGATCTCCAACGCCCTGAGGCGGGCCAGGTCCGGTCTGCAGGACCCCGACCGGCCGATCGGATCATTCATATTCATGGGGCCGACGGGCGTGGGAAAGACGGAACTTACCAAGGCACTTGCGGAATTCATGTTCGATAATGAACAGGCGATGATCAGGGTAGACATGTCCGAATTTATGGAACGGCACTCCGTTTCCCGGTTGATCGGGGCGCCCCCCGGTTATGTGGGGTATGATGAGGGGGGATACCTTACCGAGGCGGTCAGGAGAAAACCCTATTCGGTGATCCTCTTCGACGAGATAGAGAAGGCGCATCAGGACGTCTTCAACATCCTCCTCCAGATACTGGATGACGGGAGGCTGACGGACGGACACGGCCGGACGGTCGATTTCAAGAACGCGATCATCATCATGACCTCTAACATAGGCAGCCAGTGGATGCAGGATCTGTCGCTGGGAGAAGAGGAGAGACAGAAAAAGACGATGGAGTTGTTGCGGACGACCTTCAGGCCTGAATTCCTCAATCGGATCGATGATATTATCACCTTCAGGGTGCTCACTATCGAGGATATCCGCGGCATCATCGGCATCCAGATCGGATTGATACAGAAGAGGCTCCGGGACCGGAAGATCAACCTTGAACTGACGGACAAGACGAGGGAGTATATCTCTGAAGAGGGTTACAGCCCCGTCTATGGCGCACGGCCCCTGAAGAGGGCCTTGCAAAGGATTATTGAGGACAACCTGGCCACAAAGATCCTGGAGGGGGAGATCACGGAGGGTGACGATATCGTTGCCGATATGGACGCAAGCGGCGAGATAGTTTTCCATAAAGGATCATCCCCAAAAGAGTTGGTAGGGTTATAAGGATTCAAGGATTCAAGAGGTCAAGTGAAATACTTGTGAATTATAAAGAGTTGAAAGTTTGGCAAAGGTCCTATCAGCTTTGTTTGGAAATTCCCGGATGTTTGTGTTAGGTGTTATTCCCGATACAGCGAGATCAAAAGTACCATTCTGGAGGGAACCATGACTGAGAATAATGGCGAGAAGGGATTTGTTATAAAGGACCGAAGACTGTTTGATGAAGACGGTACAGCACGCGAGCATTCGGCAGGGGAGACAGAGGATACAAAGCCCGACCGGCAGTCCGAGCAGAAAACTGAAGGGGATGCTCAAGACGCCGAGAGTGAAAGGGCCGAGCAGAAGAGAGGAGGGCACTATCAGGTGCCCGAGATGAATTTTCATAATTTTGTACTCTCCCTGTATACATCGGTGATCTTCAACTTGGGAGAACTGGCCGATCCCGTTTCGGGTAAAAAGGAGAAGGATCTCAAGGCGGCGAAGCAAACAATAGATATCCTGGGGATGCTGAAGGAAAAGACAGAAGGGAATCTTGATACCAGCGAGAAAGAACTGATCGAAGGGGTCCTGTCCGAATCACGGATGAGGTATGTGAAAGAATCGGGAAAGCCATGATTGTCAGGCAGTCTCCGGCGAAGGTGAATCTTTTTCTCAGGGTCCTGGGGAAAAGGGCTGACGGGTACCACGACATCCTCAGTCTCATGCAGAGGATAAGCCTCTGTGATGAGATGAGCTTCGCCCTAAAGGGCGAAGGGATCGTGGTAAAATGCCCGGGTAGTACCCTCCCTGAGGACAGGAATAACATTGTCTACCGGGCGGCCGAAGAAATCCTTGCCCATGTGTCCGGACACACGGGCGTGGAGATCACGATACACAAGGAGATTCCCGTGGCAGCCGGGCTGGGGGGGGGGAGCTCAAACGCTGCAACCACCCTTGTCACCCTGAACGAAATGATGGGGACACCTTGCAGCACACAGGAACTTATGCACATGGGGGCACGGCTGGGGGCCGATGTCCCCTTTTTTGTTTTTGGAAGGACCGCCCTTGCCTCCGGTATAGGCGATCACCTCAAACCGATGGACGGTATCCCCCCCATATGGTTTGTATTGGTCAATCCCGGGTTTGAGGTTTCCACCGGGGATATCTATGAAAGGTTGAGATTGGGATTGACAAAAGAACCAATAAAATATAGGATGCCCCGATTTCTAACGGTGTCCCATATTGCACGAGGACTTTACAACGATTTGGAAAAGGTGTCCTTGCACCTGCACCCCATATTGTCGGAGATCAAAGAACTTCTGATGGTACATGGGGCTGAGGGTTCTTTGATGTCGGGGAGCGGTCCCACGGTTTTCGGTATTTTCAGGGATGAGAATGATGCGACGAAAGCCGAGAGGCAGTTACAAAAAACTCAGGTCGGATCAGTCTTTGTGGCACATTCGATATAGTGGGGCGTCGTCAAGCGGTAAGACACAGGACTTTGATTCCTGCATCCGGAGGTTCGAATCCTCCCGCCCCAACCAGTTTACAGGAAAGAGGATTATAGATGTTAGAGAGAATGAGGATTTTCTCCGGTAATTCCAGTCGGACTCTTGCGGCGGATATCTGTAAAAAGCTGGGGGTATCTTTGGGCAGGGCCACTGTTTCCACCTTCAGTGACGGTGAAACGAGTGTTGAAATTGATGAGAATGTAAGGGGAATGGATGTATTTATCGTACAGTCCACCTCTACACCGGTCAACAACAATCTAATGGAACTTCTCATCATGATAGACGCCTTGAAGAGGGCGTCCGCTGACAGAATCATAGCCGTTATGCCGTATTACGGGTATGCCAGACAGGACAGAAAGGCCGCTCCGAGGGCGCCTATCACGGCGAAGCTGGTGGCGGATCTGCTGACAACAGCCGGAGCAAGCCGCGTCATAGCGGTTGATCTCCATGCCGGTCAGATACAGGGGTTCTTCAATATTCCGGTTGATAATCTCTATGGGACCCCAATCCTCCTTGAATACGTAAAGCACAATTACCCCCGTGATCTTATTATTGTCTCCCCCGATACGGGTGGTGTCGTGAGGGCGAGGGCCTTCGCGAAGAGATTGGGTGCCACGCTGGCGATCGTCGATAAGCGGAGAGACACCCCCAATGAATCACAGGTGATGAATGTCATCGGTGATGTGAAGGATAAGAACGCGATTATTCTTGATGACATGATTGATACGGCCGGTACGGTCGTCCAGGCCGCCGAGGCCATAAAGAATGAAGGGGCGACAGAGGTTTCCGTCTGCTGTACTCACCCAGTGCTGTCGGGGCCTGCCATAGAGAGGATGGAATCTTCCATCCTCAAAGAGGTTATTGTGACGGATACCATTCCCCTGCATGAAAAGGCACGGGCCTGCAAAAAGATAAAGGTCCTTTCGATAGCGGGTGTATTGAGTGAGTCGATAAAGAGGATATACTATAACGAATCTATCAGCTCGCTTTTTATTTAGTCTTAGTTGTAGAGTTCTTGCAAAAATGGCAAAAGAATTAAAGACAATCACGAAACCACGAAAGGAAGGAAAGCACGAAATCAAATCTCATTTTTCGTGTTTTCGTAACTTCGTGTTTTAGTGATAAATTTTGTTTGGTTCCGGCTTGTCCGGATTAGGAGTTGGAGATGAGAACAGTTGCATTAAGTGCTCAGGTACGTGAGGGAATCGGGAAAGGGCCTTCGAGGAGGCTGCGAGCGGAGGGGTTCGTGCCCGCGACATTCTACGGGTATCAGGCTGAACCGATCGTAATCAAGGTGGATTCTTCCGAATTGATCAAAACCCTTGTCAAGGGAAGGGGAGAGACGGTTTTTGTGAAGCTTGGCATAAAGGCCGGCAAGAGCAAAAAGGTTGAAAAACTCTCGGTTATCAAAGATCTTCAGATTGACACGATAAACAGAAAGCCGGTGCATGTCGATTTCTATGAAATCAGGATGGACAGGACCCTCGCAGTGGATGTTCCCGTTCTCTTCTCGGGCGATCCGGTGGGCGTAGAGGATGGCGGCGAGCTGCAACAGCTCAAGAGGGACGTTAAGGTTTCGGGTCTTCCTTCCGATCTCCCCGAATCTATTGAGATAGACATCAGTCACCTTGGTATAGGTGATTCCATCAAGGTTGCTGATCTTGTTGTCAAAGACGGGATCCAGCTTCTCGATAATGATGACGTGGCCATCGTGGCTGTGGTACCAACGCGGGTGAGCTTGATGACAGAAGAAGTGGCTGGCGGTGAAGAGGTAGAAGGAGAGGTCACGGAAGAGGGAGAGGCGGCTTCTGCTGAATCGGAGGGTGAAGAGGAACAGTCCGAATAGTGGCGGTTCTCCGACAGGGGGACAGGTGAAACTTATAGCTGGACTGGGAAATCCTGGTGTCGAGTACTCGTACAGTAGGCATAATATAGGGTTTCTGGTCTTGGATGCCCTAGCCCGGATGGCTGATATAGAAATTAACCGCGGAAAATTTGATTCCCACCTTGGCAGGGGGATGATTTCCGGGGATCCGGTTATTCTGGCAAAGCCCCAGACCTTCATGAACCTCAGTGGGGTTGCAGTAGGAAAGCTAGCTCGTTATTTTGGGATAGGCGCCGAAGAGATACTCGTTGTTCATGATGATATGGATTTTCCGGCCGGTGATGTCCGTATAAAGATGGGCGGCGGCGCCGGAGGACACAAGGGGCTGCTCTCCATCATCGATCACTTGGGCGGGGCTGATTTTGCCAGGATTCGGGTGGGTATCGGCAGACCACCTGCAGGAGAGATGGCCGAAGGGTATGTGCTTGAGCGGTTTTCCGAGAGTGAAATGGAGACGGTAACTCATGCCATTGAGAGTGCATGTGATGCGCTGTTTGAGGTTGTTTCATCCGGTGTTCAAGCGGCGATGAACAAATGTAATACAAGAATCATACAAAACTTAAGCGAGGAGGTATGAACGGGACTATGGAATTTTTGGTAGATTATGCGTGGTTATGGGGCCTCATCGGATTGGTGCTGGCGTTCATAATTTACAAATACGTTATGACCTTTTCTCCGGGTAACGACGTAATGGTTGAGATCATGGACAGGATACATGAAGGTGCCATGGTCTTCTTGAAGCGGGAATACAAGGTCATAGCGATCTTTGTCGTTATCGTATTTCTCTTGCTCTTCTTTGCCCTGGATAACCCGATGTCATCCGTGGCGTTCCTGGCAGGGGCTCTCTGTTCTCTGATGGCCGGTGTGTTCGGGATGCAGGCGGCCACCCTCTCCAACGCGAGGACCGCTGAGGCGGCCAGGGCGTATGGTCAGGGCAGGGCCCTGACGGTGGCATTCTTCGGTGGCTCCGTTATGGGGCTTTCCGTTGCGTCCCTCGGGCTGGTCGGACTTGGCATATTCTTCTACTTCTTTGCCGAGACAGATCCCGTTGTCATCAACGGTTTCGCCATGGGCGCCTCTTCGATCGCGCTCTTTGCCCGTGTTGGCGGTGGTATCTTCACCAAGACGGCCGACGTGGGATCCGACCTGGTTGGAAAAATTGAAGCAGGCATTCCCGAAGACGATCCGAGAAACCCCGGTGTCACCGCGGACAACGTTGGAGACAACGTGGGCGATATCGCCGGTATGGGCGCGGATCTGTATGAATCATACTGCGGTTCCGTCATTGCCGCCATTGCGATCGGCTCTACGTTGGGTCTCGGTATGGAAGGAATGGCGATGAAGTGGATGATGCTCCCGATGCTGTTCATCATTGTCGGACTCCTTGCATCAGTCATCGGAATCGGGCTGTTTAATTTCCTCAAAAATATGAAACCCCAGTCGGCGCTGAGTAATTCCCTCTATATCGCGGGGATTCTCTTCATCGTCGGTTCGTACTTCGTAGTCAAGTCTGTTACGGCGGAGATGACACCCGAGTATCTGAATAGTATTGGGATGATCAGCGCGCTGGGTCCCTTCTGGGCCGTTCTCCTCGGTATCGTTGCCGGTATGCTGATCGGCGCCGTCACGGAATACTATACTGCCCGTGGCCCCATTGAAAAGATAGCCGCGTCGGCTCAGACCGGTTCCGCGACAATCATTATCAGTGGTTTTGCCGTCGGTCTCGAGAGTGTGGTGGCCCCGGTATTCTTTATCGCGATGGCCATCTGGCTGTCCTATATGACCTGCGGTATCTACGGTATAGCCATTGCCGGAGTCGGCATGCTGGGTACGGTGGGTATGACCATGTCCGTCGACAGCTACGGTCCGATTGCCGATAACGCGGGTGGTATCGCGGAGCAGGCCCACATGCCTCCTGAGGTACGGGAGATCACGGACGGCCTCGACGCGGTGGGTAACACAACCGCTGCTATCGGTAAGGGTTTTGCCATCGGTTCGGCGGCGCTGACGGCCTTGGCCATGTTTGCGGCCTACACCGCCACGGTAAAGACCTTCCCCGGTTTTGAGAACTTTACTCTCGATCTGACCGAGGCGCACGTTATCACTGGTGTGTTCCTGGGCGGGCTGATCCCATGCCTGCTGGCTGCACTCACGATGACCGCTGTCGGTGAAGCGGCATTTGATATGATCAACGAGATCAGGCGGCAGTTCAGAGAGATCCCCGGTATCATGGAAGGGACGACGCCTCCCGACACGAACAGGTGTGTGGATATCGCCACAACCGCGGCCCTGAAGAGGATGATACTCCCCGGTGTTTGTGCGATACTGGCCCCTATTGTTGTCGGTGTGTTGATCGGCCCCCAGGCACTGGGAGGATTCCTCGCCGGTGCGACGCTGACAGGCGTGATCCTGGGTCTGCTGATGGCCAATGCCGGTGGCGCATGGGATAACGCGAAGAAATATATCGAGCAGGGCAATTTCGGCGGCAAGGGTTCCGATGCGCACAAGGCCAGTGTTATCGGTGACACCGTCGGCGATCCCTTCAAGGATACGTCGGGTCCATCCATGAACATTCTTATCAAGCTGATGTCGGTCGTATCACTTGTTACGGCTCCGGCGATCGTAGCTGCCTACAGGATGATTTATGGCGGGTAAAGAGTATAAATAGTCTTCAATGACAAAGGGGGTGGATATTTCCACCCCCTTTTTATGTCTTGACAGGCATAGAGAAAAAAAATACAAAAAGCCATTATGACTCATTGACTATAATGAACCTCCTCCAGCCCCCTAAAAAAAGGAAGGTAATATGGGTTTCAGATGTGGAATCATAGGTCTTCCGAACGTCGGCAAGTCCACCATCTTTAATGCGCTCACCGCCGCCGGTGCCGAGGTGGCGAATTACCCCTTCTGCACGATCAATCCCAATATCGGTATTGTTTCTGTTCCCGATCCAAGGCTTGAGTATATCGCTGGAATCATACATCCTCCTAAGGTTACCTTTACGACAATGGAGTTTGTTGACATCGCCGGTTTGGTAAAGGGGGCGAGCAGGGGCGAGGGATTGGGAAATAAATTTCTCGGCAATATACGGGATGTAGATGCGATCGTGCATGTCGTACGCTGTTTTGATGACCCGGATGTGGCGCATGTTCACGGAGTCATGGATCCTGCCGGTGATATCGAGGTCGTCGGGATGGAACTGCTCCTGGCGGATCTTGAGACTGCCGAAAAGCGGATACAAAAGCTGGAAAAATCGGCACGAGGGGGAGACAAGGGGAACCGTAGTGAAAGAGAACTGTATCACCGGGTACGTGAAGCCCTGGGGAGGGGTGTCCCCGTACGAAATATAGGGCTGAACCTCGAAGAGGAGATGATGCTGAGAGAGGTGAACTTTATTACGGCCAAGAAGGTCTTGTACGTTGCCAATGTCGGTGAATCTGAATTAAAGGGGGAAAGTGGATACGTTGCTGCCGTAGAGGAGATAGCGCGGTCGGCCGAATCGGAGGCGATCGTTATCTGCGGTGACATGGAGGCGGAGATAGCTGCGCTCCCGGAGGAGGACAGACGAGAGTTTTTTGAAGATCTTGGTCTGCGTGAATCAGGGCTTCAGAAACTGATTAGGACCGGTTACAATCTCTTAGGCCTGATAACTTTCTACACCACAGTGGGTTCAGAACTTCGTGCCTGGACGATTCCGGAAGGCACCAGTGCTTCTCATGCCGCCGGAAAGATACACACCGACATGGAACGAGGGTTTATACGGGCAGAGGTACTGCGTTACGAAGATTTTGTAAGGGTGGGGAGCATGTCTGCTACAAAGGAGAAAGGCCTTGTTGGAATAGAAGGGAAAGAACACCCCATTGGTGATGGAGACATCGTGCATTTCAGGTTTAATGTTTGATAATCAAATAAAAACTTTTTTGTAATGCGGCGGGTGGCAAAAGGCGAAAAGCCCTTCGGCCACCCACTATATAAACAGAGAGAAGATGGGAAACAGATCTCTCAGATTCATACACGGGGGGGGGCCGGTGAGCGGAAAGGAGGGAAAAATTAAACCACCCACCGGCATATAAAGCCAAAATAATACTACATGTCACATTCCCCGGGTTTAGGGGGGGGGTCGGTGAGCGGAAAGGAGGGAAAATAAAACCACCCACCGACATAAAAAACTCTCTAACTGTTATCTTCATCCCCCGAATTAATGGGGGGGCCGGTGAGCGGAAAGGAGGGAACAGTAAAACCACCCACCGGCAAATATCTCAGTCTCCCGAAAGATCCGAGAGGAAAAACTCCTCGCTCAGACCGGCATTTTTGGACCCTTTCTTTTCAAGATCCCTGTCCGCATCGTCGTACGATGACGTTAAAATAGCCGGCTGCCTTGTATCCTGATCTTTATCGAGCTCCCGAGAACCCGAATTTTTTTCTTCAGAGCCCTGCTCTGATTCATTTCTCTTTATCGTGTTGTCCATGAGACTCTCTTTACGTGCCCAAGACCATCTAAGGAACTTGTCTATTTGCATACGCAACAATGGTGCCAGAATGAGGCTTGCCGACAAAAATATATTTTTTGAATTGTCTAAAGAATCAGGGCGGTTATGAAAGCGACTCGATACAACACCATATCGTGTGGTGTTAATAAGGGAGGAATTCGCAGAGATCTTAGTGGATGGTTCTTCTGATATGTGCCCTTCTCGCACAGAAAGGTACGCATGGGGGGGGCTGGTGGGAGCAAAAGAACGCAAAGTGTGCAGATATAGAACTACTCGTTCGTATATCGCACTTCTACGGGTTGGTGACGTCCGAAAGGCTGTTGGTTTCCAGTTTTTTGAGTTCACGTATGAGGGTATATCGCGAGATGCCAAGTTGGCGTGCCGAAGCTGCCTTATTGCCGCGGTTGACCTCAAGGGCCTTCCCAAGGATCTCTTTTTTGATCTTATTGGTCAATGCATCTATCGCACTTCTGTAGTCTGCCGGGTAAGGGGCGTTCATGAGAGCAAGATCACCGGTATGTATCGCCAGCGTCTGAGCTGCCACGGCCTTGATCTCTGTGGGAATATTGTCGGAAGTAATGAGGTTGCTTACACTCTGAAGGATCATGATCCTTTCGATAATGTTTTTCAGTTCCCTGACATTTCCCGGCCATTGGTATTTTTTGAGAAGTTTCTCCGCGTCGGTTGTAAACCCCTTCACGCTCTTGTTCAATTTCGTGTTGAACTCTTCGATATAGTGATAGGCCAGCGGCATGATATCTTCGATCCTATCCCTCAGGGGCGGTATACTGATAGGAACAACACTTATCCTGTAGAAAAGATCTTCGCGGAAGGTCCCTTCACTGACCATATGACTCAGATCCCTGTTGGTGGAGAATATGAATCTGACATCGATGGGGATATTTTCTACGCCTCCAAGGCGGCGGATATGGTTCTCTTCGAGCATTCTGAGAAATTTTGCCTGTATTGAAGGATTCATCTCACCGACCTCATCCAGGAGAAAAGTTCCTCCGCTTGCGTGTTCAAGGAGTCCTATCTTTCTCTTCCTGGCATCAGTGAAGGCACCGGCCTCATAGCCGAAGAGTTCACTCTCCAGCAGCGTCCCGGGTATCGCCGCGCAATTCACTTCAACGAAGGGTTTTGATTTTCTCATGCTCTGCCGGTGAAGAGCGCGGGCGATCAATTCTTTTCCCGTACCGCTCTCTCCCTGTATGAGCACACTGGTATCGTGTCGGGCGACATCCTTTATCATTTGGAATATGTCCAGCATCTTGCTCGAATTTCCTATGATATTGTGAAAGCCCAACAGCTTGTTTTCTCTCTCCTTGAGCATCTCAACTTCCGTCTTTAGGGTTTTTGCCTCGAGGGAAAGCTGTGAGTGCATGATTGCGTTGTCATATGAGACGGCGGCGTTGATGATAAGAATATCGAGGAGACTTTTCTGGTCTCGCGAGTAGGCCCCCTGCTTTTTGCCAAGATACAGGATGCCCTTGAACTTACTTTTGATATTCAGGAGGATGGCTATCTCGGAGGGGTAGCCGTCGAATATGGGCTGTGTGGTCGCATTCTGGTTCGGGGCCTGAGTTATCATCGTTTCCTCATCCAGGGCCCTCTTGATGATGCTGTCTCCTATCTTCGGAAAGTATACGTTGTTTTCGTCCGTAAACAATTGTTTTCCATTACTTATCAAAAAACTCCCTTTTTTGATATCCAGGAAATAGAGAAGGGCCTTGTCTGCTTCCCCTATTCTGATGGCGTTGTGTATCAAAATTTCGTGTATCTTATCAAGGGCATAACTCGAATTCAGCTGGGATACCGCTTCCTGCAACATTAACAGCCTGTTTATTTTCTGGTTATTGCCTTCAAACAACCGCAGGTTATGTATGACAATGCTGACATGGTTTGCAAAGGTCATAAGGGTGCTGATCACTTCCGGTGGGAATATGGTCTTCCTCTCGTACCACACCGCTATGATGCCGATGATATCGTCCTGTATCTTGAGGGGCCCGCAGAAGGCCGAATAGAAGCCTTCTGCTCCTCCACTATAGAGGTTGCTGAGTTTACGGTCTGTGGGTGTCATCCGAGGATCTGTTTCCGAATCTTCGAGGACAATATAGCTGCCGGTCTTTGCGACTTTTGTTACGAGACAATCGTGCCGTGCGAGGTTCAGCTTTCGTGAAAATGCCCTCTTTGTCTCTTCCGGGTTGTAATTTTTGACGACCTTGGTGACCAGATTCTCCTTTTCTTCATCCAGAAGACAGATGACACCCCGGTGAAAGCCCATCGTCTCGACCGCTTCATCCAGGATCTTCTGGAGGGTATCGTCAAAGCTGAAGGGGGTCGCAACCAGGGCGCTTATGCGGAAGAAGCATCCCAGTATACGTTCAGTGGAGTAAAAGAAGTCAGGGCTCATGCAATCGCCTCGGGGGAACGGTTATGCCTTATCATATTTCAGAAACTGCATCGAGAAGGTTCCTCTTCCCTGGGTTACCGACCGCAGGTCGGTCGAATATCCGAACATCTGTTTAAGGGGGACACGCGCCTTGATCTCGCTGATAGGATCTTTATGGTTTATCCGTTCCACCTCTCCTTTCCTCGCGTTGATGTTTCCGATGACCTCGCCCATGAATTCGCCCGGTGTTATGATATCCACCTCAACAATAGGTTCCAGGAGGACGGGGTGTGCGCGTAAACATCCGTTTGAAAAGGCCGTTGAAGCGGCTATCCTGTAGCCCAACTGTGTTGATTCGCCTTCCCTGAAAGAGCCGCCAATCATACGGATGGTCACATCGACGACCGGGTAGCCGGCTATCGCACCACTGAGGGCTGCATCCCTGATGCCTTCTTCCATGATGGCGTGAAACTCAGGGGGAATAACGTCGCTGCTGATTTCATCGCTAACCACCAGGCCTTCTCCCCTTTCACCGGGTTCCAGGTGCAGAATAGCATGGCCGAAGTGTTTTTTGTCCCCAAGCTTCCGGTCGAATATCTCCTCTACCCGTATATCTTTTTCTATCGTTTCCCGGTAGACAACCTTGGGTTTGCCTATGTTCACATTGGTGTGAAACTCCCGTATGAGTCTGTCGATGATTATCTCAAGGTGGAGTTCGCCCATTCCGGAGATAATCGTCTGTGCCGTTTCGTCATCATATTTAATCTTGAGGGTGGGGTCTTCGCTTGCCAGTTTTTCAAGGGTGAACAATAATCGTTCCTGATCTCCGGGTGTCTTAGCCTCAATGGCCTGGCTGATGACCGGCTCGTAGAACTCTATTCGTTCAAGGATGATCGGATGGGCTTCATCACATATGGTATCACCCGTGGAGGTGTCCTTCAGGCCTACCACCGCAATGATATCACCGGCCCCGGCCTCGGAGACACGCTCCCGTTTGTTGGAGTGCATCTTCAGAAGTCGGGAGACCTTCTCCTTTTTTTCCTTGCTCGCATTGTAGATATCCTCCCCCACCTTTATTTTTCCGGAGTATATCCTCATGTAGGTTATCTTTCTTCCCTCATCCAGTATAACCTTAAATGCGAGCGCCGAAAGTGGCTCCTTGACGCTGCTCCGGCGTTTTTCAACCTCTTTTGTTACGGGGTTGATCCCTTCGACGGGGGGCATATCTTCAGGAGAGGGGAGAAAATGAGTGACAGCATCGAGAACCGACTGAACCCCCTTGTTGCGCAGGGCCGTGCCACACATAACAGGCACTACTCTGAGAGAGAGGGTCGCATTCCTGACCGAGTCGATAAGCTCTTTCTCGGTAATCCCGGTCCCCTCCAGATATTTTTCGGCGATGACATCGTCGATCTCCGCTAGTGTTTCAATGAGTTTTTCCCGGTATTGTTCCGTCTCGGGCAGCATATCCGAAGGAATATCGGACGTGCCATACCGCAGACCGAGAGTGTCTTCATCCCAGGTGACCAATTTTTGGCCGATAAGATCGATTACGCCCTGAAAGGTTTCATTCTTTGTATAGGGTATCTGGATCGGAAGGGGGATGGAGGTGAATCTCTCTCTCATCATCTGAATCGTGCCCCAATAGTCTGCACCCACCCGGTCCATCTTGTTGATGAATGCTATCTTGGGGACGTGATATTTGTCCGCCTGGTGCCATACCGTTTCAGATTGCGGTTCCACTCCCCCGACGGCGCAGAATACGGCGAGCACCCCGTCCAGGACTCTGAGGGATCGCTCAACCTCTATAGTGAAATCGACATGCCCGGGGGTGTCGATGATGTGTATCTCATAGTCTTTCCAGAGGCAGGTGGTGACGGCCGAGGTAATGGTTATCCCCCGTTCCTGCTCCTGTGCCATCCAGTCCATGACCGCTTCACCGTCATGCACCTCGCCCAGTTTGTGGGTTTTGCCCGTGTAGTAGAGGATTCTCTCTGTTACGGTGGTCTTTCCCGCGTCTATATGGGCAATGATCCCTATGGCTCTTGTTTTCGAAAGTTTTCCGGCGGCCATGATATTGTTCTGCCCTTACGAGTGGTTTTCTACAAGTATGTCTCTGTTTACCGAGAAGGGGCTGCTCGTGTCTATATGCCCCTTGATCGTCTCTACGCTGTTGCCACCTATCAGTATTTTAACCTTCTTGACAGATGGCACATTGATAGTAAGGGTATTGGTCAGTGAGTAGATGGTCATCATTTCACTGGCGCTTCCTCCGGGATGAAGGTCGATCAGGTTTCTGCCGAAATCTATAGAGGCGATTCCATTCTGTATGGTCACCCCCCTGAGGATTGTTTCTCCCGGGAAGGTCTTCACCAGATCCGTATGAGGTCCTTCAATCAGTGCCGTTACCAATGCCCTGACTGTATCGTCCGGGGATTTCTTCTTTGTGATGTACCGCTCTTCCGGAATGAGGAACCGTTCGTTGAGATCGGAAAAATAGAGTTTCACCTTCTGCTTTTCCCCCGTTACCACCGGACTCCTGGTCCCGCCGGCGGGAGGATATATGTAATCGAACAGTGAAAGAAAGAAGAAGAGAAGAAATCCCACACCAACCAGGATGATGAGGGAGAGATAAAATATCTGGGTATTCTTTTTCCTCTGTTTTGCCTTTATCTGTCTGGATTTTGTCTTTTTCTTGGATCCCATAATAACTGTATTCCCCTATTAAAAAGCGCGCCAAATCTAAGGTAAAATTCTTGCCCTGTCAAGACAAGAAAACCGGAAATCGCCGTAACTTAAAGAATATCAATATATTCAAGTGATTGTAGCGGCATAAAAGCGACAGACTTACCTGCGGCGGTTCACGATATAGTTATAATACCCTGCCGCACAGCTACGGTACGAGAGAGTTCAGCTTTTCCAGTGCCTTTAATCCGAATTCTGACTCCGGGTTGGTTTTAATGGCGAGGCGAAGCTCCTGGATCGCTTTCTCTCTGTTTCCCCCTTCAAGGTAGCTTATCCCCAGCCAGTAGCGCGCATCAGCCCTCCCGGGGGCGCGATCGATCGATTTTTTCAGGTAGTATATGGCCTTGTCGATGTTATGCACGGCAAGATATGCGATCCCCCTGTTTTGCTGAATGAGAGGGCGTATGACGGTGTTAGGCTCTCTTCTGAGCGCTGCCTCGTATTTTGTGAGAGCGGTCTGGGGATCCCCCTTCTTGTAATACGCCCAGCCGATGTTGTTCAGTGCGATGGCGGGGGTTTCATAAAGCATATTGGAAAGGGCCCGGTCGAATTCCTCTATTGCCCTGTCATAAAGGCCCTTTTCCAGATATATAATTCCCAGGTATGTATGTGCCTCCGAATAATCCTGTTTTATGGACAGGGCTGCCTGGAACTGCTGCTGGGCCTCTTTCTTGAGGCCGATTCCGTAATACGAAAGGCCGGTATAGTATTGTATTTCCGGATCATTCGGCGAAAGACGCTGTGCTATCAGGAATTCCCTGAGGGCCGGGGAGAATTGCTCGGATCCAAGGTAAGCGGTGCCCATCGTAACATGGGAGGCCGCTCGTTCTCTGTCTTGACGGCTTGTAGCGCACCCGGCGAGAAATATCGCTGCGGCTAGCAGTATCAGAAGAATCAGGTGTCCAGGTACCGTGCTTTTCATGAGATGAACCCTACACAGTGTTGTTTGCATTTACCCACCAGTCGCCCTTATCCTTGAACCACCACTCTGACGAATCTGTCTCGGTTATAACTCCTGCCAGCTTTTTTGCGATGTCCGTGCAGAGTCTCTTGACGGCAAAGTCTATCCATTCCTGGCTGTATTTGTTTCCCAGATCGCTATATTCCTTTAACTGGAGAATCAGAGCCAGTTGGTCGGCATCGTGTGCCACAAGTGATTCTCTGGTCTTTTTTTCATTGAATTCATTTATGTTGTTTTGTATTTCGTCTCCGAAGGAGAGAGTCTTCGCAAGTTCATCAACGGCCTTCTTTTCATTTACCTCCACGTATTTCTTGTTGACATAGTTCATGTCGCCGGTCCGTGCCTCCGGCAGATCGTGAAGCAGACACAGCTTCAGGACCCTTGATTCATCCACCTCAGGATCCAGTTTACACAGGGCATAGCCGATGAAGATTGTTCGCAGAACATGTTCCGCTACGGATTCCGAGCCGGATCCCAGGAACTGGAACCCCGACCTCGGTGTCTTTTGTAACATTCCCGTCTCGAATAGAAAATTTGCTATACTTTTCATATTAACCCTTCTTCAATGTTTTTATCCGATTTTCCATCATATCGCGGACCTTTGTTATCTCCATCTGGAGAGAGGCGATTCCGTCAGGCTTCATGGAAACTACCCTTCCCATCCGCTCATGCCAGTACTGGAGCACCGATATCTCGTTTTCTCTCAGTTTCTTTTCAACCTTTTTCTGAAAGTCTTTCAAAAACTCCTGGTCAGTCATGTTGGTCACCCCCCACGTTCAAAAGAAATGTATATCGATACCACCCAACCATATATCATTTGAGTTCCAGTTGCAACAGGGATATTGTCTATCTTCTTCGATGTTTACGACGTCGCTTCTTGTGAGAAGCGCCCGGAGTTTCTTGATCGCTCCCCGCCCGGCTTTCTTTGAAGGACAGTTGAACGAATTTCTTTTCATCCATTGTCAGTTTCTATATTCATGAGGGAGGACAAGGTCTCTGTGGCAGAGATAACCGAACCCCTCATATGTAAAGTTTTAAAAAATGTCAAATGGATGAAACGCCTTTTCCGCTCGCTTCCTAGTGATTGTCGATGGGGATTTCCCGGTTTGACTTTTGGGTACCATGCGTATATAAAGGCAAAATTGCATGAGGAGGGTTTTCGTGAGCAGATGGGGTTTGTCGAGTTATCTTCTTTTCGTCATTGTACTTCTTCTCCTGGTTGATCCACCCGCTGCGTTTTCCAGGGAGGACACCGCCTATATTTCATTCGAGAGGGCGGGCGTTTCAAGGCATCACACCGACCCCTACATTGTCAAGAAGGATGAACACCTGTTTGAAATTATCAGAAAAAAATACAATGTTTCAGCGAGGGACATTTACCGAATCCTGGAACTTGTGAAGAGCGTTAACCCTCAGCTGAAAAACATGAATGTGATATATCCCGGCCAGAAGTTACTCCTCCCCCGTAAGAGGTCTTCATCTGTAGCTTCCGCTGAGCGCCCGCTTTCTGGCAAGCCCTCAGCGAAGAAGGACGACAGCGGCGTGATGAAATATGTTGTGAGGAGAGGCGACCAGATCTCCGAAATTATTCATGGATTTGGAAACTCGTACGGGGAGATTTATAAGGTATTACGGCTTGTAAAGCGTCTCAACCCGGAGGTTAAAAATTTCGATAGGATATATCCCGGACAGACCCTGATTTTTCCCTCTGCGACCCGTAAAGAGGCACCGCCCCCGGCCGAAAGAAGAAGTGTTGCTATACCGAAGCGTGAGATACTGCCTGTTGTCAGGCATATCGTAGGCAGGATGCAGGGTGTGGTGATCACGAACGGGAGTTACTGTATCCCAGTACCCCCTTCCGGTGAGGTGACGATTGATTGCTCAAAGGTTCCTGTTATAGAGATGCCTGGCGGCAGCACGATTCTCTTTGATCTGTCCAATCGGATACCTGCAGATCTAAAAAGGATTATAGAGTCAACGTGGAATACCTACCGTGTGGTTGGTGTCAAGGGAAAGGAAGAGCTGCCCTCAATCCTGGAGAGAATACTAGGGGCTTCCGGCGTATATACCCTTGTAAAGACTAATCGGCAGACGAAAATCGGCGATAGACCGGCGGTGCGTGTTTTTATTGAGTGGCTCGTTTCGAAAAAGGCTGAGACCAGCGGACCGGGCAAGTACGCATTTAATTTTGTGACAGGGATATCCGACGTGGTTCCCCTTCCCGTAAAGACCTATGCCCAGAGGAACGGTTTCGATATCATCGAGATAATCGATGGCTCCGGGATAACGGGTGACAAGACGATATATCAACCTTCCCCCGTGGAGGTCCTTGACTCGAGCAGTAGTGTGGCTCTTGCGGAGTCACTGCTGAGAATGCTCGGTCACTCTCCGACGAGGGGAGGTGAGGTTGCGGTGCTGAGTGGAGATGGACTTTCCCTGTCTATGAAGACAGCGTTGCTGCTGAACGTCGGGAGCACGCGCGTTATTATGACCTCGCGGAAGGTTTCTAACCAGGTCCTGAGTGCTCTGCAGAAGAGGGGAGACAGGGTTGTCTTCGTATCCGAAGAGAGGAGCAAGATAGCGATCATTGAGGATATCGTGCGCGCAGTTAGAGTCCCCTCTT